>Ga0208784_1000381_pt1 | contig 21804 bp, 41 predicted proteins | sample DEB19_08_DNA_FD_184531 | JGI IMG/M metagenome (GOLD analysis project Ga0208784, IMG submission 184531) | Aqueous microbial communities from the Delaware River and Bay under freshwater to marine salinity gradient to study organic matter... | ecosystem: Environmental > Aquatic > Marine > Coastal ... | reverse complement strand
ACTAACAGAAGGTAATGGTATTACCCTTGGTGGAGTAGCAGGAACAGTTGATATAACTATCAGCGCTGCCACAACCGCTGACTTTGCAGCATCTCGCTATGTCTATGATTTTGTTTTAGATTCAGGTTCAGTAGTTACTCGTCTTCTTGAAGGTAAGTTTATCGTCACAGCAGGTGTAACAGTATGAGTGAAACAACAGTCGTAATCTCTCAGGACCCATCTGATAATACGATTGTAAGCGTAGACCCACAAACTGGCGAAACGCAAATCATCGTAATCACAGAGCCACAGCCTGAGACATCTGTTGTACTTTCAAATGCCCAAGGACCACAGGGCATTCCAGGTGTAACTGGTCCAACTGGTCCTGCCAATTCATTGTCTATTGGCACAGTATCTAGCGGCAGCACTGCAAGTGCTAGCATTACAGGTACTGCTCCAACTCAGACTCTTAACTTAACTTTACCCGCTGGACCCACAGGTCCTACTGGAGTTACTGGACCCGCTGGCGCAACTGGCTCCGCTGGACCAACTGGTGCAACAGGTGTACAAGGCCCTACAGGGGCCACAGGAGCCACTGGCAGTACTGGACCTACTGGAAGTACTGGCTCTGCTGGACCGACAGGCCCTACGGGCGCTACAGGCGTTACAGGTCCTACAGGAAATACTGGACCAACTGGCCCTACGGGTGCTACAGGTGCAGATTCTACAGTTCAAGGACCCACTGGTCCGACAGGCGCTACAGGCCCTACAGGTGCAACGGGGCCTACAGGTGCAGATTCTACAGTTCAAGGACCAACAGGTCCGACAGGACCTACAGGTCCGACTGGAGCTACAGGAGCGACAGGCGCAGATTCCACAGTTCAAGGACCGACGGGACCGACGGGACCGACGGGACCGACAGGTGCTACTGGCCCCACTGGAGCAGATTCTACGGTCCAGGGTCCTACGGGACCTACAGGCCCGACTGGACCAACAGGTGCCACAGGACCAACTGGTGCTGATTCAACAGTACAAGGACCGACAGGTCCTACGGGAGCAACGGGACCAACAGGACCTACGGGACCTACTGGTGATACAGGCCCAACTGGGGCTACTGGCGCAACAGGAGCAGCAGGAAGTGGAGTTGTTCTTGTAGACTATGGAACTTTTGATGTTGTTAATACAACAACACTTACCAGTGTCATTACCTATGGAATTTCCAATCCGACTGCTGGAACTTTCTACAGAGTAACTATCGGTGGACAGTATTTGAATAACTCTGGCGCAAACAAAACTTTAAGAATCCAAGTGAGTTTCGGTGGCTCCGCTGTTTATACTGCAACATCAGGTAACTTATCAGCAAACGCTAACACAAGGTCTTTCAAATATGAAACTTTGCTTTTCTGCCCTAGCACAACTACACAAAGAATTGTTACTCAGGCGTTTCTGGCGGGTACTGCTACTGCAGACGGAACTGCTACTTGGGCAACAAACAATCTTGTATACTTAGGTGAGCGGGAAACTTCTGTTGATACATCTACTTCTAAATCTTTAGAAGTACAGTTTGCTCACAGCGTTGCTGCTACTACTATTCAAATCAGTGGTAACTACCGTATTGAAAAAATAATTCCATAATAAACTAAAGTCAGAAGAAAACGCAAACATATCTATGACACTACACGCCATAACCATAGAAAAGATATCTTAGTATAGTACCATACCACTATGAAAGTAGCCGTCTATACTATAGCATTAAATGAAGAGAAGCACGTCCAGCGTTGGTATGAGTCTAGCAAGGAAGCAGACTACCACCTGATATGTGACACAGGCTCGTCGGATAAAACCGTTGAGCTGGCTGAGTCACTAGGAATCAAGGTAGTACAGTGCAAGATAAAGCCATTCCGCTTTGATGATGCTAGAAACATAAGTCTGTTTACTATACCCGAGGATATTGATTACTGCATAGCCTTGGATATGGATGAGGTTATGCAACCTGGCTGGAGACAAGAGCTTGAAAAGGCTTTTGAAGAAGGCACAGATAGACCGCAGTATAGATTCATTACTGACTGGGATGAAGAAGGTAAGCCAGCGGTAGAGTTTGATGGATTTAGAATCCACAGACGGCACGGTGTCAGATGGATATACCCTATCCACGAAGTTCCCACTACATACGACGGAACAGATACTCGCAAGAAGTATAACTTTGAAATACATCATAGGCCAGACAAGTCCAAATCTAGGGGACAATACCTGCCGATGTTAATTATGGCAGCTAAAGAAAATCCAGATTCTAGAAACCTTTACTATCTTGGCAGAGAGTATTTCTACCGTCAGATGTGGAAAGAGTGTGGCGATACTCTAAAGCAATACTTAGAGAAGTCTGTGTTCAAAGCAGAGAAGTCTTATGCAATGCGAATGCTTGCTAAGTGTGAGCCTGAAGAAGCAGAAGAATGGTTACTAAAGGCTATCGAAGAATATGGTAGCAGAGAATCATTACTTGCTCTAGCAAACCATTACTACAACACAAAGCAATGGAAAGAATGTATCTTGCTATGCAACGAAGCGTTGCTAGTTAAAGATAAACCAACAGAGTTCTTGTCCGAAGGTTGGGCCTGGGGCCATATGGCCTATGACCTGATTGCAGTTTGTTCCTGGCAATTACAGGACTTCAAGTCTGCATATAAGTACGGCAAGATGGCGGCAGAGATGTCGCCTAAAGAAGAGCGACTACAAACCAACCTAGCGTTCTATAAAGAAAAACATAAGGAGAAAAATGCCAACGTTCAACGAGCTGGTAGACGAGGTAAAAAGTAACCTCATTGGCTACGCACTGCGTCAAGACCGCTTGACCTATGTAACCAATTCCGCAGGTCTAACCACTACATCCACACAAATAGGCGTAGGTTCATCTGATAACCTAGCCAAAGGTATCATCGAAATTGATGATGAGTTAATCTGGATTGATAGCTTTGATAAAGCAGCTAATACTCTAAACGTAGCACCAGGATTCGGACGTGGTTATATGGGCACCAACCCAGCACCACATTCACTAAACGCAATGGTAACGCTTTCTCCTTCGTTCCCTCGCGTCAATATCAAGAAGGCTATTAACGATACTATCAAGTCCTTCTACCCGAAGTTGTTTGCAGTTGGCTCAACAACCTTCCAATTCAACGCAGCACAGACTACCTACGCTCTGCCCGATGATGCAAGAGAAGTTCTGTATATGTCTTGGCAGACTACAGGTTCATCTAAGGAATGGCTACCAATTAAGCGCTGGCGCTTTGACCCGCTGTCTAATGTGGCTACATTCAATACTCAAAAGACTATTAACATTTATGAAAGCATCCAACCAGGACGTACTGTCAAGGTTTGGTACACAATGATTCCAAACACAATGGATGCCTCAACCGATGACTTCGTAGATGTAACTGGATTACCTGAGTCATCTCAAGATGTAGTTGTATACGGCGCAGCCTATCGTCTACTTACCTTCCTAGATGCAGGCCGTATTAACCTAACCTCTGCCGAGTCTGACTTTGCAGATTCTAAGAACCCATATAACTCTGGTTCATCTGCCAGCCGTTATGTATTTGCTTTGTACCAACAGAGACTTCAAGAAGAAGCCTTGAAGCTATCTGACCAATTCCCAATTCGGCTTCACATCACAAAGTAAGGAAACCCAATGACTCGTAAGTTCAGTTCAACCAGCGTTGAGACAACGCTCGCTTCGGGCATCTCCAACACGGCAACATCAATGACCGTTGCTACAGGCACGGGTTCTGCTTTGCTTGGTGGAGTAACCTTGGGAGCAGGCAACGTAGACCAGTTTACAGTTGCTCTAGACCCAGATACGCAGAATGAAGAGATTGTATTTATCACTGCAGTATCTAGCGACACCTTTACAATCGTCCGAGGACGAGCAGGTACATCTGGTATTACCCATTCAGGTGGAGCAACAATCAAGCACGTCCTTACCTCCGATGACTTAAACGCATTTGAGACTGCAGTATCACCTGTATCTAGCATTACATTCTCAGGTTCAACATCTGGTACTTTATCACTACAAGCCGCAAGCACTGCTTCAGGTACGGTAACAATTCCTGCTGGAACAGGTACATTGGTAAGCACAACTGCTACCCAGGCTTTGACTAACAAGGATTTGACCAGCGGTACTAACACATTCCCATCTACCTTTGTAACAACTACTGCTACTCAGACCTTAACAAACAAGGACTTAACTAGCGCTACGAATACATTCCCAACAACGTTGGTGACTACAACTGCTACCCAGACTCTTACCAATAAGACTCTGACAGCACCTACGGTAGATGACCCTAAGTTAAACCTATTGGTTAACGCTCAGACTGGTACTACTTATACCTTTGTTCTAGCAGATAACGGTAAGTTTATTACTGCCTCTAACTCATCTGCTCAGACCTATTCAATTCCTACCAATGCAACTACAGCATTTCCAGTAGGAACCCAGATTCATATTATCCAGATTGGCTCTGCTCAGGTAACTATCCAGGCTGCCGACTCTGGAACTACAACCGTATTATCAACAGGCGCTACTGCTGCTGCACCTAAGACTGCTAAGCAGTATGCCGCTGCAACTTGTATTAAGACAGCAACAGATACTTGGTATGTGATTGGAAATATAGCCTAATGCCTATTATTGGAATTACTGCAGGTGCTTCTGGTGGTAAGCCAGTTATTAGCGGTGGAACTTTATACTCTGATAGCACTTATTATTATCGTAAATTTACTTCCAGTGGAACACTGACTAATACTGGCGGTCCTCTTACTGCCGATTTACTTATCATCGGTGGCGGTGGTGGGGGTTATGATGGGACTTATCTCACTGACATAATTTCATATGCTGGAAGTGGTGGTGGTGGTGGAAGAGTTCGTTTTGAATCGTCACAAATACTTTCTGGAAATCAAACAGTAACTATTGGAGCAGGAGCAGCAAGAAACAGTGTTGGTGATTCAAGTTCCATTGGAAGCATTAGTTCTGGTGGTGGTTATCCTGCTGGTGGTGGAAGCAGTAGCAATGGCTCAGGTGGTGGAGGCCTTGGCTATAGTCAAGTAGAGGACAGAGGTTTAGGAAATACTTGGTACTCTTATCTTTACAATGGAGCGCAAGCAGGAAGCGCATTGAGTAATGCTGGTGGCAGTGGTATAGGCCGCACTGGCGCTACCTTAAGTGGAATCGTTGGCGGCCCAGGCCTTGAATGTGCGGGTGGCGGCGGTGGTGCTGGGGCTGCAGGAAGTAATGCTGTTGCTCAATCTAGTGGTGGTAATGGCGGTGCTGGCACCAGTGCATATTCTTCTTGGGGAAGCGTAACATCATCTGGACAAAATGTGTCTGGAACTTACTACTTTGCAGGCGGTGGAGGTGGTGGTGCCAACTCTACCTATACCCTAGGTAACGGTGGCAATGGCGGCGGTGGTGCTGCTGCTCGAAGCGCAACTGGTGGCGCAGGTGCTGCCAATACTGGTGGTGGTGGAGGCGGTTCTTCCTTTGCTAACACTTCTGGAAACAAAGATTTTCAAGGTGGCGCTGGTGGTTCTGGTATCGTTATAGTTCGTTATACGAAAGCACAGGTGGACTAATGGCGCACTTTGCTGAACTAGATGATAACAATAAAGTAATTAGAGTTTTAGTTACAGACAATGATGACCCAGCGGGAGATGAAGGATACTCTTGGCTAATCAATAATCTTGGTGGCAGATGGGTGCAGACTTCTTACAATGCTAACTTCCGCAAGAATTTTGCTGGATTTGGTTACACGTATGATGAGATTAAAGACGCATTTATTCCACCAATGCCCACATTCCCGCCCAACTTGCAATGGGTATTAAATGAAGATACTTGTAGATGGGAACCTATAGTTCCACCAACAATTCCTGAAGGAGAATAATGGCACCGTATGGCGATGATATTACCGAAGGTATTCCCTATGTACTTTCAAATCCAGCAGGGGCTACTAACTACTCAGCCACAGGCGAGTCATACGATATAGCTATTAACGGCTTGCCGTTCTTTGTTAACTCTTCAGATGACACACCTTACCGCCGTGTTACAGCGCAGTATCGTAAGCAACAGATTGACCAGACCAGAGAACCTGGTGAGCAAACTCTTACTGGTTGGTGGCTACGTTCTCAATCCTCATTCCACTTTGGACAGGGCATAACCTATTATGAGCCAGCCCAAGATGAAGGTTTGCGCTTTCAGTACACAGAATCCAAAGGCGTAAACGTCTGGGACAAGGGACAGGTTTCGCTAATCAATGATGTGGATTCAGTTCACGTAACTACAGGTAGTCTGAAGACAAACAGCAGACCTAACCAACATATGCGTTCAATCAAGTGGATTCAGGACAGCAATACCTACAAAGGTGTTTTGTTCCACGACGAGTTTGATATTGACAAGATTTTCCCGACCATCACAGCAACGGTTACCAATAAAGAATTAACCTCTAACGTGGCTACATTAACAACCAGTGCTGCTCACGGCCTAGCAGTAGGCTTTGAGATAGAGGTAACTGGGGTAGATGCCACATTCAATGGTACCTATACCATTACTGCAGTAACTAGCACAACCTTGTCTTATGACAAGACTGCCTCAGATGTGCCATCGGCTGCAGCCACAGGAACTATCACCTCTAACGTAGAGCACTTTGTGGACTACAACACTGGTGGAGCATACAAGGTTTACGCGATGTGCGACGATGGAGTATACGCCTACTGGCTTACGCTGATTGACGACGCTGGCACGGACAAGACTGCTATGTATAAGCGTCCATTAAATTCCAGCACAGCCGCTACAGAAATGTGGAAAACATCATCTGTAGTAGTAACAGATGCAGTAATGGAATTTACTAAAGAGCGTATTGTGGCCTGCATCAACGGCAAGGTATATGAAATATCAGCAACAGCCTCGGCTTTACCTACCGCAGTTTATGAACACCCAGTAGGTGACTTTAACTATACCAGCATTACTTCAAGCGGTGTGGCAATTTACTGTGCTGGATTCTCAGGCTCACAATCCAACATCCAGAAGTTTACCTTGGCAAGCAACGGAACTATGCCTACCTTGACTAGCGCTATTACCGCTGCAGAGATGCCAAGCGGTGAGTTAATCTATAAGATTTATTATTACCTAGGTTATATGCTCATTGGTACCACAAAAGGTGTACGTGTAGCAGCAGTATCCGACGATGGCTCACTAGCTTACGGCCCACTATTGTTTACATCCGAGCAACCAGTGTATGACTTTGCTGCCAGGGATAGATATGTATGGTGTGCTACTAACGTAGAGGGAGCACCTGGAACTACCCGTATAGATTTAGGAACTCAACTAGGAACTCTGCTATTTCCTTATGCCTGGGATACTTACTATTTCCCAGAGACTGTAGGTAATAGAGTAACTGGACACGTAACCACAGCCTGTGCATTTGTTAATGGCACAGACAGGTTGGCTTTCTCAACAAACTATGCCAACTCTGAAAGCGGAGCTGTGTATATGGAGACTGATGATAACGGCAGATTGGTATACGAAGGTTACCTGCAGACTGGTTTCATTCGCTATAACACATTAGAAAATAAACTATTCAAGGTTATGAACGTTGAGTTTAATTCAGCTAATGGTGGTTTGTATATCGATTCCATCGCATATGATAACCAGGAATATAGAATTGGTACCTTCAGTCAGGAAGCAAACATTCCTGAAGTAAGTATCACATACCCAGCTGGACCACAGCAGTACCTCGGGTTTAAGTTTACTCTAACCCGCAGTACATCTGATACCTCCAAGGGTCCGTTGTTCACAGGCTACCAAGTCAAGTCTCTGCCAGCAGTACCACGTCAGAGATTGATTCAATATCCGTTGCTCTGCTTTGATAGAGAGTCGGATAAGTTCGGTGTAATGGTTGGTTATGAAGGTCGTGCATACGACCGTATGGGTCAGCTAGAAGCCGTAGAAAACGCAGGCGATTCCATCCGAATAGAGGACTTCCGTACTGGTGAATCCTATATTGGCCTGATAGAAGAGATGGACTTTATTAACCGCACACCTACTGACAAGCGATTCTCTGGATTCGGAGGATTGCTCGTAGTCACCATTAGAAGTCTATAGGAGTAAGAATGACCCCCGCTGACTGGGCAGTACTAATTGCCACCATACTTGGAATAGCCTCAACCTTATTTATGGGACTTAAGTGGATAGTCCGTTCATTCCTTTATGAGTTAAAACCCAACGGCGGGTCATCACTAAAAGATACAGTCAACAGACTTGAACAAAGAGTAGATGAAATTTACAAGATATTGGCAGATAGAGGGTGATAGATGAAACCAGTTGTGAAGGTAGCAAGTCCTGCTGCTATTGCTGTGCTACGTCAGGCGACGAAGTTGTGGCCCAAGCGCAAGAAAGCGTCCGACGGATTATTGCCATCATCGGCACATCTCAAAGCCAACCCCAACAGCGACCATAACACAGGCCTTGCTGTTGATTTAACCCACGACCCTAAGAATGGGGTAGATGGTAAGGAAATCTTTGAGAAGTTAAAGAAGGATAAGCGGGTCAAGTACCTGATATTTAATGGGAGGATATGGGAGCGTGGAAGAGGGGAAAAGGCTTACACTGGTAGTAACCCTCACCGCAGTCATATACATATCTCTATTCGTGATGGTCACGGTGGCGACACTTCTAACTGGTTCAAGTGGGTAAAGCCTAAAGTTAAAAAGAAACCAGTCAAAAAAGTTGCTGTAAAGAAACCAGCGGTAAAGAAACCAGCAACAAAACAAACCAAGAAGAAGCCCAACATAAAGCAGGTAAGAAAGAAATCCATACTGTTGTCCCTCTTCAAGAAAGGCAAGAATGAAAAAGTTAAACAAGTTAAAAAGAAAAATAAAAAGTCCTGAGTTTAAGGCTGCATTTAAGTCCTACCTCCGTGCTGTTCTAGCATCGGCTGTGACTATGGGACTAGCCCTATTGACAGATATGGCTCCAGAGTATGCAGTACTTATCGGTGGTCTAACAGCACCTGTAGTTAAGTGGGCAGACAGAGCAGAACAGGACTTCGGATTGAAGTTCGATAAGGCGGCAGACGCTTAGTAGTTAGTAGCGCGAGGCAAAGGCCCTGGGAGAAATCCTGGGGCCTTCTTTTTTTATGCCTGAATATCGGGATTGTCTATAGGACAGGGAGCTTTAAGTAGGTTTCCGCAGTTAGCACACTGAACATCCAGGGCATACCAGCAGATTTCATAGTTATCAAACTGAACATATGTACTAAATACCGTACATCCGCAGACGCATTGATGCGTCGGACCAACACCTCTGAGGTCAGAGGCCTGTATTGGTGGTAGACTATTTTTCCGCAGCCTTGGTAGACGGAGCCACATTGCTCGGCACGGCTCCTTCCTGTAGTCAGTCGCCTCTCGGCCTTCTAATGGGCGGCCTCGGCCCCGTAAGGGGCCGTCTGTAATTCGCCTTCGGCTCATATTGTAGTGAACCGCTGGGAGTGTCGCTGCCGCGACACGCCGTAGATAGGATAAGATTTTGTAACTATGACCACGTTAATAGGAGTTCAGCTAGAGGACCGCTGTGTTCTTGCAGCAGATTCTCAAATCACCGAGGATAACTTACGCACTATAAGTACTAACACGCCAAAGATAATCTCCGTCGGTAAGTATCTGTTTGGTATTACAGGTGACTCGCGCCCAGGAGATATCTTAACTTACAACTGGAAGCCGCCTGTCTATAAAGGCGCAGACCCTATCCAGTGGATGGGTAAGCAGGTTCTTCCGTCTATAGTTACGACATTCAAAGAGAATGGATATGACCCTTATGAAGCAGTCAAGGATAAAGATTCTGGATTTGATTATCTCATTGCGTTTAGCGGTAATCTATTTCATATCGCAGTGGACCTATCGTTTATCAAGAGCGACAAAAATCTCTACGGTCTTGGCACTGGTGGGCAGTTTGCTCTTGGCTACCTTGCTGGTCTTTCTGCTCGTCAACTTAATCTAGACCCAGAGCGACACGCCCGAAGAGCTGTTGAGATAGCTTCGGTACTGGACATCAATACCTGCCCTCCAATACAGTTGGTTTCTCAAGGAAGGGAATACTAATGAAGAAAGATACAAAGCGATATACCATTCACGTTAATCGCCATTACATAAATAACTTTGCTTTAGGTTTTGATTACTATAAACTATATGACCATCCGTCAGGGATGCACGAAGCATCTATATTTCAGTTGAACTTTTTGTTCTTTAATGTTACATTTACTAGGTGGCAACTATGGATATAAAAGAAAAGCTAATCAAGGCTTTACACGATAAAGAAAACAACAGACCACGTAGCACACAGGTGCAGATTGGTCCATCAGAATTGGGTGGATGCCGCCGTAAGGTTTGGTATCGACTCAACAACCAGCCAGAAACTAATGATAATGAGTTAAAGCTCGCTGCCATAATGGGCACAGCCATACACTCTGCAATCGAATCTGCATTTGCTGGTGACAACTCCATAATGCTTGAGACCACTGTTGAGTACAACGGGATGAAGGCTCACGTCGATGCGTTTCTACCAGACTCGGGAGATGTTATCGACTGGAAAACCGTAAAGGCTAAAAACCTTTCATACTTCCCGTCACAACAGCAACGGTGGCAGGTGCAAACCTATGGCTACCTTATTGAAAAGTCTGGCAAGGGGAAGGTCAGTACTGTTAATTTGGTAGCCATCCCAAGAGATGGAGATGAAAGAGATATAAAGGTTCACTCCGAACCTTACGATGAGAAGATAGCGTTAGAGGCCCTCGACTGGCTTGCTGCTATCAAAGACTCTGCTGAAGCACCAGCACCTGAGCGCGATGAATCTTACTGCAAGTTCTATTGCAAGTACTTTGATTCAACAGGCGAGATGGGATGCGTTGGTCTAAAAAAAGAAGTTACAAAAACTGAGTTACCAGTGATAGATAATCCTGAAGCAGACTCCTCTGCGATGGAATATGTACAACTCGATAACCAGATTAAGGAACTGACCGAACGAAAGGAAGCCTTAAGAGAAGGACTTTCTGGATTACTCGGCGTAACTAAATCTGGTTTCGAGATTAAGTGGACAACAGTCCAAGCAAATACAGTTGACAAAGAAGCGGTGGAGAAAGCACTAGGCTTCGTGCCAACTAAGCAAGGCAAGGAAAGCGCAAGGCTTTCAATCAAGCATAATGGAGGAAAATAAATGGCTGCAGAAACAACTAAGTTCCAAGTGAATTTCAAGACTCATAAAGATGGAACTTTAATTAACATTTACGCTGATAATGTGAAGGACTTAGAGACTCAGATTACTGACATCTCTATGCTGGCTACATTGATTAAGACTACAGAGAAGGAATTACTTAGCACACCTGGAGCTGCATTGTCAGTTGACCAAGTGGCACGGCAGTTAAATGCCACACCTGTAAGTTCATCACCTGAGTTCAATGACCACGCTGCAGCATCTAGTAGTGCTCACGTGTGTAAGCACGGAACTATGGGCTACCGTGAAGGTGTAGGGGCTAAAGGACCTTGGAAGGGTTATATGTGCGCCTCTCCGAAAGGAACGCCACAGGCTGAGAAGTGCCCAACAATCTGGGTCAGGTAACAAGATGCGAGAGCCACGTAACTACGAGGCTCCGCTATGTGCACAAACAGGAAACGGAGATGCCTGGTTCCCCGAACAGGGATACGGCACCAACGGGGATATTGTCTACGCTAGAAATATATGTAACAACTGTATCCATAAAGCTGAGTGTGCAGAATGGGGCATCAGATTTGAAAGATTTGGTGTATGGGGAGGACTTACAGCTTACGAAAGAACGCTGATAAGAAGAAGACGAGGGATAGTTCTACCAAGAGAGGAAAGAAGTGCTTAAGCTGTCACGTGCTTGGAATAGCGTAACAACTAAGGCTACTCCTTTGCCCGATGTATGGCAGGACCTGAGCAAGAAACAGATTAAATTCCGCAGAGGTCAAGTGTGTATGGTTGCCGCTGCACCAAATGCGGGAAAGTCTATGTTTGCTTTGGTCTATGCCATACGAGCAAAGGTTCCAACTCTTTTCTTTTCGGCAGATACTGATACCGCAACAGTAATGATTAGAGTAGCCTCGGCATTGTCAGGTCACGGACAGGTCAGTGTCGAGACTAACCTACAAAATAACCCACGTTACTACGATAGATACCTGCAGGATATGTCTCATATCCAATGGGTCTTTGACTCATCGCCATCACTAGATGATATTGAAATGGAAATCAAGGCCTATGTAGAAGTCTTTGGTATTGCACCAGAACTTATAGTCATAGATAACTTGATGAACGTAGTAGCAGAACACGAGAATGAATGGGCAGGTCTTCGTCAGATAATGATGGAGCTGCACGATATGGCTAGAAAGACTGAAGCCTGTGTGTTGGTTCTACACCACGTCTCTGAGCAGGGTGAGTATGGAGATACCACTACCCCACCTGCTAGACGAGCGATTCACGGGAAAATTTCGCAACTCCCGAGTCTGATACTTACCCTTGGTTATTCTCCGCTAGAGGGCACACTACGTGTGGCCCCAGTAAAGAATCGCTTCGGTCCTATGTATGCCAATGCTGACCAGCACGTACCACTATTCGTAGATTATGCTACCTGTCGTATAGAGAACTGCGATGAGATAGGTCGTATGGTTAGACGTAACAACGCGGAGGTTAAATACTAATGAATACTAACCTAGTAATAATTCCAGCAAGAGGCAGACCTGATAAAGCTATTGCTGCATTTGAAGCATTGAAGAAGCACAGCACTATCTCTGACCTAATGATAGGTCTAGATGAGGATGATGCTGATAACTACCCTGAGATTGAAGGTGTTATCCGTGAGGTTAATCCTAGACTGCGGATGAATGGAACTCTGAACTTACTTGTATCTAGGTATGAGGATAAGTACAAGACCATAAGTTTTATGGGTGATGACCACATCGTTAGAACCGATGGCTGGGATGAGAAGTTGTATGAACCTATCAAGGCTAGAGGCTTTGGTATCTCATATGGTAATGACTTGTTCCAGGGTGAGAACCTGCCCACAGCGGTGATGATGTCTACCAATATCAGTAAAGAGCTGGGCTTCTTTGCACCACCAAGACTAATCCATTTGTATATGGATAACTTCTGGAAACTATTTGGTCAGGTACTTAGTTGCCTAGACTATAACCCTGATGTAATCGTAGAACATATGCACTATATGGCTGGCAAGTCTAAGGTAGATGCTCAGTATCAGGAGGTTAACTCATCTGAGATTGGCAATCACGATGCTGAGGTCTTCAGAGATTATTGCACACACGAACTCAAAGATGATGCTATTAGAGTTATGATGAAGGTAAGTCAATGAAGAAAGCACTGGTGACTGGTGGACTTGGCTTCGTTGGTAGTTACTTTAACAACCATCTACTTGCAGACAACTGGGACTTGACTGTAGTAGATACAAAAGATGGAGTGGACTGTAGGGATTTCTTTAAGGAGAATGAGACGCAGTTTGACCTAGTAGTTCATCTTGCAGCCATCGTAGGTGGGCGTGAATCCATCGAGGGTCGCCCACTTGCAGTGGCTGATAACTTTTCTATTGACTCTGAGTTCTTTCAGTGGTGCTTAAAGACTAAGCCTAAGAAGGTAGTGTACTTCTCAAGCAGTGCTGCCTACCCTATAAGCCTGCAGACTAATGAGCGTCACGTTAAGTTAAAAGAAACTATGTCCTGCTGGGAACACGCAAGTATGCCTGATATGACATACGGCACATCTAAACTTATCGGAGAATACCTTGCATCCTTTGTGGATAATGTATATATCTTTAGACCATTCAGCGGATATGGTACAGACCAAGACTTGAGCTATCCATTCCCGATGTATGTTAAGCGGGCCTTAGATAAGGCTGACCCATTTGAAGTGTGGGGTCCAGGTACACAGACTAGAGACTTTATACATATCAGAGATATTGTTGATGCGGTTATGGTTGCAGTAGAAGAAGGCATAACTGGTCCAACTAATCTAGGACTAGGCAGGTCAACTTCGTTCTTGGAACTAGCACAGATGTGTATGGATGCAGTTGGATACCAAGGTGAGATAGTTACTAGACCTGATAAACCTGTCGGATGTATGCATCGTGTATCTGATAACACAAAGATGCTGTCGTTCTATCAACCAAAGATTACTTTGGAAGAGGGTATAGAGATGGCGGTAAAAGGAATTGTCTAGTTACAACAAAGCTAAGGGTTCAAAGTTTGAGACAGATGTGATGAAATATCTACGCAAACTAGGACACTTTGCAGAAAGATTAGCTAAGGCTGGGTCTGCAGACGAGGGTGACATCGTAACCATAATCGCAGGTCAGACCTATATTTTGGAGTGTAAGAACAGAAAGAAGATTGACCTTCCTGCCTTCTGGGACGAAGCACAAAAGGAAGCAAAGAACTATGCGAAGGCTCGTGGTTTACTCCTTCCTCCGCCAGCCTTCGTAATAGTTAAAAGACGTAATGCTAGCATTGAGGATGCTTGGGTAGTACAAACACTAGAGAAATGGATAGAACAAATGCCAGTACCAGAAGGACAGATAACATCAACAGAAATCCTTCAGCCTAAACCTGTGGCTGAAGAAAAGAAAGAAGAAGATAAGAAGTGATTTGTCACGACTGTCAGATAGCAGCAACTTACAATACCAATGGTAAGGTTGCATTGTCTGAATCTTTTCATAGCAAGTGTGAGGGAGACTGCGGATGTCAGCACAAGACTGGTCCAGGGTGGGCCGTAAAGCGAAACGAAAAGGTTCCGTTGATGCAAGTACAGTCTCCATAGCTGATATAGTTCGGTTCTATGGAGGAGAAGTAAGAGAGGGACGTAATGTATCTGTCAAGTGTTGTATTCATAATGACACTAGACGTAGTGCAGTAATAGATACATATGGAAACTTGTATTTCTGTCATACCTGTGGGAAAGGTGGGTCAGCATTTGATATTATTATGGAGAAGGAAGGGATAGGTTTCAAAGATGCAGTCGAACGAGCAGATGAAATCCTTGCTGGAGTCGGCTCAGCGGTACGCACAGAATCTAAACGAAGAAACCGTGCGGTACCTAGAAGGACGTGGAATATCTGAGGATGTAGCTCGGCAGTTTATGCTTGGCACTATCACAGAGCCAGCCAACGGACACGAGATGCACACAGGTTGGCTATCAATACCATACATCACAGTGCTTGGTCATTGTGTTGGCTTTAAGTTTAGAAGATTAGATGGTGGCTCGCCTAAGTATGGCTCACCACTTGGGCAGAAGGCACACCTGTATAACGTAGCTGATGTAACACTAGATGCAGCAAGCATTGTTATATGCGAAGGTGAATTAGATGCAGTAGTTCTATCAGGTATGTGTAATATCCCAGCGGTTGGTGTGCCAGGTGTTACTGCTTGGAAGCCACACTTTGCAAGACTGTTTGCTGGATTTGATACAGTTTATATTGTTGGTGATAATGATGTTAAAGAAGATGGCTCCAATCCTGGAGCTGAGTTCTCACGGCGTGTCGCAGGTGAATTAACAAATGGACAAATAGTACAATTACCCCCAGGTATGGACATCAACGAGTTCTATCTGGCAGAAGGACCCGATGCGTTGAACAACCTACTAGGAGGAGCACGATGAATGAGCAAGAGAGAATTGCAAGAGGCAGCCAGATTATTGATGGATATGGGGATGACAATAGTCTCGATAGATTACAAGGCTGGGACGATAACTTGCCAGCCGATGCCAGCAAGAAGATAGATGATGAGTTTATCACCAATGTCTGGTCAATCCTTGACACAGCAGGAAATTTGCTCATCCGCAAGCATTACGATTACGGGGCGAAAGGAATCGCTCACTCTCCAGGTGGACCACTCAACGGACTTAGAGTGCGGATGTGGGACAAGATGGCTCGCATCAATAACCTCCTTGATAGCAACGTCTCTCCCAGCAACGAGAGCCTCAGAGACTCCTTCATAGATTTATTAAACTATTCTGCTATCGCTATCCTTGTGTTGGATAAGAAGTGGCCTGAGTTACCCAATGACTGACGATACTACTAAGTCTCTAGACTTTATCTTTGTGAGAATGGAAGCAGAGATAAGAGAGAAGATAGCCAAAGAGATTGAGGCTTATCTTGCTGGCAACATAGATATCCAACCCTGGATTGATGCTAGACATTTCAAGTTCATCGCCAACTTGGTGCGAGGTAACAATGACTGAGAAGTATTCTTGGTATAAGTCTGCACTACGAAGAAAGAAAATTGCTGAAGCGAAAAAGTTGAAGGCTGCCCGTTACGTAGAAGAGATGAATAAGAGAGCCAATGAGCAACAACCAACTACACCCCGCGTTCTATGACTTAGTTCCTGCGGTGGCTAACAGTATCTACCGCAGGTTTAGACAGTGGGTTGAGCGAGATGACGTTACTCAGGAGTGCTATGCCTGGGCTATGGCTAGAGCTGAACACTATGCCATCCTACTCAATGATGAGAACGCCTTACAGAGAACCATCAATGAGAAGCGTATTAGTTGGCAGATGCGCCGTCACGCGGAGCGTTATGCTCGCAAGGAGAAGGCTAAGAGAAGCGGCTATCAGATAGGTGATGAGTCCTTCTATGACACAGTAGTTCTAGCTCAGCTACTACCTCACGTTATCTCATCGGTTATAGATGGCACAGTATTAGAGCAAGCACAAGAGATGATTAACGATGGTCAGCCACGCAAGCAGTCAGCTCCCGCTGAAGGCGGTAACCTGTTGGCTATCCTAATAGATATTAAGAAGGCTTATCTTAAGCTGGATGTAGCAGACAAAGACATACTAATCAAGAGATACCACGAGTCACTTACCCTGCAGGAAATGGCAGAGTATCTAGGCTGCGCTGTATCTACCGCCGACAGGAAGGTCACATCATCTATGCGTAAGTTACAGAACCTACTAGGCGGAGAGAGTCCCTGGAACTAATGACTACTAAATCATCCTTTGACCTTGACTTCTCCTATGGTAGAAAAGGTGAGCAGTTAGTTGAAGATTTACTTACCGAGGGTAAGCGTATTGAAGTAAAGCGCGACAGGAAATGGCACCTTACTAACAATGTTTATATTGAAGTCGAGTGCTTCTTTACTAAGGATAATAAATGGGCGCCCTCAGGGTTAGCTGTAACTGAGGCAGAGTATTGGGCTTTTGTTTTGAAAAAGACTGTGCTTATGCTACCTACTACTGTGCTTTGGTATGCAGTTAAAACCTTTGGCAAGGATATTACCTGTCAGATACCACCCAATTTATCTCGCGGTTATCTAGTCAAGGTTGTTGATTTAATTGAAGCAACCAAGCAGCTTCCTATGGAGGAAGCGTGATATACGAATACAAATGTCCGAGCTGTTTAACGCCCCTTTCCGTTGAACGCTCTATCCACACCGAGGCAAGCAATCCCTCCTGCTTAACCTGCGGTGAAGTAATGAGTAGAGTCTGGGCCTCTCCCCCTATTACCTTCCGAGGTCCAGGCTTTTACTCAAATGACAAATAGAAAAGCCCCGCAGGAAAGGGTTTAACTGCGGAGCTTTAAGTCTCTATCTTACTTGTTATTATTCTCGCTATCAATAATGGTTTCGTTTATTATGGTAAGCGATAGCGCGGCAAGGCGAGCCGTAACGTTTTGAAATGTATCGCAGACCTCTAAGTATTTGGATTCGAGGGTCTCGACTCTGCTCTCCAAGGAGTTGAGCAATTCCAAAAGCTGAACTTCCTTGTTGGTTGCTGGCGAGGTGGTCAAACCTGCTCTCACGGGTCCATAAATCTCTGAGGCAGAGCCACTCTCTGCCCCGCCAACCAAACGCAACCCAAGCGTATTTCTTTGCGGTGTCCTTATTCTCTTGCTTCTCACTCCAGCTCGCCTTCTTTGATACTATCGTCAAGTCTTTGGGCAGTTTCACCTGCGTTGTGTGCGGTTGATAAGCCCACACTAGGGTTAGTCCTGCCGCTAATATCAAGCCAAGCCTTGTTCTCTTTCTCATCTCTTGCCCTCTCCTCCTCGAGTAATTCTCGGTATTGGTCAGGGTAGAGATTAGATAGGCGAGCTAACGCTCTATCCCTCACCCGTCTATAGTTCCGTTGTCTAACCGCCTGCTTCAATGCGGTTTCCACCCTTCTACTTGTCTCGTTCATTGAGCTTATCCTCCCACACTATCAGCAGGTAGGCAATTATGGTTACGGCTATTACTCCTAGAAATATACTCACGCTCTTGCCCTCTCACTCGTAATAGTAGCTAGCACTAGGGCAGTAATCTCTATCTTGTCGGTGACTAGGACAGGTTCCTCGATGTCCTCCTCGTTCCATACGGACACAAAGATAGAGTTATCTAGCCCTCGTCTAAACCACTCTACCGCTTCGGTTACACTAGCCCCACCCCAAGCAATATCGCCACGCCTGTCCATAACCTCATAAAAATTGACTAGCTTCATACCCTTCCCTCCGCTAATAGTCCGTTCAGTAAGTCCTCTATCTGTTCGAGAACCTTCTTGTCCTCATCAATAAACTTTGTATTTGTGAGGTGGTGGTGAAGGGTGTAGTTCATAACCTTCGCCATTTCCTCTACCTGCTCCTCGCTATAACCCAGCATTGTCCTTCTCCTCCTTGTAGTTGATTAAGTTCAGTTCATTTAACGCATTTACCATACGCAATAGGTTCTTACCCGCCTCGCCGTGCTCTCCCTCTACCATTTGCTTGATAGCAAGGTCACGGCATAGGTCTGCCTTTGCCTGATAGTATTCTTTATTCATTGTCTTGCTCCTCCTCTATTAGTTTTGGGTGACCCTCTTTACACAATTTGCAAGGGTAGCCTCGAAATGAGTCCTCGTCTAGCACCTCACACGCACCAGCACAGTAATTGCAGGTGCAATACTCAAACATCCTCGCCCGCCTCCTCCTCAATCATCCGCACAAGGTCATCGACTTCAGGGACGTAGGGCATAGCCCCCGCCTTCTCGCTCTCCTCCCCGCAAGGGGTTTCGGCGTGTTTAGTAAGGGTGCGCTCTGAGAATTGCCACCCGCACGAGCCACATCTAGGCATATGGGCACCGCCTCTTGTGGTTCTCCATTATGTCGCGCTCGCAAGAGCAACAGATTAAACGCCCCTTCTCGTTCTTGATGTAGTTCATTACTCGCCCTCCTCGCGTAAGAGTTCTACTGTCTCATCTGAGACATAATAAGCCTGCCCCTCAAACCCTGTTTCATACAAAGGCAGGAGTTCCCTAGCCTCCTCCTCTGAGTTGGCTTTCACTTCGATAATCTGTTCCACGTTGAAAATATAGGTTTTCATTACTCGCCCTCTCTCTCGTTGATTTCAATCTTGCTTAGTATCCACAACACGCCAAGAATTATTGCCAGGTAGGCAAGGCTAGAGATAGCTCCGTCTTGCCACTTAGTAGAGACCTCAAACATTGGCAAGCACCTCCCCATTATCCACAAGCAGAGCGCGAGCCTTGCCTGCCTGCCCACTCCATAGCTCTATCAAGCCAGCGTGAGCGGTTATCTTGTCCCAAGGTAAGCCCGACACCATAGCCCCGCGCACCTCACGGGCGGTTTTCTCGTCGCATTGGAGATGTGAGGCGAGGGCTTTAGGTGACCATTGCACCCCGTTTTCGTCGGTTTCGATTCTGCCGTAATTGTCACGGGGAGACATAGGCCGCCCGTCGCTCCACTTACTAAGCCCCGCCCAATAGCGGGCGTTTTCCTCTGCGTGCATTGGTAAGCCGTCGCACTCTGATAAGTGCACCTCAACAAGAGGCGCAAGGTGCGGGAAGTATTTCAAAATCTCCTCGTGAATTGCTCCCGCCATAATGTAAGGGTCGCGGTAACGCTTGTCCATTTTCTTAATGGCTCCCGTAATAGAGAAATAAGGAACCTGCTCCTCTCCTCTCTTTACTAGTTGAGCCTTTACCTCTATTTTGAGGCGTGAGGTTGCGCCATATGGTGCGCCCGAAATCGTGCGCTCCCACTTATTCGACGCTATAACTTTTTCCATTGTCTTATCCTTTCGTTATTACCCTCTAGCTCTGTTGCTAGTGGATACTACAGGGGAGAGCATAGCACACTCTCCCCCATTGTAAGCACTAGGCTACTAATTCTCCGTCTTGCCACTTAGTAGAGACCTCAAACATTGGCTACCGCCTCGCCCATTCTGCGTAGGCGTTTATATTCTGCGGGCGCAACATAGATAGCCACGCTCTCGCCGTCATCATAGCCACGAATTGCGCCCTCGCCCTCGTAGCCCTCATCTATCCAACCTAACACCTGTCCTGCGCTTGTAGTGCGTAGCCAACCCCTGCGAGGGTTGCCGTTAGTGTCATTCTTTGTCCGTATTCTGATTAGCATTGTTTCTTACCCTTTCTAATTGGAGGCTAGTTCCTCCCCACCGCCCACCCGTGAGGATGAGCGATAGGCAAGCTCTAGGCGATTTTGGTTATGAAAGACACCTTGCCGTTTTCAAACTCTACGCGAGCCAACAAGCTATCACCCTGCCATATTGAAACCGCTTGCAATTCCCACTCATCCCTTAAATTAACATTGGTGTTGATTAGTTCCGTGTTTAGTTGCATTTTTATCCCTTTCATTAGTGGAGAGCTTAGCCCCTCCCCTCCCTCTAGGGTATCGCGCCCCTAGAGGAAAGGCAAGCTCTAGGCTGTTGCTTGAACCTTACGCGCCCAAGCAGGGGCGTGAGGTAGTGAACAGTAGGCGGTCTTAGAGGTAAAGAACCGCGCACGCTTTTCGCACTTGTCGCACTTTGGCAAGGAACCGCAAGCGACTAGAAAGCGGTCGCGGTCAAAGCGTGGGTTAGTTTTTTCAAGACTATCCGCGAGAATTGCGGAAGTTAAATCTAGCGCGGTCTTTGCGTCATATTCCGCAACTTGAATTGAGCCGTTAGCAATTTTGAAAGCTCTAGCAATTAGTTCGTAGTCTTTGCGTGTCATTTTCTTATCCCTTTCGTTAGCCTGTCTCATCAGAGGCGGGAGGCTATCCCCTGCCTGACCGCCCGAGGGCGGTTTCGACTATTTGAGCAGGTCTAAGATTTCCTGAGCCGATTTGGCAGACCAATAATTCACACCTGAATTAGTCCACCAGTTGAGGACTACAGCTAGAAACTCTGCTTGGTCTGCTGTAAGGGTTAGGGATACCTTTGAAGCTAATTCTGCTTGTTGGTCTTGTGCCCATAGGTTTATCATTGAGCTTTCGATATTGTTGTTCATTTTAATTTCCCTTTCGATTTAGAGTGACATAAAGGTCAAAGCAATCTTCGCAGACAATAGTCTCGGCATCAATTCTAACCTTGCCGATTTCTGAACAGTTAGCACAGTTCATCTGATTAACCCTTTCTAGTTTGATAGTTATTTACTATCTAAAGAGAACAATAACACAGCCTCCCCTAGTTGGTAGCCATTTAACGGTCATTGACCAGTCAAACCTTTTGGCGGTAATCTCTCGAACATCTGTATGATTAAGTCACGAAAGTGTTGCGTAATTCAAAGGCTTGAGTATAGGTTGAGGGTTGAGAATTATCTGAGAGCGCGGGCGAGAGAGCATTATTAAATCAACAGGGCAGGGCTTAACAGAACAGCCGAGGCGAGGCGAGAGCTGTGCCGAGGGTGGAGCCAGCCCCTCTCTCATCCCTATACAGGGACACGCTCGGGGGGTAGGGGTAAAGGTGGCAGAAAAGGAAAGAGACCCGCCCTTGTTAATGCGCGGGCGGGAGCGGTCTATGT
>Ga0208784_1000380_pt1 | contig 21809 bp, 20 predicted proteins | sample DEB19_08_DNA_FD_184531 | JGI IMG/M metagenome (GOLD analysis project Ga0208784, IMG submission 184531) | Aqueous microbial communities from the Delaware River and Bay under freshwater to marine salinity gradient to study organic matter... | ecosystem: Environmental > Aquatic > Marine > Coastal ... | reverse complement strand
TTATGTTAATATAATCGTCTACACCATCAGTTACTATTGCTCCTTTATTAATAGAGCTAAAAGTTGGTCCATTAGTTAAAGCTCCATTGTTTCCGTTTCCACTAAGATCATTCCAAGCTGTTCCGGTTCCTGGGTAACTTTTGCTATTACCAGCATCCAAGTATAAAACTAAACCATCTGTTACTATTCGTGGGCCATTAGCGTAACTCATAATCCAAATCTTCCTTTTGTTGCATTATAGTTTTGTTGAATTTCTTGTAATGTTAATACTTTGTTTGTATAAACACTTATATTTGATATACTAGCACTCATTGTATAGCTAGCACCATCATTACGAATCCATCCAAGCGATATTTTATTATCAACGCTAACTGGAGTGGAAGATGACATAGCATTACTTTTATCTAAAATTCCATTCACATACACCCTTTCAGTTGTACCATCAAAAGTTGTACATAAATACCAGAATTGGGTTGTTGTTGGAGAAATACCACTAGAGCTATTCCATGTTCCTAATGCACCACAACTACCTCCTGTAAATTTACCATTAGATCCTATAGCTATTGGATGAATATTTTGTCCAGAACAGGTATTATTGGCTGGCCCAAAACTAAACAATATTTTACCAGAAGTAGTGGCATTTGGACGAAAAAAACTACATGCCGAATATGTTTGTGTTAATGTTCTGAATCCATTATATGTTGTGCTTATTACAGATCTAAGACTGCTACTCACATTTGTAGTGTCTATCACAGGAATACCTTGGTATGTAGTAAAACTCGGTGCTGGGGAAGTCCAGTATAAATGATTATCTTGTCCTGACAAGTCATACCAAGTCGTTCCACTCCCAGGATAACTTTTCCTGTTCCCAGCATCTAGATGCAAAACCAAACCATCTGTTACTATTCGGGGTCCGTATAAGTTTGCCATTATAATCCAAACCTTCCTTTGAGAGCATTATAGTTTTGAAGCACTTCACCAGAAGATAGTGCTCTGTTATATATTTTTAAACAAGCTATATTGCCAACTAAATGATCCAAATAATTGTCATTGCGAGTTCCTATTTTAGCAGTAGAGGCATCCATTGTTGTGCCAGATGCTCTAACCTTTGTGGCGGCTTGACGCCCGTTTCTATATCCAACTAACCCAGACCCATCAAATGTTAAACTATCATGAATCCAATTATTTCTAACATCAACTTTAGTAACATTAATATCATTATAATTTGTGCCAGCAGCATAACTACCAGCACTTATTTCATAATCGCTATTGCTTGCTCTTATTAAAGTTCCGCCACTTGCAGAATAAGAAAAAATATCTATTGTAATACCGCTTAGTAATGGTATATTAGACACATCAAATCTACTGTAATTATTTCCAGTAGTACCGCCAATAAAAACAAAATACCCCGATGAATTCCACTGAGGATATGTTGGAGATTGAGTTCCTCCTTTAACTCCATTTAATCCACTTCCACTTAGATCATACCAAGTAGTACCAGATCCAGAATAACTTTTGATGTTAGCTGCATCTAAATATACTATTAATCCATCTGATACGACTTTTGGGCCACCATAAATAGCCATTATTTTGTCCTTTCAACAATCAGCTTGTCAATATCCTTGCGTGTGCCAGTAAATGTCCAGAAGAATTCTAAATTATTTGAATAAGCACTATCACATCTAACAATAAACTGATTATTATTTAAATCAATACTATCAACATATAATATTTTTCCATGTTTATAGTTTGTGATTTGAACATTTAAATCATTATCATCATGTACTAAGTCTTTTATATAATCTGGTAAATTAATAACGCAATATCCATCGCTAAGACTATCTCTTCCTGTTAATCTGACACCATGATATGGAGATTCTAAACTACCATAATTTAATGTCATTTCCGGCTTTGATGGATGATCTATACTAAAACTCTTTGTTGTGGCTGCAAAACTACCGCTAACTTGGAGTTTATAAGCTGGTGATGATGTTCCAATGCCAACATTACCACTAGTATTAATTCTAATTGCTTCAGTACCGCCATTATTACCAACAGCAAGACTAATATAATCATTAACACCAGAAGCAGTAGTAGATTTTAATACCAAATTATTTCCACTTGTACTACCACCAGCTACGATACCTGCTCTTAAAGTTGCCGTATAAGTTGTGCCAGCATTATTAAGTATATCTAATGAATTACCTCTAGCAGTAATATAGGTTCTATTACTATCAGCATCATCGGCTATTCTTGTATTAGTTCCAAATGTTCCAAATTGGACATATCTCTGATTTCCAGCAGTGCCAGCATCTAAGTGAATGTTTCCACTAGCAACATGTAATTTCCCACTCGGGGCAGATATGCCAATACCAACTCCACTGAGATTATCATATATAATACCGCTACTCAAGCCGCTAGGAGCGTTCCACCTTGCCACATATCCACTAACACCAACTCCACTAATTGATGCTGATCCACCAGAAGCTGTAGAATTAATTGTATATATTCCACCACTAGAACTAACAGAAATATTAGTCCCGGCAAGTATATCTTTTACTGGAGATGCTCCGCTAACAGCACTGCTAAAATCTGTAATGTTACTAGATGTATGAGTGTGGCCACTAACGCTCACGCCAGTTCCATTTAAGGTCAAACTTTGCGTAAAGTTGCCACTGGCAAATGTTAATAAGCCACTACCAGTAACATTATTTGTTCCGTAATTAATAGCCATAGTTTTTACTCGTTATCATGGTGTGCCGTAACTAACTTGACTTATATCTACAGTAGCTACCCATCTTATATTTTTACCAGCCAATCCGGTAACTCTAATTTCTAAAGCCTCATTTGTATCATCAGCAACAACAGATGCTGCCGTTGAATCCATTGCTGTTTCTTTCCAGTTTTCTTCTATTATACTACCAACAATAGCTGTGCTATTAGCACCGTCTCTTCTAATAGCACCTCTAAAAATCCAACCAGCGGCTGCACTATCAGTATCATTATATGCACTTAATTTAATCGTGAATGTCCATGTTGTTTTTTCTGATAATACTAATCTTTCACTAGCACCATCTAAGAATAATACTTGATTTGCACTACCATCAGAGGTTGCTAATCTAGCAACTAATGTTGTGTGTTGAGCATCGCCAGCACTAGCAAATGCACCAGCCGCATGACTACTTTCACCATATAGTTTTGTTTTTGCTGAATTTCCACCAACAATTGAGGAATAATTACTATTTGTGGTATTAGCGTACCCGGCACCAATAAAAGAATATTTGCCGCTAACAGTTATAGTGTTGTCGGTTCCCGCACCAATCATTGAGTATGTGGCCGCAATATTATTACTTTGACCAGCACAAATAGCCGCTCCACGAACAGCGTTTGTTGTTCCATCCGTTGCGGTAATATTACAAAAAGCACCAGCACCAATAAAATTACCATAAGATCCAATTAAAGAATTATTAAAACCGCCAACAATAGCAGAATAACCATAATCTCCATCAGCAGCTAATCCACTTATACTATGAAGATATCCACCGGCAATTACTGAGTTCGGGGCCAATTTAATACTACTATTCTGACCGCCACCAATATTTGAATAACTACAATTAACTTCTATTGTATGTGTGCTTCCACCATTAATATTAGCATAAGTTGATCTAATTGTATTAGATAGTCCACCATTAATAACAGAATTATCGCCACTAACTAAATTATTAAGACCACCACAAACGGTAGAATAAGGTCTTAATGCAGTATTGCGACCACCTCCACCTATAACACTATAAGTTCCTGCTGCAACTTGAGTACTTGCTATTCTAGAGTTTTGTAAATCAACAGCAAAAGTGCCTCTAGGATCTCCTCCAGTAGAAGCAACTAACGCATAGTTAGCAGCTGGAGCTATTACAAGATCACCACTAGTGGTAATTACAGTATTATTATCTAATCTTAATTGATCTATAGATATAACACCAGTAACACCAAGAGTAGTTCCATCAAAAGTAAGGTTAGATTCAGCATTAATTCCAACACTACTTCCCGTACTAGTTAATATTCTATTATCACCACTATTGGAAATAACTGGTAATAATCCACTAACGCTACTATTAAAATCTGTTATTTGTGAAGAGGTGTGCGTGTGACCACTTAAACTTACACCGGTACCATTTACTAAAAGATTTTGACTAAAGTTGCCAGTGCCAACAACATCTAACTTATAAGATGGTGAAGTTGTACCAACTCCAAGATTTCCAGATACAATAGCGTTTCCAACAACGTGCAATTTACCACTAGGAAGTGCTATTCCAAGCCCAAGATTCCCGCCACTACTTAGAACAAAATCATTTTGATTGTATCTTCCAGCAACTATGCTATGATCACTAAATACTTCAAAAGCACCTAGACCGGTAATATCATTAACGCTCATCAAGCTTCCGCTTGTACTATCTACTACGCTAAATAGATTGCCATTCGTGCCCTCAACGCTAAATAATGTTGCCCCGCTAGAGGTAGAATAAACGCTTAATAATCCATTTGGTGATAAGCCAGTAGTTGAGGCAAATAATCCAGTTCCAACTACATGAAGTTTACCGCCTGGAGTAGTTGTTCCTATGCCAACATTACCAACACTATCAATTCTTATTCTTTCACTTCCACTAGTGCTTATACCAAAAGTATTGGCTGCTGGCGAAAATAATCCCGTATCTGGATCATTAACAAACTCAAATGATGGAAGTGCTGCTGTGCCTGATCCTCCTATAAAAGAGCCTGTTGTTTTCACATCACCAGTAAAATTACCAGTACCAATTACATAAAGCTGACCACTTGTAGAAGTTGTGCCAATACTAACAGCACCAGTATATCCATTGATATGAACTTTTGGAGTCCATGTAGTACCACCAGAATGATATCCTATTTGAACGGCCCTATTAGTGCCACTATCGTCAGATGTGGATAATGCTAAATGATTACCTTCTTTTCCTATTGTATAATCATTTCTTGATCCGCCACCTCTATATAATTGTAATTTACCTGATGAATTATCTGTAATTCGTATATATCCACTAACTTCTAATTTTTCTGCTGGCGACTGTGTTCCTATTCCAACACTGCCACTAGTATACAAATTGCCAGTAAAATTACCAGTACCGGAAACGTGAAGTCTATGTGATGGACTAGTTGTGCCAATGCCAACATTAGTTCCATTATCATATATAGTACCAATATCTAATCCATTATTACTAATCCATCTTGCCACATATCCGCTAGTTCCAACTCCAGTAGGTACTGCTATTTCATTAACGGTTAATGATGTAAAATTACCACTAGTTGCAGATAGTAATCCACTACTAATAGTTAATCCATTTGTGAAAGTATGATTAGCCGAAATTGTTCTACTATTATTAATATGAACATATTGAGCATGATCATCATCGGCTAAACCGAAAAGATTTCCGTGATCATTTTGTGGCACACCATATGTTACGGTAAGATTAGTGCTTCTTAAATCTAATATGCTTTGTAAACTACTTTTTGGCGTGTTAGCATAAGTATCATTAGTGTTAAAGATTAGTCTATATAGTGGTCGGATTTCATTAGTTGGAATATTGGTTAAATCAATATCGCTCCAATTATTATTGCTTTCGGAACTACCTAAACTACTATCTTCTCTTTGACCCATTATTGCTAAAATTGGATCATTAATATCGTTTGTGGCCACGAGCCACATAGCAAAATATCTATTATTGGTAACATTTTCTACAGTCCAAATACCAGTAGTATAAACATTATAAAACGCTCTTGTTGCATTATATTTTACTGGATATGGAGTGCCAGAATCTCTAATCCATTGTCCAGTAATTCCACTATGATAATAAACTGGAAAATAACCAGTTGGAAAAAGCTGTTGGGTAAATTCAACCCCATTATCACCATCAGCGATACTAATAATAATATCTTCCTGATATAATGTTCCATCGCTTATAGCGATTTGGGCATGACTATTAGAACTGCCATCTCCAAGAAGAGTATAATTGCTAACACTTAATCCATCAATATACTGCATACCAAAAGTGTTGTGAATCCACCTATGGGTACTACTATCCATTTTTATGCCATGTCGTTCTTCTCCAAAGAATGTGCTTTGGCCAATATCTTTATTCCAGTGAATAAATGCTACTGGTACATCGGTAGTAAAATCAAATTCTGAAATTTTAGCTTGTAGCTGCTGCGTCTCTATATCAAAATGAATATAATTTAGTGCTGTGCCAGTATCAATTACTACTGATTCAACGCCAGTTTTAGTAACTTTTACCCCTTCAATATACATATCATAACTATAACCAGTAGGCTGAATAGTAAAAGTTCTAGTACTATCATTAAAGCTTAGTGAACTATCTAATCTATTCACAAACCCTTGTGGTTCTTTACTTAATACATTAACTTCAGAATGAAGATTATCTAGTCTAAGAGTATTTCCACTATCATTATATGTAATCTTTACTCCAGTTCCTTGTACAAGTAGACTATTAACTCTATCATCTACAGATTCATCAAAATCTGTTATTTGAGATGAAGTATGAGTATGTCCACTAACGCTAACATTAACGCCATTAACTTGTAAAGAAGAAAAATATCCACTATTGGCATAAAGATTATTAAATGCAAGACCGGATCTACCAATGCTATATTGATAGTTTTCTAGTGGTAATAAATTGCCATTATCATCAACTTTAATTCTGCCAGTTGCTGGTAAACTATCGCTAGCAGAAGTAGCAAAAATAATAGATGCCGGATTGGAGGAGGCACTAAATGCCCCCTCCCCTTGAGCATATACTTTAGCAACTACAAAGGTTGCTGATCCACCATCAGACTCTGATGATGCTGCAAATTGTAATTGCCCTAATAATTCTCCAGAGCCAACTATTGAATCATTAGTTTGTAATGTTATGCTTTCCATTCCGGTTTACCTTTTTACTAGATGATATACCAATCTGCACCGTCACTAATAAATGTCATAGTTTCATATCTATGATATAATTGAACACTTGTGGCACCATCAATAGTATCAGCAGTTTGTCTAGAAATTGTAACTGTTGTTGCATTAGCATCAATTCTTTTAACAGTCATCATTCTACCAACGCCAATTGTGCCACCATTTTCTGGCAATGTTACGGTAACATTTCCTGTGGCATTTACTAGCGTAACATCCTTATCTGCTGTTTTACTTGATGTGATGGTTTCAACAGTTCTGGATATTTTCTCTTCTGATATTCCTTTATCTTTAATTCTTAAAATGTCAGAACTAATTTCGATACCACTATTATCAACATTAACATTAAGAACACCGGCCGAGTAACTTAAACCACTACCAGCAGTTGTTGATGCTAAAGAGATATTATCTGCACTTACTGTGATACCACTTACACCAACAACATGTAATGGAGTGCCAGCACCGCCAACAAGACCAGAACCAGCAACTGATGCCGCTAGATAAGTTTCTGTGACACTGCTTGCAATTAAATCGGCTGTTACACTAGCACCGGCTGTAACTGTAAAGTCAATTCTACTACTATCAACAAAGTTTGCAGCAGTAAAAATTGCACCCTCAATAGTTGCGTCTGTTACTGAAAGTTTTCCATCAGCACCAGCTGTAACATTTGTTCCAGCAAGATAAGAACCTAATTGACTAACTGTTGATCTTTGATGAGTTGTGCCATCACTATCTAATGCTAAGAAACTGTCGCCGCTGGCCACAGCTACCGCACTAAGTTCAGAAAGTGCTAAATTAACTGTTAATGTGTCAGTAGCTGATCCAACTGTAGCAAGACCAGCACCGCCAGAAATAGCTAAAGTATTACCATCGTTAATTGTCTGATTAGCACCAGTATCTCCAGCAACAGTGAAAGAACTCATGCTGCCAAGGCCGGAAACAAAGTTTGATCTATTAACTTTTCTTAAACCGGTGCCGCTACTACTATAAATTAACAAGTAATCATTAGAACCGTCTACTGATGTAATTTCTGATTTACCAGTAATAGCTACATTTTGTAGTGTTGTACTAAGCACAACATTAGCAGTTCCATCAAAGCTTTGTGCAGCAGCAAGAGCGTCTCCAGTAACTGAAAAGTTTCTTGCTGTTTGTAAAGCTGTAGCAGTACCAGCATTACCGGTTACATTACCAGTAACATTTCCTTCAAGATTAGCAACAATTGTGCCGGAAGATCCAGAAACTACTTCACTCGTAATTGTAGCATCTGGAATAAATGTAAATTTACCAGTACTATCATCATAACCAAAAAAGCCTGTTTTGGCTACTGATCCATTATGATAGTTAAATGAAACGCCACGATCTTTATTATCATCAGTTGATGGTGTTCCACTACCAAGAATAATAATAGGATCTTCAATACTAACAACTGTGGAATTTACAGTTGTTGTTGTGCCGTTGACCGTAAGATTACCAGCAATACTTACTCCCTGAGAAAAAGTTACCGCACCATTAGATGCGATAGCAATTGCGTCAGGGTCAGAAGCACTACCAATATTACCGCCATTACTAACAGTAATATTGGGAACATTTAATGTTGAGCCATTATATGTAAAATTTGAATTAGATTCGAATACCTGATCAGAGGCACTAGTACCAAAAAATACAATGCCACTGGGGTTACGATCATATGGTTGATATGCCATTAGTTATCTCCATTATGTTATAAACCAGTTTAAATTGTTTGAACTTAAAGTGAACGATTGATATAAATGGTGCATAGTTATTGTTGACAAACCATCTATACTTTCCGATCCAGAGGCATTAATAATCACTAAATTATTACCAGCTGCTCTTTTTATTTTAATTTCTTTTCCACCAATCCCACTAGCTATTGGCATATATAAATTAATTTGACCCGATGTTGAATCTACAAAAACAATATCTATCGAATTTGATAAAACAGTATCCGATGAGATGTTACTATATTGTTTAATAGACCCAGCAACAAATCCATTAAAATATAATGTGCCATTATTATTATAAAGTAAATTTGTTGTGTTGTTAGGAGTACCACTAATTAATTGTATGCCACTAGTAAATACTCCACTAATACCAGAAATCATTCCTTGAATTTGAATGTTTCCAGTGCCATTAATATTATTTGTGTTTAAATCTAAATTACCACCAAGCTGTGGAGAAGTATCTTCAATTATATTTGATATTCCACCATTGCCATCAACACCAGAACCATTAAAATATAATTTACCACTTACATTATAAAGAACATTAGATGTATTAGATGGCGTTCCAACATCTAAAATAATTCCAGAAGATCCAATAATAACTTGATTATTTTGATCTTTATAAACACTCTTTTCTGATGGATAAGCTATAAATACAGAGCTTGAACCACTAAGATTTATTTTATTATTAGAATTAGAACTTGATAATATTGTGCTTCTTGATAGAGTATTAGAAGCATATGTTCCTATACCAACTTCCCAATTTGGGGCATTAACAATGGTATAGAATGTTGTATCGCCACTAGATAATACAGCAGAAAATGCTTGATAACCAGCGTTGGCACCGCCAAGCGTGATAGTACCGCTACCAGATGTTGAAGTAGATTCTTTAACTCTATTCGCAAGTCTTAGCGGCATCGTCGGTCCTTAAATAGTAGTGGTCAGAATAAAAAAGGGGAGGGGGAGGATTATCTCCCCTCTCCCCCAATATTAACAAACGAAGAGAATATTCTTAGAAACTACCAAGAATTACTCTACGATTGTCCAACACACCAAACCCGACTTCTGCGAAGCCATAGAGTCCAGCACGTTGTTGACGATGGAGCGAGGGATCTTCGAATATAGTAACTTCTTGCTTTACGGGCATAACAAAACTGTCATTAGCAGCAAGATCAAGACCCACAACTAACTCCACATCACTACTTGGACCAAGAGTACCACTGAGATTACTTGTGTAGTAAGTCTGATACTCCTGACCTTCGCCAAGTTCATCGAGTGCGTGGATGTTAACGCCAAACACTCTGGATACTGAACCGGCACCATCATTAGCGACGTAGATTTCTCTACGGCTGGTTTCATCAAGCTGGTCGATGCCCCAGTTTCTCATGTCTTCAACACCTTCTGGTGAGAGATAGAGGTCTGTAAGCTGACCACGCTTTACTGAAGCACTATTGCCACCAGCATTACGACGCATAACAACCTTTAGGAGACTAACGAGACGCTTGGTGAATTGACCAGCGGCAGCATCAGCATCATAAACTAGGATGTTACGATCAACACCAGCAGCAAGGATTGTATGCCAAGCATCGTCATTCATCTTCTTGACGAAGCCAGCCTCAAGGACTTGTGTTGCACGAGCAACAACGTCCCAACGGGCTTCACGGGCATAACGAAGTAGCCAATCGATTGAATTGGCAACTGTGTAGGTTGGAACCATAACGTAGTCGCCTTCGACTGTTCTCTCTGGCACACGACCGTGGGCTGGAGCAACATAGGCAACGAAGTCTGATTCTTCACCTGGAGAGATTAGATCCAGTGGGAACTCTGTTGAGCTACCGGCTGGCATTGCAATTCTCTCATAGATGTTACTGGCAATGTCGCCAACCATGATACCTTCACGCAAAGGTAGTTCGATAGCCTTTGCGAGTTCAGCCATGGCAAGACCTGCCTCATTACGATCTTCACTAGCGGTACGCTGAAGTAACTGAATAAATTCAGCATCAGGTTTAGTTAAGAATGACATATTTTTATTCTCCTATTTCTTTATTTATAATTATGGAAGGTTAACAGAAACTTTAGCGTACCCATCAGCATCCTTTGTTGAAAGGAAGCGACCAACGGCTGAAGCACCGGTAGCCTGGGTTGTAGAAATTAAACCACTATTAGCAAGGTAGGCTGTGCCACCAGCGGTTGGATTACCACTGATCTTATCTGTAACGATAAAGCCCTTGGTTAGAATGGTTACTTTACCACCCTTCTGTACCTCATCCTTGTGCCAGTTGAGATGCTGACGAGTCTGATCGATATCGACAACATCGTTTAGGAGAACACCGAGAGGAGCGGCACCAGATGCATTTGCCGCAACGGTAGCGAGAGCGGCCGAACTGTCCATAGCAGAGCCGGAACCCTGTGTGCTGACAGAAACAACTACGCCCTTGCTTGCAGTTTCATTCATGAAGTATGTAACTTCAGTATCTAATTCGTGACGATCACCTTTAAGAGCCATATTAATACTCCTATTTCTTAAGATTTTTGGTTGATTTTAAAACAGATTGACGCAACCAAGAAGCGGCAGAAGCAATTGCTAAGTTCTGGCTTTCTTGACTTGACTCAGGATTTGCTAAAGTTGCTTCAGCAATGCCTTCTACATTATCCAACTCAGAAGCATCAGCTTCTTCGTCATCATCGTTTTCTGCATCCTCTGATCCAAAATCAACAGGAGCAGGTTCTGGCTTTGATACCAGTTCCGATTTTACTTCCGATTTTGGTGTTTTGTCTGCTAAAAGAGCAACAACAGAAGCGAACATTTCATCTGAAGCATCAGAAAAATCTTCAACAATCTTATTGGCCTTTTCTTCATTAGCACCAGCCTCGATAAGAGATGCCATACGCTTCATGCCCTTCATTTCTTTCATCATGCCAGCGTACTTTTCTTTCATACCCTTAAGTTCTTCTTCTTTTTTCATCATATCGTGCTTGAAAGCTTCAACTTCCTTCATCATCTTTTCTTTATCGCCGTGCATTGTGGCAACAGAATCTTCTAATTCTTTTACCTTGGCTTCAAGAGATGCTATTAGTTGGTCTTTTTCAGCAATAGCAGCTTCATTAGCAGAAACAACTTCCGCTAACTTGCTGGCATTTTCTGTTTCGATTGTAGATTTTTCAGCGTCAAAATTTGCCTTGGCAGACTCCAATTGAGCTTTTAAATCTTCAATCTGCATGGTAATATCACTCATATTATGATTCTCCATCGCAGTTAAAAAATTGTAAAAGGTTATATCAGCCTTACTATTAAAAGGATTGACTTCCTTGTTAAGAATTATACTTCTTGGATTAGCTGGCTTGGCGACTAAACCTTTTCCAGAGAAATAAAAACCTCTTAAAAGTCTTCCTATTTTGTAACCGTTGTATTCACCGGTTCCACCATAAGCTCTAAGATGTTTTGTTAGAAATGAAGACTCTTCGGTTCTAGACAAAACTCTTTGCTCATTGTCCGTGCCGACCACAGCATAATCAAAATTACTAAAGATACATTCCATTGAAACAGACCATTTACCTTCGTCTATTTCTTTGGTAAGTTCTTCAATTCTTTGTCTCATTTGTGCATCGGACCAAGTTTTGTAAATAACAGCACTTGTTATAATATCAATCTTCGATGGTAGTTTATTTTCATCTAAGATTTCTTCGATTTTATTACCATCATGATCTACAACCATAGAACCAGTTATATGTCCAATAATATCTGTATCATCATGCATGTAATTAAACTGTTTGTTTACTGGCGTATTGCGAGCGGCCCATAATTCGTTTACGCCAAATACATCATCATTTTTATTCCATCCGGCGGAAACTAAAATAGAATTTAGATAGTAAAGATCTTTTTGTTTTTCAGAATTTTCATATAGACAAGCAAACGATGGATGGATATTATCTTTGCTAATGTTAAGTATATTATCTCTATCTAAGATATCGCACTCAAAAGCAATAGAATTATTCTTTACTATTGAGTCTGCAATGCCGTCTAGAGTTTCATATCTATATGTTTTCATATTATGGCCTTTCTATTTCTAAATACGCCAAAAAATATAATTTAAGTTATTTTTCGTTTAAAAAATCAAGCGAATAAGCTATATTATAAATTTGACGTAACTCATCTATAGATGGCGAGCGTTCATGATTTTCAACAAATTCCGCTTTTAATTCTAATATTGTACTATTTTGACTATTACTAATTTGTGGATTTTGCTCTAGAATTAAAGCTATTTTATCCTCAGCTATAGCAGTATATGGCTCTAAATTACATAATACCTTAAATTTAATTTCTTCTAAATCTACTAATTCAGCTTTGGTTAATTCTCTTAAATTCTTTTTATCATAATGATTTAACATGGCTGGATTTAAAATATTAGATATTGTTTTTTGTGCTTCACTAGCCCACACCATAACTGATGCTACAGCCGGTTTACTTTTTGGTAATACTCTTTTCTGCTTTCTTGGTTGAGTATCTTTTTGGAATGGCGGTCTGCCATTTTGAGTTGGTGCTGCTGGAGATTGTTTAGGTTGTGGCCCAGTGGGAACAGGAGTAGTTGTTACTTCTTTGGGTTTTAATGTTGTAACATCATCAATGCCAATTTCACCCTTTTGCAATGCAATTTTTCTATAATCAGAATCAACATTGCCATTATGAAATGGATCTGCTTTTGGCGGCATTTGTCTTCTATTTCTCTTTTTGCCTTCTGTCTTTATTCTAGCATCCTCAATATCATTAAGTTCACCAAATCTTTCTCTTAGAGTTTCTACTGAAATTATATCTCTATCTACTAATTGAATTAATAGATTTTTTTCAGCAGCCTCATCAGATAAAATCATATGCTCAAAATGCAATGTGGCCGGTGAACTAAATCCCATTGCCTTTTGAATATACTCTATTTCTTTTGTCCAGAATTGGTATAATAAATCTCTACCATATTCTAGTCTTTCTATTAAAGTCTTTAAAGAAATAAAATTATTTGTAAATCCTCCCGATTGACCAGCCAATCCAGTTAGGGTTGGTGGAATGCCAAGACCGGCATATATACTATTTAAAACAGGCTGATACTTTTCAGCACCAAGGAATTTATAAATTTGCGTATTACTTTCCTTGAAATCAATTTCTGGACCCCAAACAAGATCCATTGTTCCGCCGCCAACATTGCTGGCGAGAATATTTCTTAGCTTGTCAATAGCACCCTTGTTTGGTAAAATCTTATGTTCTAGATTACCCAAACGCCATAGTCTGATATTAGAAATAGCACCATCCAAGGCCGACATATCTGCTAGCTTCATTTTTTCTAGCATGATAATATCGTCAATAATAGCATTAACCATTGGGTTTGCCCAAAGTTCCCAATCGTCTTTTTTATAATAAAATACTTCTATTGTTTTGCTATCTAATTTAATATGATTTTGTTGATTTTTTAAAGCCTCTTTTAATTGCTCTGGTAAAGTATCAACATATTTGCTATTCTTCTCAAAAGATTTTCTTACAGAATTAGTAATCTTCATCTTATATGTTTTTTCGCCACTGAACGCACCAGCATATCCACCCTCAACTTCTATTTGTAGTGGATTAAGAAAATCATATTTTAATGGTATTTGTTTTTTAGTAATGTCTTGAATTGGAATCTCTATTAGATCCTCTTGGGCCTTAGACATTTCTCTTTCTTGCTTTCTGGTTATTCTTCCATATCTCTTATGAATAATAACATTTCCGCAACGATATAACATATTAAGAAATCTTTCGGATCTTTCCTCGCCATTAACCATCTTCCACCATTTACGGTAGAATTGTTCAATCTGCTTATTTGTATGATTTAGCGTTATTCCCTGAGAAGCAAAATCTCCCATAAGATCAATAACATTTTTTACAATACCAACTCTGTCATATGCTTTCATGCACATTGACATTGCTTGTTTGAAATTATTAGCCGGTTCCTCAAATGGACGAAAACGATAATAATCATCTTTTAAGAAGTCAGTTCTAACTGAGATATTTGGTTCAATATCAATATAAGATCTGCGGCTGGCAGTAGAACTCATAATACCATCATAACTGTCTACATTACCAGAAGTTTTATCAAATGCGTTTTGCTGATCTTCTGCCGATGTCCAGAATATGTATGGATTTTTTTCTTCTTTTGACTTATTTTTATCTTCTGCCATTTTATATTCCTTTGTAATTCAAACAATCTGATTGTAATTGGAAAGCAATCCGACTATTGTATTATACTCCAGAAACACTAATATAAATTATTCATTTGCGAGGTAAACCAGTTTGGCCCGCTAAATGTGGCACCGTCATTTTTCTGAGAATTACTACGAGATGCAAATCCACCATATCCATGGTATGTTATTTGCTTTTCCTCAAATTTCATATTTCTAGCCGCCATATTGGCCATTAATAATGACGAATATCGATCCTTCCTCATTCTTTGTTTTCTTCCAACCCCAATTTTTACTTCTGGTGTATCCCACCTCATTCTTCCGTTCACGCTTTCAGTAACTTCGATCAAAGATAATTCATTTTTTAATTCTTCTATTTCCATTACACAATCTTCTAAAGTATCGTATAATCTATTATTGGCTTTATCCTCTTCAATAGATAGTCCAATTGTCACTGGATCAAATCTTGGAAATAATAGTATTTTATCTTCTAGGTCTTTTCTAAGTCCATGATTAGCATCTGAATACCAATCGTATTTGGCAAACTGGCACATCTCTAAAATATGTAAGCCTTGTTGATCGTCTGATGGCTGTGGCTTTTCCTCATCAACTATTGGCCAGATTGGAATCTCTCCAGGCTGTAACTGATTATTATCATGAAGTGCTTCTGCTACTGAATAACCACCACCCTGTGCGTCCATAGCAATATGCACAATTGGAAATAGATTCATTAATTCTCTAATCTTTCTGGCACAATAACTATAGAAATTATTCTCTTTTGTTAACCCCTTTTTAACACGCTCAGTATGATCTTTCCTTGTGGTGGTCCAACAATAAACTATTCTTCTATGATCATTATGTAATTCTAATATTATAATACTAAAATTATCTACTTCAGAAGCTGGGTCAATAGCCATAACATACTTGCCAGATTTACTACCCCGTAAAAGAGGATCAAAATATACCTCGCCAGTTTGTGTTTTTACCGGCTTAATATCTGTACCAACACATGACTCTATTAAACTTCTCTTAAAAAATCCTTGGCTATCTTTGGTGAATACCGCACCGAATTCCATTAAAAAAATACCATTATGAATAGTGGCTTTTGATCTGGCTATTTGTCCTTCATCCATGAACCCCTTCGGCACTAAATCAACAGGTATTCTTATAATAGAATAATCATCCCAATTAAAAGAATCTGGTATAGGCTCGCCATTAAAAACATTATTAGAAATAGCTCTTAGATCACCTTTAGTTTCTATAATAGTTTTCCATCGTTTCCAATATTCAGCAAAATGATTAAAGTCATAGAAGGCAGTACCCGATAGAATAATTTGATTGCTCTTGGCAGAATCCAGCGTTTTCTTCTCATAAAGAGATGATGGATCAATACCCATTTCTTTAGCCTTTTCTTCCATGGCAAGTCTTTTAACATTTTCCACGGGAGAGGCTGACACCGCTGCGAAGCCCGCGATAACATTTTCAAAAACTTCTCGGGACATGCTCGCAAATTCGTCGGCAATAATATCATTTGCTCGCTGCCCTCGGATTTTTTGACCATCTCCGATTGGCAAAGCCGACACTGTACTACCATTAATTGTTATTTTACACATATCCACATCGCGTCTAGGACCGCTATTACCATCGCACATATCTCTTAGAATTGGTGCGTTCTTCCATATGTTTTCCATATAATCGTGCAAATATTTCGACTGTCTAAATGCGGCACCAACCACGACTATTTTTCTATTTGGAATTAACATGGCACGAAGCATACAATATAGAGACAATATAAATGTTTTGCCAAGGCCACGACTTCCAACCAACATTGGAAACTTTCTGCTCCACATTTCTTTAAGAATCAGAGCTTGCATTGGTAACAAGTCTATGTTAAGAATGTGCTTGCATATGAAAGAGAAATAGTCTGGATTAACAAATAAGCATGTTAATCTTTTATAGAATTCTGCTGGATCGTCGGTTCTTAATCTTTCAAATGGATTAATGATATATTTATCATCAACATTTAATCTTAGCCAAGCATTATTTATCTCAGCAATATTCACCATGAGGAAATTACCTCATCAGCAAATCCATAATATACAGCCTCTTCTGCGTTAAGATACCAATCACCAGATTTTAATTTTCTGATTAAGAATTGTTTAACTTGCTTCTCGCTAGGCTTCTTTCCAAACTTTTCTAAAAAGAATTTACCATCCACACATCGCTTAGCATAAACATTCATCATGATATCACATGCTTTTCTTTCGTACTCTGCAAAGTTCATAGCATTAAGATATTCTCCCACCAATTGTGTGGAACCATAGTGGCTCATAAAATGAGAATTGGGAGTCATTAGTCTTTGATCTGCCGCTTGAAGAATAATGCTACTCATTGACTCTGCTTGTCCATATACTATAATGGTCACATAAGACTTACACATAGCAATAGCATCGTATATTGCCATACCGTCTGCCCATTCGCCACCAATACTTTGCATATGTATTTTAATTGGATCTTGAGATCTACCTTCTAGTATCCTGATATTTTTAATAAATGTGTTTGCCATTTTATATTCAACACCAGGATTTTGATTGTCATCAGAAGAGAACGAATTGTGCAAAAATATTTCTCTGGTACTTAAATTAGCACCATAGTTATGCAAATCATGTAATAAATCTTTATCAACATTTCTCATAGGACTTCTTCTTCCCAAAATTTGAGTGTTTCGTATGTAAAGTTTTCAGCGTTCTCACGATTAGAACAAAATACAACTTCTATATTGGAATAGTCTTCTTCTATTTGACCTATTAATTTTCTTAGATAATTACCGTTCATTCTTACTTTAGACATTTGAGCATATGACATTCCAGAGTTTTTTGGAAACGCATATACATCAGACTCTGCGAATTCACAAACAATGTATGCTTTGCGTAAATTTTTCATTCTATCAAATTCGCGGTAGAATCTTTCCTTTGCTGTTTTCTTTCCTAGATTGTTTGCAATTTCTGTGGCAGTAGCTTTTCTTTCTATAACAACAAATCCCTCTAATAGTTCTGTAGTATAGTCTCCACAATCTAACTTATTTGAAAGTAATTCCACATCATTATGAAACGGAAACTCCCATCCGTTTCTTTCTCTAGTATCACGAATTATTTTCATTCTTTTTCACTATGCTCATAAAAAGCGATTGATAATTGTGCTCTTGATTTTTTATAGATTTATGGCAGTAGTAACATAATGTAATTAAATTATTTAAATCAAATCGCAAGTATGCTGCTTTACTCCACGGTATTATGTGATGCACATTTAATCTTTTTCTAGATTTACAGTTTGGCATTTGACAACAATAGTTATCACGCTCCAAAGTTTGTGATCTTACCTTTTTATATACTGGATCGTCATAGTCTCTCATAATAACCTTAGTCCAACTACTACAAATTCATTTTTTAATTCTTTGAGTAAGTTCTTAGTTTCAAATGTTGAGGATTGTTCTATTATATAATCACAAAATGTTTTATAAGCAAAATAGCAAGCATCGTCTGGATTGTCCGCTTCTAGAGTTAGAACAACAGAATCTTTTTGGAATATTCCTAATTTTAATCCTAGATTTTTTATTCTTGGTAGAACCAATGTCATGTCTATTATTACTTGATAACTCATTATTGTAAATCATGTTTTAACATCATCGCTACTAAATCCTTAAATGATGTTTTGGGCTGCCATCCTAATTTTTCTTTGGCCTTGGTATTATCGCCTAATAAATAGTCTACTTCTGCTGGTCTGTATAATTCAGCATCTTGCAAAACATATTTTGACCACTCTGGAATATCAACATAGTTGAATGCCGCGTCTAAGAACTCCCGAATAGAATGAGTTTCGCCGGTGCAGATGACATAATCATCAGGAGATTCCTGTTGCAACATCATGTGCATGGCTTCCACGTAATCTCCCGCGTACCCCCAATCTCGATATGCTTCAAGATTTCCCAGACGCAGCTTTGGAAAAGATGGATCACAATTATTTTTAACGAATTCGCCAATCCACTTTGTTATTTTGCGTGTTACAAAGTTCTCGCCTCGTCTTGGTCCCTCATGATTAAATAGTATGCCAGCACTGGCATGAATGCCATATGCTTCGCGGTATAATCTCACAGCTTCATGGGCTGCACATTTAGCTATAGCATAAGGACTTTGAGGAAGAAATCTTGTGTTCTCATCTTGATACTTACGATTGTTAACTATGTTGTAATTTTTACCAAACATTTCGCTACTGCTGGCTTGGTAAAACTTCATACTTTTAGTTAATCCAAAGTCCACAATAGCTTGTAAAAGGTTAAGGCATCCTTTGCCAGTAACGTCCCATGTTAATCCAGGTTGTTTGAAAGATGTTGCAACATGAGATTGAGCGGCTAGATTATAAAATTCCGTAGCATCAGAATGAAAGTGTAAAAGATTTAATATACTAGAATAGTCAGTAATATCACCTTCTACTAATTTAAAACACTTTTGATTTGCTAAGTGTTTGATTCGACTAGTAGTATCAACTGATGATCTTCTAATTACTCCAACCACGGTATAATTTTTCGATAAAAGAAGATCAGCAAGATGAGAGCCATCCTGACCAGTAACGCCGGTTATAATCGCCTTCTTCTTTTTACAACTACAATTTCCTTTGCAACTCATAATATCCTCATTTAACTGTGTCTGGTGTTAAGAATGGTTGATCGATACTTCCATCAGCATATGTGTGATAGTCGGAAAGTCTTTCCTTTTCTTTTTCCATTGCTAGCCTCATTTTCTCAAGAGCCTTTCCTTCTTCCTCATAAAAGTCAGGATCTCTAAGTATTTGATTTACTAGCGATGCTAATGTTTGTTTGTTACTTTCTAGCTTTTCGATTCGTTGCTCTCTTGTGGCCTTGAGATCTTTGTACATTGCCGCTTTTTTGGTTTGCAAATCTTTGAACTCACGAGATAACGATTCTTTGGCCGCTCTTAGGCTAGCGATCTGTCGCTCAAGATTAAAAATCATTTCCTTATCCTGCTGATCAGAGTCCCGTCGTTTCTCTAAATCTATTTCAGCCTCTAAGACTCGCACCCTTTCCATAGATTCTTGTTGTTCTCTGAGTGCCCGGTTCATTAAAACCTCTAGCTTAATTGTATCCACAATCTGAAGTTCCTCAGTGGCCAGAACATCTTTACGAAACTGTGCGATAATTTGTTTCCAGTGGTATAGAAATAGTTCCAATTCTTCTTCTGAGAATTGTGCTTTTAGCTCTTTCCAATATGGCCGCGATTTAATATCATATTCCGCTTGAACAACAAATGCCTCGTGCTTGTTGAATGTTTTGCCAATCTTCTTTAGGTGATTCTCGATAGAGTCTACTGATCGTCCAAGATTTTCCGCGATCTTTTCTGGACTCAAATTGTCAGCGTGAGAATCTATGTATTCCCACTCTTCTCTAGATAATCTACCAGTTTTCACCAAGAATCTCCTTGATCTTAGAGAAGAGAGCGTTTTTCTTTGCGGACTGTATTGATACGCCGTTCGCTAAACGGTAGAAGTTATTTCTCATGGATGGTGGAAGTTCTCTCATAAGAGTCTCCACAGCTTCTGTGGTGGATAACTTTTCTAGTATATCGTCCTCATACATTTTATGCTGACCATCCGCACTCTTTAAATCCATCAGATTCTTTTTGCTCTGATTTAGTTTCTCATGTTTTGAGGATTCGATATTACTGCGAGAATATTTATCTCTAATTAATGTTTTAAGTCTGTTAGATAAGTGCTTGCTTATAAAATTTTCAAAAGGACGAGATTTGTCATATTTTGGCAATGCCTCTAGGCATATAATATATGACTCTTGTTTGATATCGTCCAGTTCATAATAACCAAAAACATATCTTGGTGCGATACGATCAATTACTTTTAGTATCGTCTTTTGTTGTTCCGGTGTTGGTTCCATTTTGGATAATTTGTAAACCTAATGTTATTGGAGGATCTGGTACTAATAGCTCAAGCTCTGCTGCTTTTGCCACTCCGCTAGTTGCTATAATTTTCATCGTTCGCCTTGCTCACTTTCAAGTAAAGTAGGAAGCCAGTATATTATACCCCGAATAAGGAGGAAAAATGTTACAAATTAAGCTGAATGGATTAAATGGGGCTGGAAAATACGCTCTAGTTAGCCCAGAAGATTACCCCCGAATAGTGAACCATAGCTGGTACTATCGTGAGGGATACGCTCTAGCAAAGATAGAGTCCAAAGAGATAAGAATGCACAGATACATTATGGATGTTCACGATCCTGATTTGATAGTGGACCACAAAGATAGAAATCGATTGAATAATACCCGCGAAAATTTAAGAGTAATTAATTACTTACAGAATGCGAATAACCGCAACGATAATGTTTTTATAGAGTGCTTTGGAGAACGCAAAACCATAGCAGAGTGGAGTCGTGATCCTAGATGCAAAGTAAACTATGAGGTGTTGCGATCTCGCATCCGCAAGGGTATAGAACCATGGGCTGCTATATTAGCTCCGAATGAGTAGCCAAGTGCGGGTGATACATTTTAGGATAATGGGGATACTGCGAATGAACCCCCCCGCCAAAATGAGCAAATCCTGTGCCATACCGACGAGAACGAAAAACCCCCTACCCTCTGTCTCAATCTGAGATGCACCCCCCATTGTGGGCGTATTTTCTTTGCAAAATAATACATATGTTCAATTTTGCAATGCAAAATGCTACACTCGTCACCCCCTGTCTCATTGTGAGAATATAGCCTCTTTCTATAAATCGTTTGCCCATAAGGGTTTACGATATTCCAAAATATTTTTCTTATTCGGCACGAGGTGTGCATATATATTCC
>Ga0208784_1000378_pt1 | contig 21817 bp, 19 predicted proteins | sample DEB19_08_DNA_FD_184531 | JGI IMG/M metagenome (GOLD analysis project Ga0208784, IMG submission 184531) | Aqueous microbial communities from the Delaware River and Bay under freshwater to marine salinity gradient to study organic matter... | ecosystem: Environmental > Aquatic > Marine > Coastal ... | reverse complement strand
AATTCTTCATAGTATTGAAGCTGTTGGTACTGTATTAGGTAATTCTGCTTTTATACATATACTATCTGAAGGTTTGCAAAAAATAGGATTTGATAATGTTGATGAAAATAAATTAAAAGCTAAAATCGAAAAAGCAGTTTCTATGATTAAATCTGTAACAGGATTTCCTGCTAAGGTAATGGAAAAGGCATTTAGTTGGATTGCATCTAAATTAGGCGCCGGTTCTATGGCTCAAAAAGTTGCTGGTATATCTGGAGTACTTTTAATTACAGTAGTGTTATTAGCAATTGCAATTTATTTATTCCCGTCAATTACTTCAGGAGTTTTATTAGTATTTGCTATTTCCGGAATGGTTGGTAAAGGTATTGAAATAACTAAATTAGTTAAAGAACTAATCGCTCATATTAAAGAGCATCAAAGCGAAATTAAACCCGCTTAAAAATATTTTATAAAAAATCTTACGTATGGGCATGTTTTTCGAAGCATGCCCATATTTATTGACGTAACGCACAATGCCTTATCAGTACTCCACTCTTATATAAGGCGCTAGATTATTTACTATTCTATTAAGATTTCCAATAATCTTATTTCCAATTAAATTAATAAAAGGACAATGAAAGATCTACTAAAAGAAGCAATCGCAGATGCGAAAGCCGTTAGAGAAACCGCTCTTGCCAACGCTAAATTAGCTCTTGAAGAGGCTTTTACTCCTAGACTTCAATCTATGTTGTCTGCTAAACTTGCTGAAGAAATGGAAGAGGAAGAACCTACCATGGAAGAGGAAGAAGAAACAGAAACAAAAATGGAAGAAGGAGAAGAAGAAACTCACGAAGAGCCTAAAATGGAAGAAGGCGAAGAAGAGGAAACGCCAGCTGAAGAACCAGCTGAAGAAGAAATGCCTGAAGAAGAAGATGACGATCTAGACTTAGATGAAATCATCAAAGAATTAGAAGGCGAAGAAACAGAAGAAACTAAAATGGAAGGTGAACATTCTGAAGAAGAAGAACCTAAAATGGAAGGTGAAGGAGCTGAAGATGAAGAAATCAATATCGATGAAATCATCAAATCTTTACGTGAAGAAGAAGAAGAGAAAGAAGAAATGAAAGAAGAAGAAGAAAAAGAAGAAATGAAAGAAGAAGAGTCTAGCGAAGAGCTTGAAGAAGCTTATAACGTTATTCGTTTCTTAAAAGGCAAAATCAACGAAGTTAATTTGTTAAATGCTAAACTTCTTTATTCAAACAAATTATTCCGTAATTTTACTTTGTCTGAAGGTCAAAAAATGAAAGTTATCGAAAATTTCGATCGCGCATTTACTTTACGTGAAGTTAAGTTAGTATATTCAACTTTAGCTGAAGGCTTTAAAATGCCTTCGACTAAGAAAGTGGTTAAAGAATCATTTGCTTCAAAACCGGTAGCTTCTACCAAACCTGCAAAGCAAGTAATTTCTGAAGGCACTGAATTAGCTAATCGTTTCAAGAAACTTGCAGGTTTAAAATAATTTAATATTAACTTTAAAACAAAGAAACAATGTCTTTAAATTCAATCCTTAACGAAAGCACATCAGTGATTCGTAAGCAGATGGAAGAGACCAAAGGTTTAGTTAACAAATGGGGTAAAACCGGTTTGTTAGAAGGTCTTTCTTCTGAATACGAAAAACACGGTATGGCTATCATGCTTGAAAATCAAGCAAAACAATTAGTAACTGAAGCTAACGCTACAGGTACTGCATCAAACTCTGAACAATGGTCTGGCGTAGCTCTTCCATTAGTACGTCGTGTGTTTGCTGAAATCGCTGCTAAAGATTTCGTATCTGTACAGCCTATGAATTTACCTTCAGGTCTTGTATTTTACATGGACTTCAAATATGGTACTTCACAACCAGGTTTCCAAACTTCTGTACTAAATAACAGCACTACTCCATCAGAAGGAGATTATCAAAATAACTCTGTATTCGGTATCACTAACACCACTTCTGATCCTTCTCAAGGTCTTTATGGTGCAGGCCGTTTTGGTTATTCAATTAATGAAACAGTTAAAGCTGTATCTGCTTCTGGATCTTATACTCCTAGCTCTACTTTAGCTAAAATTAGCGCTGACTTAAGTATGCTAGCTGATTTAGATTCTGACGAATTTAACTATGACAGCAAATTTACTGCTGCTTATTCAGCTTCTATCGCTGCTGGTCACTTCAAGAAAGTAACTGTAGCGTTTGCTGCTTTAACTAATCCTGATTTAGAAGGCGTTCGCGCTTATCAAATTTCTGGATCGACTACTGGTCACATTGCTGCTTACTTCCCACAGTTTACAAAGAATGTTAACGACACTACTTTGACTTTCATTGTATCTGGATCTATCGACGCAACTGATGCTGCTGCTAACGTATACGTTTCTTATCAAAAGCAACCAACAGCTGCTGCTCGTGGTGATTTTGAAGATACTACAGGTGCTGACATCAATATCCCAGAAATCAATGTTGAATTGAAATCTGAAGCTATTGTTGCTAAAACTCGTAAGTTGAAAGCAGTATGGAGCCCAGAATTTGCTCAAGACTTAAATGCTTACCATTCTATCGATGCTGAAGCTGAATTGACTTCTATGTTATCTGAGTATATTTCGCAAGAAATTGATCTTGAGATTTTAGATATGTTGATCCAGAATGCAGTAACTGAAGAAAAATGGTCTGCAGTTTTAGGCTATGAGTATAGCTCTGCAACTGACTCTTTCTCTTTAATCGCTGGTCAATACGCTGCTGCTTATAACCAAGGTACTTGGTTCCAAACTTTAGGAACTAAAATTCAGAAAGTATCTAATAAGATTCATCAGAAGACTATGCGTGGTGGTGCAAACTTCTTAGTTTGTTCTCCTGACGTAGCTACTATCCTTGAATCTATCCCAGGATACGCTGCTGATACCAATGGTGATAAAATGCAGTTTGCTATGGGTGTTCAGAAAGTTGGTTTGTTAAACAGCCGCTTCACTGTATACAAAAACCCATACATGACTGATAACGTTATCCTATTAGGTTATCGTGGTTCTCAGTTCCTTGAAACAGGTGCTGTGTATGCTCCTTATATTCCATTGATCATGACTCCATTAGTATACGATCCAACCAACTTTACTCCACGTAAAGGTGTAATGACTCGTTATGCTAAGAAGATGGTTCGTCCTGAATTCTACGGAACTATTAAGGTTCACGGTTTGAATAACATCTAATAATGTTATCATAACAAAATAGAAAAAGGGGTTAGTAATAGCCCCTTTTCTACTGATTAAAAGGAACAATCTAGATATTTATTATAAATTAACTTATCATGGAAAAAGACATAAGAACGGCCATACGAGCTATGGTTAAAGAAGAAATGACAAATATGATGCCTGTACATCACGACCATGAAGCTAAAATGGCAAAGGGAGAGCTTCGTGATATGATTAAACTAGGAGCAGAGTTGTATAATATGATTCAAGAAGGAGATAATTTATCTGGGTGGGCATCTGCATACATTACTTTAGCTTCTGATTATATTCATAGTGTACATCAATACATGACTGAGAATAAACCTCAGTAATAATTCCTAATAAGTTATACAATGGAAACGAATAATACTACTGGCAAATTAAATACAGAAAAAAGAAAGCCAAAAGGTCCTGTAAAATTTAATTTGTCGCTCAATGAAGAGCAAAAACAAGCAAAAGCTGATATATTAAATAATACTGTTACGCTTTTAAAAGGTCAAGCTGGTTCTGGTAAAACGTTATTAGCGTGTCAAATTGCGTTAGATTTGTTCTTTACAAGGCAAGTTGAAAAAATTATAATAACTCGACCAGTAGTAGCAGCTGCTGATGATATTGGATATCTTCCAGGATCTATGAAAGAAAAAATGGATCCATGGTTAGCCCCAATATACGCCAACTTATACATGTTGTACAATAAAGAGACAATCGATAAGTTGGTTGAAGCCCAGAATATTGAAATACTACCGTTCGCTTTTGTACGAGGAAGGACGTTTGTTAACGCAGTGGTTATTGTAGACGAAGCACAAAACGTTAGTAATGGTCAGACAGAAATGATTGTGGGTCGATTAGGATTAAATTCAAAGATGATTTTTTGTGGAGATACTTCACAAATTGATTTGAAAAACAAAAAAGAATCTGGAATTGACTTTTTTAAAATTTTAGAATCTAGAGTGTCTGGTGTTAAGGTAATTACTTTATTACAGAATCATAGACATCCAATAGTTCCGGAAATATTAAATGTATATAAAGAATACGGTACATAAATGGATATTTTAACTCAACATTTCGGAGAAGCTATGCAGCAATATAGACCTAAATTTGAATTAGGTAAAGTATATTCTAATCCGTATGTTACTGCATTTAGTAAATTAACCGAAGCTAAAAATAAAAAGCTTCGAATATTTGATTTTGACGATACTTTGGCTAAAGTTAAATCTAATATCATTGTAAAAAACAAAGATAAAGAATTTACTTTAACACCAGCTGAATTTGCAGTTTACAATCCTAAACAAGGAGATTCATTTAATTTTAAAGAATTTAATGAAATAATTAAAAATGCAATTCCAATTAAATCAAATTTAAAATTACTTAAACAGGCAGCTGAAAATCCTTCAACAAAAACTACTATTTTAACTGCTAGATTATTAGGATTTCCGGTTAAACATTATTTAAAAAAGAATTTTAATTTAGATATATATGTAGTTGCTGTAGGTGGAGCTGATCCAAAATTAAAAGTAAATTACATAGAAAAAGAAATTAAAAAAGGATATAATGACATTGTCTTTATTGACGATTCATATAAAAATGTAAAAGCCGTTGAAGCGTTACAAGCTAAATATCCTCAGGTTGATTTAAAGGTTATACATACAACAGAAGCAGAACATTTAAACTTTTAACATTATGATTACACCAGAAAAACTCAAAGGTCATGTACCAGACGCAGTATTAGCACAAATACCAGATACTGCAGCAAAATTTAACATTACAACTAACTTACGTCTTGCTCACTTTTTAGCACAATGTGGTCACGAAAGTGGTGGATTTAAAGCAGTTAATGAAAATTTAAACTATGGAGCAAAAGGATTGTTAGGCGTGTTTCCTAAATACTTTAATGCAACGACAGCAGCTCAATTTGAAAGAAAACCTGAACTAATTGCATCTAAAGTTTATGCAAACAGAATGGGTAATGGAGATGAAGCATCTAAAGAGGGGTGGAAATTCCGTGGTCGTGGTTATATACAATTAACTGGTAAATCTAACTATACTAATTTTACTAAATTTATAGGTGAAGATTGTGTAGCAAATCCTGACTTAGTAGCAACTAAGTATCCTTTAGCTTCAGCAGCATTTTTCTTTAACTCAAATAGTCTTTGGGCTATTTGCGATAAAGGCGCAGATGACGCTACAGTAACTGCCGTAACAAAACGTGTTAATGGTGGTACTATTGGATTAGCAGATCGCATTAAGCATTTTAAAGAATTTTATTCAGCATTAGCATAATACAATGTCAGCAGGAAAATACTCATTTACTATTGAGCAAGGATCTACAGTAGACTTTCGAATCGAATATAAAGATTCGAATAGCAATCCTATAGACCTAACAAATTACCAAGCTCGTATGCAAATACGATCTACTAAAGAATCAACTTCTTTAATTTGTAATTTATCTTCAAGTTTAGACGCAGATGGAACGGGGTTAGTAATGACCCCGACTTCTGCTTCTTTAGTATTGCCAAAAACTTCTGGTAGTATTGGTATTTACATTTCTGCGACATCTAGCAGTTTATTTTCATTTTCAGAAGCAGTTTACGATTTAGAAATAGTTAGCGGTTCCGGGGCTGGTCAAGCAGTAACTAGAATATTAGAAGGAAAAGTTAAGTTATCTAAAGAAGTAACTAGATAATGGCAAATAATAAAATAACTGTAATACAAGGAAGTGAGACTATTCAAGTAGTTCAGCCCAGTAACGAAATTGTAGTTACTGTCAATCAAGACTCTAACGTTGTTACTGTTGTAGAAAAAGGACCTAAAGGAGATAAAGGAGATTCTGGAAGTGCCTCTGATTTAAATGCGATTAATTCTTTTACCGGATCTATTCAAACGCAAGTTAATGCATTAAATCAAGCTACTTCAAGCTATTTATTAAACTCAAATACTTCAAGTTTTGTAACAAATGCACAGACAAGTTCGTTTGTAGTTAGCTCAACGTTATCTAATTACGTATTAAATTCTAGCACAGGAAGTTTTTTAACTTCTTCAATGTTAGATTCATATGTATTAAATTCTGCATTAAATTCAACATTATCAAGTTATGTAACTAACTCAAAGACGTCATCATTTGTAACTAATTCTCAAACTGGGTCTTTTGCAACAACGTCGACATTGTCTAGCTACGTTTTAAATTCTAGCACCTCAAGCTTTTTAAATTTATCAGTTACGGCTTCGATGCTGTCTAGTTACGTTTTAAATGTAAATACTTCTAGCTTTGTTACTAATTCGAAAACAGGGTCGTTTGTAACTAATTCACAAACTTCTAGTTTTGTTTTAAACGCTAATACAGCTTCATTTGTAACTAATTCTCAGACAAGCTCATTTACGCTTAATATTGTAACAGCTTCTATGTTAAGCTCTTACGTAACTAATGCAAATACTGCTAGCTTTATTAAAAATTCTCAAACTAGTTCATTTGCAACTACAGGAGCTAATACATTTAATGGAACACAAATAATTTCAGGATCGCTAACTATTACACAAAATTTAACTGTAATAGGATCTTCTTCTATATTATACGTTACGTCTTCTCAACTTAATGTAGCTAATAATTTAATTACAGTTAATGCTAATACCCCTTCGGTAAGATATGGCGGATTAGCAGTAATTGATTCAGGGTCAAGTCCTCAAGTATCAGGGTCATTATTATTTGATTCTCAAGAAAACCAATGGTTATTTGTACATCAAGGATCTGCGGTAACATCTTCTATACTTATTATGGGGCCTGAAACTTATAATAGTTTAGGAAATGAAACACATCCTACTACAAATAGGATAATGAAATCAGTTAATGACGAACATATAGGAGATTCGAATATTACAGATACTGGGACGATTGTATCTATTAATAGTAATACTCAAATAACAGGATCGTTAATTGCTACTTCATTTACAGGTACATTGTTTGGAACTTCGAGTTGGTCAACAAACGCTGTAACTGCTTCGTTAGCCCCTGATTATGTATTAAATAGTGTTACAGGCTCTATGCTGTCTAACTACGTTTTAAATAGTAATACATCATCGTTTGTAACTAATTCACAAACTTCATCTTTTGTATTTAATAGCGTAACTTCTTCAATGTCTGTGTTGCGAGCAACGACAGCTTCTTATGTTAACACACTTAATCAAAATTTAATAGTAACTGGGTCTACTCAAGGAAATGTTACTGCTTTATCAATAGCTTCTAATACAGCTTCATTAAACTTAAATTTAGGTAATTTCTTTACGTTACAATTAGTGCCGGGCGTTAATACGTACGTTAATCCAAGTAATATTAAACCTGGTCAATCTAGTTTGCTATTAATTTCGACTACAGGTTCAGGAACGGTATCATTTCCTTCGACTGTTAAACAACCTAGCGGATCTTCTTATACTGCTACAACAACTACCGGCACAGATATTTTAACGTTTGCTTCTTTAGATAATACAAATTTATACGTAGTAAATGTTAAAAATCTAATATGATTTACCCGTTATTTGGATATTTTTCTCAGCAAATTACAGCAGCAGTATCGGCTCCAACAGAGTCTATTAATACTTCTTCATTATATACGTTTACTACAATAACGTTTACTAATGCTGGGGCAACTGGATCTAGAGGCCCAACCTATGCACAGATGTTAGCTGAATATTCTGGGTCTAATCCATGGATTACTTCATCATTATACTTTACTTCTTCTATACAAGGAATACAATTATGGACGGTACCTGCAACAGCTACATATCGATTTACAGCAGCAGGTGCGCAAGGAGGCAATAATACGACAACTCCTTTATCAGGAGGGTTAGGTGCGTTAGTAACAACAGATATTACTTTAAGTCAAAGTTCACAGCTAGCTATTGTTGTTGGCCAACGAGGTCAAGATCGTTCAACAGCTAGCTCATTAAATGGAGGGGCCGGCGGCGGCGGCACATTTGTATATGATAGTAATACGATTACATACTATTTAGCTATCGCCGGCGGCGGCGGCGCTGGTGGAACTACTGCAAATTTATTTACTAATCAAGCTACGGCAAGCGGTAAATTTAATACAACGGCAGGCTCTAATGTTAGAATATCTAATGGATTTGCAGCTTCTGGAGGATTTAATGGAGAAGGCGGTGGTCGAAGTAATAGAAATATATTATATGGCGCAGCTGGTGCTGGAATTAATTCTTCAGGGTCTCGAGCTGCAAACAACGGTCAAGGGCTATCTAGATTAGGAAATTGGTTAGGAGGATTGACAGGATCTACAGCAAACACAAATGCTCGCGAAGGAGGATTCGGGGGAGGAGGGGGAGCTGTCGACGGAGATTTAACTGCAGATGGTAATATTATTGCATGGGCTGGTGGTGGTGGTGGATATTCCGGCGGAGCTGCGGGAGGTAACGGCGGTGCTGGAGACAGTCAATATGGCGGTGGCGGCGGATCTTATTATACCGGATCGTTAGTTACCGGGTCTAATGGTTCTAACGTTAATCATGGATATGTAACTGTAACTAAGTTATAGTATTTACCTTCATACGATATTTATTATTAAAGATATCTTATGGCAATTACAATACCAATTTGGCCCGGGTCATCTTCGTTTTTTCCAGGCGATACGCAGTTTGGATTTTTTGATAATGACTCGACATTTCAAGATCACGCAGATAAAGTAGCTTCGTGGTGTGCTACTCGTTTAGGCTATCCACTAAACGATATAGAATTACAATCTTCTCATTTATACGCTTGTTTTGAAGAAGCTACTTTAGAATATTCCAATCAAGTAAATCAATTTGCAATTAGAGATAACATGCTTCAATTGCAAGGGGCTAATGGTACGGGAGTTAATTTAACTGGTAAGCCATTAAATCCTTCTTTAAGTAGGCTGATTGCTTTATCAAAAAATTACGGTACAGAAGCTGGTTCGGGAGGATATTTAAAATACAAAACAGCTTCAGTAGATGTTAAGACTGGTCAACAAATTTACGATTTGACTGACTTTGTATATGAAGGAACTTCGGATAGTACAAAAACTATTGAAATTAAAAAAATATTTCACGACTATCCCCCAGCAATTACTAGATATTTTGATCCATTTGTAGGAACTGGATTAGGCTCGCAACAGTTGTTGGAAAACTTTGGTTGGGGTAATTATTCTCCAGGTGTATCATTTTTAATGATGCCTGTATATGCTGACTTGTTAAGACTTCAAGCTATTGAGTTTAATGATCAAATTCGTAAATCTGCATTTAGTTTTGCTATGTCAGGTACTCGAGTTAAACTCTTTCCCATACCAACATACGATTATAAAATGTTTGTTGAGTATATAACTGTTGAAGATAGAAGCAATCTTTTATTCAGTGCTACTGGGTCTGGAGTAATTGGCGACTTTTCAAATGCACCCTACGAATTACATACATATACCGACATTAATCCAGCGGGCAAGCAGTGGATATTTAAGTATACCCTGGCACTTGCAAAGGAAGTTCTCGGTAATATACGCAATAAATACAGCAGTGTTCCTATACCAGGAGCTGAAGTAACTCTTAACGGCGCTGATTTAGTTGCACAGGCTCAAACGGAGAAAGACGCTTTAATTACTCAAATTCGAGAAAATTTAGATGCAACTTCAAGAGCTACTCAAATGACTAAATTAACTGAAGAGGCTGACAATATGCAGTCTCAGTTAAATAAAATACCTTTACCAATTTATATAGGATAATGGCATTATTTGGTGGACAACGAGACGTATCTTTATTTAGAAGTTTAAATAAAGAAATGATACATCGGTATATTGATACCGAGGTGTTAGTTTACAGATTAAACTTAAACGCTACGACAACTAATTTATACGACGAAACAGATAACAAAGTATATAGCGAACCTGTTTTAGTTTATAGTATAGTTACTTTAGAAGATCAACAATGGAATTCAGAAGACTATGGATCGGATGTCACTCAAAATGCTACATTTGCTTTTCTTCGAGACGATTTAGTTGAAAAAGATTGCAGAATAGAAATAGGAGACACAGTAGAATATAAATCTAGATTTTTTGAAATTGATTCTATTGTAGAAAATCAAGCCGTAGTAGGCAAAGACCCGGATTCTTGGTTTGGAGGAGATAGCCATGGTTATAATGTGTCGCTTATTTGTCAGGCACATATGACTCGTCAATCTAAACTTAATATCGTTAAAACTCGTTTTGGAAATTCAGAACCGGTTAAAAATAAAATTTTACCTAAAAATCTATAATGAAGCCGAATAAACCAAGAAGAACAGAATCTACCTTTACTGACAACAAAACAGTAAAGCAGAATGCCATTGGCGAAACTTGGAAACGAGACGGATCGGTTAAAGATGTTTCTGTAGCTTTATATGATGTTGATTATGCAGTTAAATGGCACATTGAAACTGTTATCAATCCTACAGTAATGGAAGATAGAAATGTATTGTCTGTTCCTGTTTTATTTGCTGCTGGCGAAAAATGGGCAGCTGTTCAAAAGCATGGATATTTACGAGATAATCAAGGTAAACTTCTTACTCCATTAATAATGATTAGAAGAAATGGAGTTACTAAAAGAGAAGACATTCAAGATTTAAAAGTTTTAGAATCGCCAGACGCTCGTATAACTTTTGAAAGAAAATATACCAAAGCAAACAGATACGATCGATTTTCACTTTCAAACTCAATACCTACTAAAGAATTTTATTCTATAGACGTTCCGAAATTTGTTCAAATTGATTATGAACTTCTTATTTGGACAAATAATTCAATTCAACTAAATGAAGTTGTAGAACAATTAATTTGGTTTGACGGAAAAGCTTTTGGGGACTCTCATAAATTTATAACTCATATTGACGCTCCTTCGTTTGAAACTGTTAATAGTACCGGAGAAGATCGTATAGTAAGAGCTACAATGGGTATGAGAACTAAAGCTCATATTTTAAATACTCATGGGCCAAATGCACCTTCAATGTATAAACTCAATCCAATTAATAAAGTTGTAATGAGTTTAGAAGTCGACACTGCAGTTGATTCATTAACTACAGGAGCTGGTAAAGTGCCTGCTTCAAAAGTAGCTGCAAGCACCGGAGGAGGTCCTAGCAAATCGACAGCAAATGTATCGGCAGCGTTAGTATACATTAACTCTAATAAACAATTAGCTGGAACAGTTGTTAATTCAACTACAGTAACATTTGCTTCAGGATGGCTTACTGCTCCTTCTGGATTACCAAATACAAGTGTGAACAATTTTGTATTTTATGTTAATGGCGTATTTATTGAATCCTCAGCTATTACTTCATTTACTCAATCTGGAAATGTAAGTACGCTAGTTATAGACTCAGCTCAATTAGGTTATGGAATAGATAGTCAAGATGAAATTATTGGAATAGGTAAATTTGCATAATGGCAGTAGTTAAAAGTAAACAATTATTTGGTGTAATTACCAATCCATTTACTGGATCATTTATAGCATCAGGTTCCATGAATGTAATTGGAACTTCAAGTGCTACTGTATTTTCCGGTTCTGGAGCGCTACTAACAGGTATACCAGGCTCTGCGATTGTAGGAGGAGTAGGAGGATCGAGTCAATGGATTTTATCTGGGTCTGCTTTATTTACTTCTCAAAGTTATTCAACTCAAATAACAGGATCTTTATTTGTAATTGGAGATAATGCTTCAGATGTATTTGTTGTTAAAAATATGAATGGATCGCAAGATTTATTTAAAGTTACTTCAACCGGAATTACTCAATTTTACGTTCATAGCACTGCGCCGACTTTGTCAGCAGACTATGGACAATTATATTTTACATCATCATCGTTTTACGTTGGACTAACCTAATAAACAATTCTTTTACATATTTATTAGTAGTTAATCGATCGAATACGTATAAATAATATATAAACATGGCAAATTGGAAAAAAGTCATAGTATCTGGAAGTAATGCGGAATTATCCTCTCTTACAGCAAGTCTAGCTATTAGTTCCTCAAACATTAACGTAGGTATTCCAACTTCAAATAACTGGCAGTCAGGATTGAATGGAAGCTATTTTAATAACTTTACTCCTAATACTAATACTTCTGAAATTCTTCGTTTCATTGCTGGATTGTTAAGTGCTTCTGCGCCTGACGCTTCTCCTAATACTAAAACATTTGCATCGGTATCGGCAACAGCTGCAAATACCGGAACTGGTACGATTGCAGGGTATTATCCTACAAGTCACACTGATGCTACTAACGTAACATTAAAGTATTTAGAAAATAAAGGATTTGCAACTACCGGTAATACAGTATTTAGTGGATTAACCGTTTATAATAACTCAGGATACGCTTATTCTTATTCAAGTGTTGCTGGAGGAAGTACTTCGGTAAGCTCTTCAGTAGACACTCAGCTATTTGGTTTAGGCACATTAACTTCAGGTAACGCTACTATATTTTACGTTTCTGGAGGTATTAATTGGAGATTTGACGATAATAGCTCAAATATTCAAACTGCGGCGTCTTCATCACAAAATTTATTATCAACAAATACATTTGGTACTACAAGCGGATTAACGTTAGCAAAAATTAATACTGTCAATCCAGCTGTTATCCCAGCCGCTTATCAAGACGGTAAGTTTGCTTCAGTATTTAGTAGTGGTTTATATAATGGAGGCGTTACAGCAACTTCAGTATCAGCTTCTGGTTATTATCATATATCAGCTTCAATTAGTATAGCTTCTGGTTCAGCAGCTTATTTATCTGCAGCTGCTGTAAATAACAAAATATTTTACGCTCCGACATCAAACATTAGTACAGCAATTGGTAATAATACTATATCTGCTAACTCAACTAATGCAGTATCGTCTGGATCGTTTACTTCTGGATCAATTTCAGGAGCTCCGTACTTAACAAGTGCTCAATATACATTGTCTGTAACAGCTTCTGGATTATTCAATCCTTTATATGCTGCAAATGCTTCTATATCTTCAGTAGCCGCTGCAGGTTTAACTGCTACAGGAACTGTAACGTTAGGCTTAACTTCTGGTAATGCTGCTTTAAGTACAGCGGGCGGTACAATTAATACTTCAGGATTAGTTTATAGCTCTTCTGGTGTAGTTAAAAACTCTGGAACGCCTGCATATAATGATGAAGTAAGATTTACAAATACTTATACAATTTCTGGTACTGGAAGAACTTTTGCAGAAACCGGAGCTACAGATACTAACTTTACTATTACGCTATCTGGTTTAGATAGAAGTTCAAACTCAAGCACTTTATCAACCGATACTGTAAATGTTCATACTGCCGGAACTTTTGGTCAACCTTTAGATTCTGGATCGTTATATTATTTTGGAGGAGGTACTTCAAATACCACTTTAATTGAATACTTTACATCAGAGTCTTATAGAAGAACAATTGGTACGTCGACTACGTTAACGACAGCTTGGAATAAAGATACTCGTTTAACTTTAGGCGACGGAGGTGGTCTTCAGGTTAAACCTGGATTCCTTGTTAATCCAGAGTCTCCTAAAGGATATTGGTATAATACCGGTAGCTATAACGCTAACGATTATAAATGGTATTTACGCGAGTTCAATACAGGAGCTACTTCAAATAAAGGAACTTTAACAATTACTTTATCTCCAGCTTCAAGTGCAGATTTAGTAGATTTTAATACGACTACCGGAGCAAAAATTGCAATTGGTGTTATATTTGAAGCTCAATTACCTGCTAACTCAGGTAATACTAGAACTAGAATATTTGATACCGTTAAAGGAGCTGCTTCATATGGCGGTACTTTAAATAATCAATCAACCGGATTGTATGATCCGTTCTCAGACAACATTGACGTTGTAGGTGACTTTTCATCAGCAACTAACTCAAGCGGTGTATTAACTTTAGGATTAAATAACTCAATTAATCAAACTATTAACGGAACTTATCCTAAAATTTGGTTATTGGTTAGATATAAAGGCAGCCCGTCAAATTCGTTACAACAAATTACAGTAGCAACATCATAACTTTAAACGATATAGGAAATGTCATATAATTCAGCTAATAGGTCAGAAAGGCTATTACAAAATAGACGATTTACGACAGACGGTCTTACATTAAGTCAAGAGGCGTTTACAAGTGTACTAGATTTAAACGCATCAGAAATTTACACCCAGACCAATTACATTCCAACAGCTTCAGCTGCATTACCTTTTAGTGGTTCGTCTCAAGACGGATTAATTGTATCTGCGTCTGTTGTTCAGCCTGGTATTTCTCCTGATTTACCTATATTGAAGTTTTGGTATAGAAAGAAAATGAAACCTGCAGCGGATGCAACGCAGCAAGTTTATTATTTTACTACGGCAGATCCTTCGTCCCCAACTAATACAGTAACTTCAGATCAGTTAATTGAATCAGATCAGCAAGTTAATTTTATATCTCCAAAATACATTACTCCAGCGAATAGCTCTTTTAATACAGAAGCAAATCCTCCAGGATATAAAGTAATTGTTTATAAATCTACTTCAGCTACTGCTGCTGGTATTACTGAATCAGCTGCTTTAGACTCTACTTTTGTATTTGACTATAAGACTGGCGTTTTATCTTGGTTATCAGGATACGCTCCAACTAATACTCAATACGTTTACATTACCGCTTATCAGTATGTAGGCGAGAAATTAGATGGAAGATTAAACTCAATTAGTGCTTCATTATCTGCAATATCTTCTTCAGCTGCGAGTGCTGCTGCTGGAGGTTCAACCGGTCAACTTCAATATAATAATGGAGGTGTATTAGGAGGTATTCCGACAGCTTTATACGTTAATTCAACTTTCATAGCTACCGGTTCATTTTCTGGATCTTTTGTAGGTGACGGCTCGCAATTGACAGGAATAGCTAGCACATTAAATATTTCCGGTTCAACAGGTGGAGGCTCTGTATCTTTACAGTCTCAAACTTTATCAATTGTCGGAACTGCTAATGAAGTTGAAACTTCTGCAACCGGTCAAACTATAACAATTGGATTACCAAATAGTGTTATAATTAACCAAGACTTAACTGTTGGTGGAAATGTAACTATTAATGGTACTACAACCGTTGTAAATACAGTTAATACAGCAGTTAAAGATCAATTTATTTTATTAGCTTCTGGATCTTCAGCTACAGGTGATGGAGGTATTATCGTTCAAAATGCAACTGCGGCAGGCGAAGCTTTTTATTGGGAAAATAATCCTTTAGGAACTGGTAGATGGGCTATTGCTTCAGCAGTATCTCCGACAGCGACTTCTGTAGTACCTGCAGAGTATGTTGTAACCGCTACTTCTAGTTTAGGAGCTCCTTCAGTAAGTCCGACTTATGGTGGTACTTCTAATGCATATGGAAATATGTATATAGATTCAAACAACGGAGACATTTACATTTACAGCTAATTTTATGCTTAAAAAAGTTATGAATAATTTATTAGATATCGTTAAAAAGAAAGAAGAAGAAAAAAGCAATCAGTTATCTTTACAAGAGCTTGAATTTCTTTTATTTCTAATTAAAAACTCTACGTTTAAAGGTGAGCAAGTAGAACTTATTTACACCGCTGCTATTAAACTTCAACAACAATACCTAGATTTAAAAAATAAATAAAAGTTATGTTTAATTTAATTGAACTTCAGTTAATGCGTCAATCTCTTGACGTAATTACCATTGTCGGTAAAGACGCTAAAACAGTGGCTAATCTTCAAACAAAATTAGAGCAAGTTATTCAAGAAGAGTCTATAAAGCAACAACAGCTTCAGCAGACTCTTGCAAAGAATAAGAAATAAGACATTTGGATATTTATTAATGTTATTGGCCCTGTAAGGGAAGTGGGCGTAGCCAAATCTACGTAACCAACCATAATAGAAGAATATGCCAAATTGGAAAAAGCTCATACTATCTGGCTCTAACGCTAGTCTCAACTCTTTAATAGTAACTTCGGGTGTTACTGGTTCATTATTTGGAACCTCATCTTGGTCTCAAAATACAGTAACCGCCTCTTACGTAAATCCGCTTACACAAACAGTAACAATTACAGGGTCTTTACTTGTATCAGGTTCAACAACTCAAACAGGCAACAATACTCTTTTAGGAAATACGACGTTATCTGGAAGCATTATTATTTCTGGATCGTTGGGGTCTGCACCAACCGTACAAATATACGGGGACACAATTCATACTGGGTATCTTCGTTTAAACCCGGTAACGACTAACGTTAACACTTCAATATCAGCATCTTATATTTATGTATCAGGTTCCACTAACGACTTATATTTTAGTCAAAATGGAAATGGATACGCTAATACAACTCGTTTACGTTGGTTAGAAGGAAATTTATATACCGGATTATTGAATGGCGGGTTGATCACAACTCAATCCGCTACTGTCTATCAAATAGGTAGCGGTAGTGGTATTATAGTAAATTTAAACGCTTCGTATAATAACAATCCATACCCAACAGTACAATACCTAAATTGGAGTAATATATCTGCTAGTATAGCTCCTTTATCCGCTTCATACGATCAATCGTTTGTTGCGGTACAATCTAACGGGACTATAACTGCACAAAGTGATCCATATACTGATGGGCAATTTAATACTTTAATTCCTATTGGTGTAGTATTACATCAAAATCGTTCCACTATTAATGGTACGCAAACATTTGCTTCGCTAGCTTATGGATGGAAACAAAGAAGTTCCGATTTTATTAGAGCTTTTGGACCACTAAAACTGTCAGGATTGACTTTGAGTGTTAGTGGCTCGTCAACAGGAAGCTTAGTGGTAAGTAGTGGTACGGTATGGTCTGACGGAAGAAATTATACGGTCGATCCTAACAATCCTTCTTACATCTCAGATGCAGGAACTACCATATCTAAGATATTTAGATACCGTCAGTCAGGATCTAATTGGGTTTACGATACAAATTCTGGAGCTGGGTATACAACAATAGATCCAGCTTATTATTCCAATAACGGAGTATTAACTGTAGTACCGACAAACAATTGGTCTATTCAAAGAGTATATTGGTTTCCAAATAGCGTTACAAAAGCGTTTTATGTATATTATGGCAACGCCTCGTATACGACAGAATTAGACGCTATTGCAAACGTAAATATAGAACCGTTTACTGAAGCGCCAAATACAGCTGCCCAAGCAGTTTATTTAGGAGCTTTGATACTAAGATACAATGCCAACTTTACCACGCCGGCATCGTATAAAATAATACCAGGTGGATTGTTTAGAAATGTTGGAGGGTCTGGTGGCGGCGGCGGCAGCGTAACTCAAACTCTATCAGGATTGTCAGATGTCGCAATATCAAGTCCTATAAACGGGCAACCTCTAGTATACAACACATCATTAAGTAAATGGCAAAATGCATCTGTTTTAACAGCTAGTTTGAGTGGTAATGCTACTTCAGCAACTACAGCTTCTTATATAAATACATTAACACAAAATGTATTTATTGTCGGTGATTTACAAGTTACTGGGTCTATATCTAATACATTATTTAATTATGTAAGTAGTGGGTTGGTCGTTGGTGATGAATTAGGAGGGTACGTTCAATCAGGAAATCATAAAGTGCAAATAGTTGCAACTAGCACACAGACTCCTTTAATGATTGAAGGCGGATCTGGGGCTGTCGAAATTTGGAAAGATGCGACTCCGACAAAAGCCGCGTCGTTTGGAATGGCTACACCTGGTAATTCTGTTACTGACGATTTTATATTTTCTAAATGGGACGGAGCAAGTTGGTCAGAGACGTTAAGAATATCTAATTCTGACTCTGCAATCAATACTTCTGGACAAATAAATGTTCCTTCTGCGCAGATTGGAAAAGGATTGTATGGGACGACAGAATCAAATACAGTATCAACTAATTCTACTATATTTACAATATCGACAGTAGGTACATATACATGTGGATTTATTGACTATCACATAACCGACGGAGTAGCAAACGCTAGATCGGGGCAAATTCAAATAGCATACGTTGCGGGGCAGGTTACTCATAATGAAACTGCAACTCAAGATATCGGCAATACTTCTAATTTTCAATGGGACGTACAAATGTCAGGAAGTGATATCAATTTAGAAGCAATTATAACAAGTGGTACTTGGGATATTAAATTGATTACTAGAATAATCTAAAATCAAACGATATTTATTATAAATGGTTTTGTTATTTAACAACTTAACCTATTAAAATGGCAAACAAATTTGTAATCAAAAATGGTTTATTAGTAGACGGGCGCGTAGACGTTACCGGCTCAATTAACCTTTCTCAAGGTATTTCTTCTTTAGGAGGATTTACTGGATCTTTAGTTGGAACAGCTTCTTATGCAACATACGCTTTAAATGCTAGTATTGATACTGGAAGCTTTGTTAAAAACTCTTCAACAGCTTCTTTTGTAACTAATTCTCAAACCGGTTCGTTTGTAACAAATTCACAGACAGGATCGTTTGTAGTTACGTCGACTTTAAACAATTACGTTTTAAATACCGCTACGTCTTCTTTTGTAGTTAGTTCAACTTTAAATAATTACGTTTTAAATACCGCTACTTCCTCTTTTATAACCAATTCTCAAACAGGATCATACGCTAAAACAAACGTATCAAATACATTTACAGCTGCACAAACTTTCAATTCAGACGTTATAATTAACGCTACAGCTTCAATATCTTACTTAAATGTAATTTATCAAACAGCTTCTGTAATTTATTCAAGCGGGTCGAACCAAATCGGAGACGACACTTCAGATATTCAATCTATTGTTGGAGTTGTAAAAATATCAGGAAGTTTAGAAATTACAGGTTCAGTAGCTCAAGGAGGTGGGACATCAGCAACCGGAGAGTTTGCTCACGCTCAAGGATACTTAACAATTGCGTCTGGTCAATATTCTCATGCTGAAGGTTCTAGTACAACTGCTCAAGGAACTTCAGCTCATGCTGAAGGTCGATCTACATCAGCTGCTGGTTCATGGTCTCATGCTGAAGGCCAAAATACAATCGCTGAAGGTAATTATTCCCATGCCGAAGGTTATTATTCTATTGCTCATGGTACTTACTCTCACGCCGGCGGTGCCGGTACTGTAGCTTCTGGTTCTGGTCAAACTGTATTTGGTACTTATAATAAACCTGGAGACAGTACTTCTTTATTTATTATAGGTAACGGATCTGGGCCTGGGTCTGAATCAGACATTTTAAGAGTAACGACTGCTGACGTTCAAATTACTGGATCGTTAAAGGTAACTCAAGGAATAACTGCTAACTTTACCGGCTCGTTACTCGGTTCCGCTTCATATGCTAATGCCGCTTCAATTGATGGTATTACTGGATTAGGAACTAATGTCGCTGCTTTCTTAAAGACTCCGTCTTCCGCTAATTTAGCTTCAGCAGTAACAGACGAGACCGGCACAGGAGCATTAGTATTTGCAAATACTCCAACATTAACTACTCCAATATTAGGAGCTGCAACAGGAACTTCATTAACTGTTAGTGGGCAAGTTTCCGGTTCAGTTATAGCAGTAGGAGGTCAATCTAAAACTTATTCAGGATTTGTAAACGTTTCGCAATCAACTACCGCTGATATTATATCAATTGATACCGCGACAGATCCTTGTTATGGAATACATATTCGTTATGTTATGTATAACACTAACGGTACTTCTTATTCACATATGAGAGCTGGTACGTTAATGGTAGTGTCAAACGTAGCGGGAGGATTAAATCAAATAAACATAGCTGAAACGACTACTCAAGATATTGGTGACACTTCTTTAGCAGATTTTACAGCAACTATACCTGCTGCTACTACTATAGCAGTTCAATTAACTTCTGGCGGTACTGAAGATTACCGAGTAGTATTTGATTATACTTTATTAAATGGATAATAAATGAGTCAACAAACAATTATACGAGATGGTTTTGTAAGTAAAGGAGACTCGCAGTTTAACGGGTCGGCTGAAATTATTAATACTAGCGGTTTTGGTCTTACAATAACAGGTAGCTCAGCTGGGGCGTTTATAGGAAACAGGCCAGGAGGCGTGCATACTTTAACTATGCAAGCTGATACGGCTGGTAGAGGTTTACTTATTTTAGATTCAACCGGTTCAACGGCAAACTATGCAGTTAAAGGTTTGGATGTAAACGTTCAGTCTAACGTTAGTAACATTCAATCTTATGCGCAAGTAAATATAGGAACTACACGACCATTAACACTTAATTCATTAGGAGGTTTTGTAGGTATAAATACTGGAAATAACGTAACACCATCTGCTGCGTTGCACGTTAAAGGATCCGGTGCTACTTCAAGTACAACAGCATTGCGAGTAGAAAATAGTAATGCGACGTCATCATTAACAGTAAGAGATGACGGGTTAATTAGTGCAATGCCAGACAATGCTAACATCACAATAGATGGGTCAACATCTTCTGGTGGTAGAATAATAATACAAAATCCTACAAGCAACTCATTAATTGGTATTAATTCTTACAATACATTTCTTTATCCAACAGAATTAGTAATTTTTGCTGGGTCAGCTATAAAAGGATATATTAACGGATTAGGTGATTTCAGATTCTATAATTTATCAACTAGTAAAACCTATATGTATATATCTACTACAGGTCTTATTGGTATTAATAAAGGCACGGTAACACCTAATGCTGAATTAGACGTTAGTGGTAGTGTTATAGTTACTGGTTCATTAAAAGTAACCGGTGGTATAACAGGTTCATTACAAGGAACTGCAACTTCTGCTTCTTATGTAAACCCGCTCAATCAAAATGTTATTATAACAGGCTCCGCTTCAAATTCTTTAAGAGTTAAAGGTTCAGGAGCTACATCATCTACAAATACAGTTTATGTAGAAAATAGTTCAGGTCAAAATACTTTTTTAATAAAAGATGATGGAGCAGTAACAATTGATCCAGGCTTAGGGTATACGGGCAATGTTTTAACTTTAAGATCTCGTAATGGTACTGTTGGATTTTATGGTGATGCTTCTTCTATACTTAGAGCTACTTCTAATTTTGGAGTAGATGGTACATTGTATTTATTTGGTAATATCAGTTTTCAACAATTAGGCACAACTATAACTTTTAATCAAAACTATTTATCGGGATTAGCAGGTATAGATGTTAATCAAGGATCTTCTGGTTATATTAAACTTCTTCACGACTATAATGCCTATGCTGCTCAAGCTAATCAAGGAGTAATAGTTTATTCTAAAAATAGAACATCTGGAAATTATCCACAAGCAGCTTTTCAAACCCATGTTTCAGGCAGTATAAATGATACTGCTTATTTAGTATCAACTCGAGGATTTGGTTATTTTAGAAATAGTAAAGCAGATGAACCAACTTTAAAACTTATAGCCTCTGGAGGACTAGCTTATACAGCTGATTATTTACAAATCATAGATTCTTCAAGTGCAATTGTAGCTAAAATTAATAGTGGGGGTTCAATCTGGACTTCAACATACGTTTCTGCTAGTTCATTTACAGGTTCGCTTTTAGGAACTGCAACTTCTGCTTCTTACGTAAATACGCTTAACCAAAAT
>Ga0208784_1000374_pt1 | contig 21922 bp, 36 predicted proteins | sample DEB19_08_DNA_FD_184531 | JGI IMG/M metagenome (GOLD analysis project Ga0208784, IMG submission 184531) | Aqueous microbial communities from the Delaware River and Bay under freshwater to marine salinity gradient to study organic matter... | ecosystem: Environmental > Aquatic > Marine > Coastal ... | reverse complement strand
TGCCCACGTTCGCCCACATCCTTTCAGCGTGATCCGCACCAGCGGCAGCAACCCGCTCAATGACGCCTCGAAGTATAGGGCACGGCGGCAGCGTTGAGGGCCAATCCATGTCTCTCCCTTCGCTCAAGAGCGTCACACCAGCCGCTCCAGCAGGCCGCGCAGCGTATCTTCGGCAGGGTGTTCTACGTTCCTCGCCGCAGAAACCGCCCACTCAATCGCCCGCCGCTCCGCGTCGGTGAGACGCAGGCGGGCGAGTTCGGAGGCGGCCAGACGCAGCATCTCCTTGCGCTCTTCAGACATGGCGACGAATTCCGCAATGCAGATTAGGTTGTCAAAGTGACGAAGCGGGTCGCTCATGTCCCTCTCTTTTCGCTATAGAGCCGTGACCCGCTGCGATAATGCGGATATACGGGTCCGTATAATCACTAGTTCTCATTTCGTCCTCTCCAGCAGGGAGCGGAGCGTGGTGCGACAACCACTTGGCCGCTTGTCGCTTAAGCCCGCTGCCCACTCAATCGCCTCCCGCTCCTCGTCGGTGAGCGTGGGCGAGCGGTAGAGCGGGACTACAGTCGCCGTGCCGTCGAACCCCGTCTCGTTCACTTCCGTAGCCTCCTCGCAGGTGCCGTAGACCCATGCTGTGTCAATGCGTCCAGCGTCCTCCTTCCACTCCAACGCCCACAACGCAGGGCCGTGAGAACCAGCGGATGCAGCGGACGGCGGAGCATCGTCTTTAGGCATGGCTCGTCTCCTCATCGCTTCCGCTGATCCTGTGCGTTCTCAAGCCGCCCCGCCATTACGCCACTGAAGCGTCGTCTCGTCAGTCTCGCCACGCCGCTCAGCGTAGTGCCGTTCACGACACTCTCTGGCTCGCTTGGCTATCTCGTCTGGCGTCGGGTCTGCCACAAGCATCACCGCAGCCCGTGGCCGCTTCGGCAATCCGTGCTTCTGCCGCAGCGTGTTCAACGTGTAGAGACTTACGCCCAGGGCAAACGCAATATCTGGCGTTTCCATTTCGCTGTGCCACATTCTGAACAGCGTTGGCACGTCGATATTCCGCTTGGTTCCTCGAGCACGACGAGGCCAGCCGAAACGCTTGGCAGCATCCGTGATCGTGTTGGCTGAGCACCCCAGCCGGGCGGCGATGTCCTCGTTTCGCATGCCAGTGTCACGCAGCCGTTTCATTTCGGTGTAGTCAATGCGGTGTGCCATCAGCCCTCCTCCGAGAGTGGCATGATGACGCCGGTGTACGGGCCGCACTTCATCAGCACCCGGCTCTGAGCGTCCTTGATGTAGAGATCAACGTGCGGCTGCTCATCGGCAGGCAAGTGCCTCGGATCAAGGAAGTCGGACAGGTAGCCTGGATCAAGTTTCACGCTGGCCGTGGTTCCGGCAGCGATAACCGGGCATATCACCTTGCTCTCGCCGTATTCGCTTGAGCGGCCAGCCAGCACCAGCGTGTTCGAAGTCCACGTCAGGTTGATGCCCTTTGACTGCTCGCTCGTCACGATCGCCGCTGAGTTCACCGCCTGGAGCAGCTCGGTGGTGTCGATCACCGTGGGCTGGCCCTCTGGTTCGCCCACGACTTCACGCCACGCCGGGAAGCGTCCCTCGACGAGCCGGCCCATGACGGTGCAGCCGTCCATCGAAAAAACGACTTCTTTGGCGTTGGCCTCCACCTGCACTGAGCCTTCGCCAGTAGCCATCGCTGCCACCGTGGCCATCACCCTGGCCGGCACGAGCGTCACCGACTCGTCTACGGCCTGGTCGCTCTCGGTCTCCACGCATGCCAGCCGGCGGCCGTCCGTGGCCACCCAATGCTGCATGGATCCGTCTTCAATGGGCGTCACGTCAATGAGCACGCCACCCAAGGCGTAGCGGCTGCTTTGGCTATCCGTGGCGTACGTCGTGGCCTTGGCGGCCCTGGCGAATTGATCCGCCGGCAGGCGGCAGATGGCCTTCAACTCGCCAGCGTCCCACGTCGGGAACTCGGCGGCGTCCTCCGTGGGCAGCGTCCACGAGCCGGCACCGCACTTCACCGTCACGCTTGATTCTCCAACCTTCAGCGTCACCTCGTGGCCAGTGGCGGCACGGAGAATCGCCGCCAGGCGATGAGCCGGCAGCAGCATGGCATCGCCGTGGTAGTCGATCTCACGGTCGATGCGGATCTCCAAATCCGTCCCCGTCAACAGCCCGTCAGCGAGCAGGACGTTTGACAGAATCGGCTTTGGATGCCGTGCCGGCACCGCTCGCAGAACGTCTGCCAATGCAGAGCGTAGCGTTGTCGTGTCCAAAGTGATCGTCGCCTTCCGTTCCTTCGTTGCCGTAGCCATTCCGTGGCCCCTTTGTTGCGAGTGAAACACCAACCAAGATGCCCAATGCGAACGTCGCAGCGAGCGTGATTTGTCCGAGCGAGATCCAGACGTAGTCGGAGATGCTCATAGTGCGGCCCCCGGATCGTCGCCGTCGTCCTCGAGCAGCGGCCACCGTGGCTCGTTCACGGCCTCAATGTGCTCGAAGTAGCAAGCCTGCCGCACCAATCGCTCCTGCAGCTGCACGATCGCGTCGGCCGCAGCCAGCACGAGCACCTGCTGATCTCGGATCTGGTCTACCGTGTGGCGACTGCGGCACCGCTCCACGGCCACGTCACACGATAGAGCCAGCTGCTTGAGGCCGGTGATGACATCGGCGTTGGTCATGCGATCACCTCGATGTTGCGAGGACGGCCAGGCGTGCGACGGATGAAGCCCTTGCGTTCAAGGGCGTCAAGGTGCCCAGTGGCTGAATGCGGCGACTTCGCACCAATGGCCTGTGCTATCTGCCTGACGGTTGGCGAATAAAGGGCCATGTTGGCCCGGATGAAATCCAGCACTTCCTGCTGGCGTGCGGTGAGTCGTTCTTTTGCTGTCTGGGTCATATGCCCTCCTTGGCGGATGCGAGTTTTCTACGTGTACGGTCAAACGCTTCTGCTACTTCCCCGGTGAACTCCCGTGGCGGTGCTGGGGCGTCGGCGAAGTCACGGCCACCTTTGCGGTCGTCCTTCTGGTCGTCGTATTCGCCGCCGTTGCAAAGAGTCACAAAGTCAGGCCCGCAGAACTGCCCTAGCGAAACGGGAGTTTTGAAGTACCGGCACCTGCACAGACGCTCAATCGCCTTCAGTGCCTCGCCAAGCCACTCAGGCTCGCCCAGGCGTAGAACCGCCTTGGGGTGCGGGTTCAGCGGCTTCCACGGCTTGCCACGTCCTGAGTTCCAGGCCTTGCGCAGCGTCTGCCATGCCGACTTGTCGAACCCTTCGCGCGGAAGAGGTGGAATTTCTTCTCTTCTCTTCTCTGGTAACGCATCGAGCGTTACGGACTGCTCGCCTTGCGTAACGCTGGTAGCGTTACGGTGCGTCTCAGCCCTGTTTTTCCCGAGCGCACGGGTCTTTGCGGTGTCGCTGCAATGCCTGTCGAACCGGGGGAAACTCAGCCCCGCGCCGGTTTCAACAAGCCAGCCCACCCTGACAAGGGCGGCACCGTACCCGTCACGCCTGCACAAACGGTCAACCCACGCCAGGTCAACGCCATCAACCTCGCCGTTGCGGCTGTGCCTGTCGGCCCACGACCACAGCCGGAAGAGCTTGCCGATCACGGCGTCCTCTTCGAGCCCGCAGATCGACGCCAGCCGGATAACGGCCGGGTCGTCAGCCAGGTCGTGCCGCATTTTCAGCCAGTCACCGGCCATGATCCAATTCCTTCAGGAAAAGAGCGGAGTTCTTGAAACTTCGTTCCCGTAAACCATCCAGTTTTCGACAGCCTCTCTGCCGTAGAGCTCTAGGTACGGGCCGTGGCTAACTGACTCAACTAGCCTGCGAACGTCGCGCGGCTTTTTGCTGTGGCCCGTCCGGTCAAACTGCCCCCACGACATGCAATCGCGACGGCGAAACTCTGGCTTCCCGCGAATAGCCAGCAGCATGAATTCATGTGAAACTCGCCAGTAATTGCCGATTCCCATTTGTGGCTTCACCCACACGTAGCAGGACTTGTATTCAAACCCCCACGCCTCAATTACTCGCCTCGCGTCAAACAGAAAAGCGTTCGTTGTCCACAAATGCAGGTGGCAATCGTCGGCCGCAAGCTGTGAAACAGGCTCCGCGCAGATTTCGTCAACGCTCATGGTGGCCTTGTAGGTGTCTTCCACGTTGGCCCGCGTCGCCTTGTTGCTGTACGCCCACGGCGGGTCCGCGTAAATGCACCCGTACTTCAAGCCACGGCCGATCAAGTCGTGCAGGCTTGACACTGCCCCAGACTCGTAGTCGTCGAGCGAAGGAGTTGCTTCCTCGACGACGGATTTAGCCGCAATCTTCAAAAGACCAGCCTGGGTGATCTCGCTGCCGCGCTGAACGCAGCTCGTTATGTATTCCTCAAACTGATCGTCAGGGACGCATGCCTCTTGCTGCCATCGCGACGACTGTTTTTTCGAAACTCCCAGTTCGCTCAACGATGTGCCGGAAACCGGTGACAAGGCGTCACCGGTTTCCGAAGGCCGCCCGCCTTTTGGCTTTTCGACCAATGCAAGCATCTCGCCAGCACGGCGCTCTGCCCGCAGTTTGATTTCAGCCGCAGCGTTCGCCGCATCCAGGCTGTCGGACGCAGCCTTTATGTAGACCCGAAGCGCCTCGGCCTGGTCTCGAATCTGAAGAACGTCGTCTAGCGTCTTCGCTGCTGTCAGCGCCTTGCGGGCTTCACTGATTCGCGCCAGCGTCGTTACTGGAGCAGCCATGGTTCAAAGCCTTTCCAGCCAAGCCAGTGGGCATAACGGACAGAAACGCCGCTCGGGAACTTGAGGCGGCAATCTTGGTGCACCCTCGAATGACACCCGTCGCACAACGTAAGCAGGTCAACAAGCGGTTCGCTGAACAGGTTTGCGTAGGAAACGTGATGACATCGCAATTCGTCAGTCGCCCAGCAGAGAACGCACCTGTGCAGGTCGCGAGCGAGCCTAGAAAGCCGGACTGAATTCCAGTGCGAAGTCGCGTAATACGCGGCCTTCATTTCTGGCGTGACTCTCGCAAGAGTCGGCGACTGCCTCGCGTCGTCCATGCGGTAAGGATTGCCAACCGTTCCGTCGCCAGAGATCGAAAACCCGTGGGCGTTGCGGAGTTGCTCGATAACAGGCGCGAGCCTACTTCCGTTCTTTACGCTTGCCTCGTAACTCTTTTTCTCAATTCCAGCGCCAGACCTCAGCGTCAGGAGCACGTTAGCCTGCGCCTCGTCTCGTTCATGAAATGTCCTGGCATGCTTTGCGGCAGTAGCGGCACAAAAAAGCGGGAGGTCAAGACGCAGATAATCTAAATCGGGCCAGTAGTCGCTCATGGGAATCCTTTCCGTGTATTGGCCCCGTGTCGTGGGGCATCCGGCTGCGTTACCTGTTGGAGTCAAGCCGCAGCTGCGGCAGTTACTCGCCACCCATCCGCTGGGCGACCAATGGTGCCTTGGATCGCAGCACCTGCGGCAATGGCGTGGCGGTCGCTAATCGCTCGACTCTGGTGGTGGCACGCAACTCACTGGCGTGTGCTTCACTTCTGGCTCGTACTTCCGCAACGCCTTGAGCACGTCGCCGTGGCGACGCTGCCACTCGCCTGCCAGGAACTGCTCACGGGCAATCGCATTGCCAATGTTGCGAGTCCAAGAGGCCATGCGTGGCATGTGCATCCGCTCGAGGTAGTTGGCGACCACGTCGGCATTGATGACGGCGGGCTCGATCATGCGGACACCTCGTGCTCTGCGGCCTCGTGCGGGAAGTCGGTGCCACGGTCCTCGGACTCGACGGTGAGTGCCGGAACGTCCTGCTTGCCGGAAAACCTGCGGTGCTGGAGCGGCTCGGCGTGGTGGTTCACCGTCACGCTCACCTGCGGCTGCCGCATCCGGTCGGCCTCGTCGGGATCCACAATCCCGCTGAACCCGAAGGCGTAGCGGATGGCCTGGATGGCGGCCTTGTGCCGAAGCATTCGGGCTGGCCACTTCTTCCACGGGTCCGTGCCCTGGCGGCACTCGGCCAGGTACTCTGTGACTTCCACCGGATGACTGCGGTCCTTTCGGTGCACCTGGGCCGTGATGGCCACCAACTGCCCGTCATCGCTTAGCCTGTCAACGAACGTGATGCCGTCGTAGGCGGCATGGTTGTTGGCCATCGTCATCCACCCGTCGATGCCAACGATGGGCTGGATGCCGCCGGCCCTAGTGGGGAAGGCGTAGATTTCCTTCGTTACCGGGTTCAGCCCGTACTCGTTGGCCACCAGCAGGAAGGCAGCAAACTGCTCCTTCGTGGCCTTGTCGCAGCCGCAGGTGGCACGCACCGTGGCCTCAAAGGCCGCTGGTTCCATGCCGAACTTGGTGGCCATCGACAGCAGGATGCTCTTGCGGTCGTTGGTAGTTGCAATCGTCGTCATCTCGCGTCCTTTCGTATGTGAAAACCAACCCTTTTCGTCGTTTCTGCGATATGAAAAGCCCGCTCGGCGTCCTGCTCTGCGGGTGGTGAATGCGTCCTTGCTGCTGGTGCTCCGCACCACTCCTTCCGGCAACTAGCTCCGCTGGCCGCCGGTCCTTTCGTCTGTCAGTGCGTGATGTCGGCGGTCGGCACGTAGACCCAGCTGCCGTCCGTGTTCACACAGATTTCGCCACGGTCGTTCACCCACTCGACTCGGCCGCTCCAGCGACGGCCGGCGGTGCATCCGCTGACGAAGTCGCCAACGGCGGGCTCGGGCTTCTTGTGGGCAGGGCTCACCGTCTGCTCGTGCAGGCCGGCAACTGCGGCGAGGTATTCGTTTTCAGCCGGCGAGGTGTCATTTGTGATCATCGGTGGGGATCTCCTTCTCTTGGGGTGTCGTAGTGTACGCCTGTTCATGTCGCAGTCAAATCATTTTCCGTCACGTTTCTTCAGCGACGTAATCCGCAGTGCCAAAACAACTTCTGTGCCTTTGTTGCGGTACGGCCACATCATGTCGCAGTACCGCAACTACTGTCAACAACAAAATCATTTGAACGGGTAGCCACCCAATTCCAGCGAGATCTGAATGGCCAGCTCATCCGACATGGAGAACCATTCGCCACGTATGCGGGAGTTCTTGTGCCTTTCGTGCAAAAGAGCCTCGACCTCCGATGCGTTTGGGGTCGGTATGAATGCAACCACACGCAACTCATCCGGGCTCGCAATCTGAAGGCTTCGAATTCTGGTTAACAGGCAACTGTCGGTCCTCCCAATTTTCACGCATCCGCGCCCATTTGAGGCCAGATAGACGCCACGTAGGGAGCGATACCTGTCCTGCGAATACACCCACGCTCGCAAGAAAACGGCGTCGCCGCAATCAATAGCGGCAGGCTCGTTTGGCGCATTGCATAGCAACCAGTCTTTGCCGTAGTTCTCTGCCAAATCCTTGAACTGCCTTAGCGAGTTTGTCCCTGGAACAGAACGCAGAACAAGCGTTCTTGCGTGATCAGGAACGGACCAGTCAAAAAGGAAATCTCCGATATACCCAACCACTGGAAAAACTTGGGTTGTCAAGCCTGTTTCATCGTTACGAACGCTCAGTGCATACAGGTTGTCAAACGTCACGATGTCCGGCCTAACCCAAAAGCGGTAGAGATACGTTTCTGAAAACTTTAGGCCAGCAGGGGCCAGCGGCGTTTCTTGCTGAATGGTCACGGTTGCCTCCGGTTACAGGAACTTCCACGGGAGTGCGGCCAAGAGTTCAATGAGATCGTGCAGTGCTCGAGCAGCCGGCGAGTCGGTGCCGAGCTCCTGGCCGATGCGGACCAGCACAAGGGCGGGAAACATTCTGTCGATCGTTCTTCGCATCCGGCCCTCCATGCGCCTAGCGGCTTATTGTTGCGACAGCGGACGCCCAATCAATCGCCAACACCTACATAGTAGCAGTATCGCAACTACGGTCAAGTGTTCTTGAGAAGATTTTTGAAAGAAACACAAAGACGCCTATGGTTAGCGGGCTTTCCGCTTCTTGGCGGCCCGCTTTCGATTCCCGGCCCGGCTGGTCAGAGTAGACCGCAGAGACTCGGCTGATGCCCGGCTCACGCTCCACGCTCGACCATTGACGAGCCAGCCATCGAGCCGGCCGCCGCTGGTTCTGTCAGACGTGGGCTTGCCCTTGGCGTCCTTTGGCAAATGCTCGTAGAGCTCTCGCCGAATGAACTGCTCTGAGCAGTCAGCAATCTCCGCTGCCTTTGCAACCGATACCCAATCATCTTGAACCGCCATTGCAATCATGCCTCAATCGTAGTGGCGGAACCGCAACAGTCAAACCGCATGGACTTTCAATCCTGCTGGTTGCCCCGGCCAGCCGACCCGTCGTAGGATCGACTGCCGGGGCAGTTTCAGCGGAGAGGGCTCCATTGAACACTTGTACACCTCGGTAAACTGAGGGCCGAAAAGGAGGTGTCAGATGACGCTGTACGAGTTGCTGGATCGCTATGCATTGCTGATGAATTTGTCCGATAGGTCGATTTCGCTCTACGGTCACACGATCGACAAGTTCAAAGAGTTCCTTGGGCGTGACCCGCTGATCACGGACCTTGAGGATGTGGCAGTGTCTAAGTTTTTGCGATGGAGGGCGGCCAATCCATGCCGTGGCCGATTGGTGAGCCCGCACACTGTGGCAAAGGACCGCAGTCAGTTGCTAGCAATCTGGAATTGGGCCTGTAAAAAGAAACTGCACCCAGGCGAGTGGCCAGGCCTGCCTCGCCAAAAAAAGGTGAAACGGACGCCGACGGCGTACACGGTCGAGGAGATAAGCAAACTTGTGAAAGCCGCCAGAGATCGTCGCACCATGATGTCTGGCGTGCCATCAGCCTGGTGGTGGAGCACACTGCTGCAAACGGCTTGGCAAACCGGATGCCGAATAGGAGAGCTTCTCGCGTTGCGCTGGCGCGAAGCAGACACGACGAACGGAAGGCTCATGTTCCTAGCGGAAACTAGGAAAGGCAGAGAGCGGGATCTGGTCGCCCCAATAACAGCCGAGCTTGCTGCTGAGCTAGAGACTTTTAGAGGTCCGCCAGACGCTCTGGTGTGGCCTAGGACGGGGCATCCGCTATCGCACTATGCATCCATGAGATTGCTGTGCAAAAGGGCTGGCGTGCCTTCTAGGGCGTTCCACGCCATTCGGAAAGCATCTGCCTCGTACGTGGCAGCAGCTGGAGGAGATGCCACGGCACATTTGGGCCATGCCGATCCCGCCATGACCCGTGGCCATTACCTCGACCCGAGGATCACAGAGACCAGCCGTGGGCTGGATTTCCTGCCGCCACTGGACTTGCGAGAGCCGCCGGCAGCGTAGTTTTTCTGCCACAAAACGTGACACGAGCCGGGCACAGCCGGGAGATGTTGAGGAAAGGGAGTAAAACTCAACACCTTCAACCGGCTGGCCCGGATCAGTAAGAAACCTGCGGCTCGTTTTCTTTCAGTGCCGCTGCAACCTTGAGTCGCTGAACCTCGCCCAGGAGGTGCAGCACCATTGCTGCCAGTGAGCCAGAGGTGCCGGTGTAGGCACCGCTGAAGCGACGTGCGGCCTGCTCGCACTCAAGCAGGTAGGCGTCGGTGAGCGGATCACGCTGCGAAAGGATGTAGGCGTCGCCCATGCGGCTCACTTCGCCCCCTCATCGAAAAGCACGATCGCCAGCAGGCTATACGCCGAGAGATCCAGCAGCGTGTCTCTCACGCCCTCATGCACGAGCCGCCCGGTGCGGCAGTACGTCTTCAGCCGCTGCACCTTGTCGGCAACTCGAACCAGGCAGCCACGCCATGGCTCGATGCCCACAAACTCAGCACCCTGGCGGATGTTGGCTAGCGGGTCGCTTTCGCTGCCGTAGTCCTGGCTCTTGCTGAGGTGCAGCTGCCGCAACTCCTCGAGCAACTCCAAAAACGGCAGCGAGCCGGGCTGCTCACGAGTGAGCCCGTCGCCCCGCAGGCGTTGCTGCTCTAGCAGATCGTCAAGGTACTGCTCGTTGGCGATGCGGTCCCATTCGACGGGTTGCGATTCCTCGGTACTTGCATCAATGTGCCGTGGTTCTGTTTCCGACTGCGACACGTTCCCAAACCTCTCAATGATGTCTTCGGCCGTCGCCCCACCCTTGGCCTGCATCGTCTCGTACCACTCCTCGTGAGGTTTGCCGGCGGCCTGGGCCTCTCGGCGAATCTCGACGGCTTGCCGCAGCTTGGTGTTCGCTTCCTCAAATGTCGTCGTCATTGTCGTCCCTTGGTGAATCGTGAAAGGATGCTCTCAGTTCCGTGTGGTCTGTGTTCCACCGCAACAGCATCCACCACCCGCCAAGCGGACGGGCACTCATGCCCTTCTCGACGGCCCAGCCATCGGTCAAGCACTCCTGCTTGTAGGCCGCCGATCGCACGAGGTGCATCGGCCTTACCCGTGCGATGCCGGTTGGCGACAGCCGCTGGCGGCTCGCCTCAATGAGCGTCCGCTGATGGACGTGCCCAGCGTGGATGCAGTCGGCGTCCACGTCCACGAGGTAGCGGCTGTAATCGATGACGCCTCTGGTGACGGGGCCGCCACCGCCGTACCCGTGGTGATACCAGAGACGGTACAGGGCCGTGTTTGTCTTGCCGGCCTTGGCCCGGAACATCACCCAGCCTGAGTATCCTGCGGCTCTGCACTTGCTGCCACGTACACGCAGCTGCTCCACCAGCCTGGTCGTGAGGCACGTCTCCATCCGTTTCCGCACGGCCGTCTCGTGGTTGCCAGGCGTGATGAGTGCCATTTGTTCACGGTATGGCTCCAGCCACTCGGCACACTGCGTCACGATGTCGTCGTAGTAGTTGCCACGTTGAAACTCTGGCCTTACGTCCCACTTTCCGTTGGAGCGGGGATCGTACTTGCCGCCCATCGCATCGAAGTGGTCGCCGATGCTGAGAACAGCGGCATTGAGTTCCTTGGCCTTGCGGAGATCTGCCGCCAGCTTCTCCCGGTTGCACTTCATGGAGTCCCAGTGCCAATCGCTGGAGAGCAGCACCCACAGGCGAGTCGAGAAGTCAATGCGGGTGACGCTGCCATCCAGCGACGTGACGAGCCACGGGTCGGAAGCGTTCTTCCTGCGGAACGTGCCTGCACTACGGCCCATCGCTCACCTCTCGGTATCCGAGGCTGTAGAGAACCTTGGCAATGTCCTTGCCTGCCTGCTCGGTGTGCTCCTCGCTTGCCGTTGGGTACAGAGCGTGAAGCAACTCATGCACGATGATCGTGAGCTTGTGGCGGCCTCTAAGCCCGTCGTGAATCAAGATGCGTGGCCGCTTGCTCTTCTGCGAGAACGTGTAGCCGTACGCGCCGCCTTCTAGCTTTGTGAAGCGGATCAGCCACCGCTCGTCGCCGTTCAAGGTGAATACGTGATCGTCTGGCACAGGACGCCCTTTTACGCCTCACGGTAGAGCAGGCGTCAACCGATGCCGAGATTCTTTTTTCCCCATTCATTCATGGCCTCCTGACGCTGCTGGCATCCGCAGTCGCCGCCCACGACAGCCGAGACTCGCTCTTTGGTGATGCCGATGGCCGAGAGTCCGGCGGCCACCATGTCGCCCAGGCCGGGGCGTGACGGCCCGCAGTTGCGGACGACATGCGGCCTAGTGACACGCCCGCCGCACACGCGACACCGAAGCGTCTTCGGGTCAATGTCGCAGTTCATGGGATTACGAAGTTGGAAAAACTAAACGATGCCGTCTCAGGCGTCGGCGGCGGACCCACCCAATCGCCACAGTTTGTACCCTTTTCATCTGAACTGGTTCTGCCGAACACAAAAGGCACTGTTCCGCCGCCGAAGTTTTCCGACGACACGTCGTGGGTTCCTTGAACACCCGCCAGCGAAAAGGACGAGTCACAGGGAAACTGCCAGTAGTTGGCGTGATAATTGGAAGAGTTTCCAAAACTATTCCCGACCTCAACGTTGCCGACGCATTGATACGGCGCATCGCACGCTACGACGCTCGGTATGGATGTGCCTCCGCGCTCAAAGCCACTTATAAAACTCATCGACAGTTGGACGTTGACCGACGAAAGTTCACGCCCAAAGATTATCGGAGAGACGGAAATCAGATTCGTCGCTTTTAGGAGTACCCACACCTCAATCTTTGCGGAGCAGACATACGGCGGATGATTGATGGTGTGCAGAAAATACCGCTCAAGGTCTCCGTTTGGGTATCCCGTGACAAAGCGTTCCGACACGAACGGCAATGAGTACGTCCCGTTATGAAGCGACCCCTTAAAGACTCTAAAAGCAACCCCACGCGCGCCGATATTGTATTTTCCGCATATCAAGCCGCCCACGGTAGGTAGCCGTGCGACAACTTCTTCACGCGATATTTCGTAGTCCGTCGCTGCGATATCAATCTCCAGCGACGTTGCCGACAGAAATTGCGATGCCAATTGGCAACAAACGCTTGAACAGCCGCAGCACGCACAATCTGGCAGAAGCACCATCACGAGCACTCCGCAGCGATCAGGTGCCACACAGTGCCGTCTCTGCCAACGGTGCATTTTTTGGTGCCGCTGGTGTTGATCGTCACATAATCGTTGACGGCCGTGACTTGCTGACCACTCAGTAGCGTCACCGTCTTATTGGTGGCTTTTGTCCACGGTGCCGTGAACGTTCCACGTTTTACTTGCTGATCTAACGCACTGACGAGATACCACGACGTGCCGTCCTTGCCGACAATGCAGTTCTGCGTTGCGGTGAATGGCAAAACAATCGTGAGGTTCTGAACCGTCACGGTTGCAGTGGGCTGCTTCGTAAACGTGACGACCTTGTTTACGCCAGTAAACCACGAGCCCGTGAACGTCGCTGCCTTTATCTGCTTGGGCATCCTCCCGTCAATGCGACGGTCGAACGTCAGCGGCGACGCACTTGGCGGCGTGAGCTCAACAGCCCGCACCACGTTTGCAATCCGCTCAGCGGACTCGTACGTAAACTGAACAGCATCAGCGGGTTTTTTCTGGCGTGCCATTAGGCTGGCGGATTACCAAAGAGCGTGGTGAAGTCGGCCTCTGGATTTACTCGACGTTGCAAAATCGAAGGTTGGCCAAAAGTTTGGTTGCCGTTGCCGTCGAGAGCCACCGGATTGGCCGACGCCACCCACTCGCCATTTCTAAAATCAAAGACCATGGCACGGCGTTTCTCGCCGCCGCTCAGAAAGTTCCATCCCACATCCGGCAGTTGCAATCGCCAACCAGTCTGTCGGTAGACAAGCTCGTGAGTTGTGGCCCAGTACTTCACAACGGCGAAATTAAACATTTCAACCGTATAGGTCGCATTCACGCCGGCACATCGCCAAGTGTATTGCTCACCTCCAAAATAGGATGCGCTATTGAGGCTGTTTGTGGCGGCCATCTGAGCCGTCGGAAATGACGAGTAGTTCTTCTTCATCGTCGCCGTGACGAGGCTCTCTTCTGTTGTGAGCCCCTCGAAGTAATCGTATGCCGAGTTTGTCAGCGGGTACTTCGTGTTGTTGCCGCTCCCGTCGTAGTAGAAAAGTGCCGGCACTTGGCCGGGCTTTGCTTCAAAAGTCCATTCTGATGTTCTGGCCGTTGGCGTAAGCTTCTGGTTGTCCGTCACCAAACCGTACTCAGCAACTACCTCAACGTGGTATGGCGAGTCGCCGTAACGCTCATTGATGGAAAACTTGCGAAGCCCAAGGCTCGAGGCAGTTGGATGTGCGATCCCCCAGTTGACTTGGCCCCCAGAGGTGGCCAGCCCAACGTCGGCGTGTGACACGATTTCAACTTCGGTGGGCGGGTTATTTTGAAGTGTGTCATCTGACAGTGTGACAGCCCAGCGACGGGTGGCCACGGGTTGGCCAGCCAGGTCAACCTCGAACGTCCGTGATAGTTCTGTCCCGCGTGTGACGCCCATGCGTTATTGCCCAAATGAGGATGCACCGACGATAGCGACGGGCTGGTTGAAGTAGTTGGAAGCCGCCTGCCCGATGCCAAGGGCGATTTGCTGGAGGAGCTTTGTCTGCAGACGCTGCTGGATTAGGGCCGGATCTTGGGCATTGGCCGCCAGGTCCAGCACAAGGTTTGCCCCCTGCGTCGTGCGAACGTCCTGCACGCCGATCGTCTGAGAGCCAAGCGTATTGAGTTTGGCGAGCCGCTCTTCTTGCCGCTTCGCTTCAGCGGCAGCGGCCTTTTGTTGCTCTTCAAAAATCTTTTCCTGCTGCTTGAGGTATTCGTCTCTCGCTTTCTCGCCTTGCTTTTGAGTGTCTTCCTGAAGTTTTCTGACTCTTTTTTCCTCTTCTTCTCTCGCTTTGGCTTGGCCGCTTGCAATATCCTCTTCACGCGCTGCAGCCTGATCCAAAGCCTGCAGTCGTTTCGTAAGGGCATCTAGTTCTTCCCGATTTCCATTTGCCCTGGCAGCTGCGATGGCCTCCTCTGTCACTAGCATCTCGTCAACAAGCATCGCGTAGGTCTCTGCCGCCTTTATGCGCTCGCTGTTGTATCCGTAAGCAGCAGCAAAAAGCGTCTTATCAACTTCTTCCTCTTGCTTGAGACGCGCTTTTGCAACTTCCTCTTCCTGCTTGAGCCTGTCGTTAAATAGTTGTTTTTGACGCTCAACCTCCAGGTCGTAAGCCTCCTTTGTGAGGATTCCGCCGGCAGCTTGATTCTGCGCACGCTCGATCCCCATGCGGAGCTCTTCTGCTGCCGCTGCGCCAGCAGGCCCAAACTCTTCGGCCTTGACTATGAGAGACGTTAGGCCATTAGCCGTGGATGCGAATGCCTTGTCGAAGCCTTCGCTGAATCCTTGAGATGATGCTTGAAGTTTTTCTTCAAGCGTGGTCTGCAGTTCCTCTAGCTGCGTAAGCCTGGCTTCAGCTTCTTGCAGCTGGGCGTCTGCTGCCTTTGGGTCCGCAAGCGTTTGCAGAACGCGCTCCTGCTCTCTTGCAACAGCGTCAAGGTCATCACGGATTTTCTGTGCCGCATCGCTAGATGCCAGCAGGGAATCAATGCGTTTCTTGTCGGCGTCCGCCTGTTTCATCGCCTCGTCAGCAGCATTTTTTCTATTTGCACGCTCCCTTTGGAGCTCGGCGTTCAGTTGTTCCATGAAGCCGTTCATGATCTCAATCTGGTCAGCCGTCAACTGGCCTTCGGCGGCCATCTGCGAGAACGTAGCCAGCGTGGCCTGCGACTGCTCAAGGAATGCGGACGTGCCGCCTTCGGCGGTAGATAGGAACTGGTCAAGGTCCGCAGTGGCAGCAGCCAGGTCGGCCTGCACCTGCACCTCTGGAAGTCGTGCGTTCTCAATCTCCGACCGCAGCCCACGGATAAACTGCTGGCCGGCACCTTGGCCAGCCGCTTCGGCGTCACCGCCTCCGGTGAAGATGCTGTTGAACGTGTTGGCTGCATTGGCTGCAGCGGCCTCCATCTCAGCAGCGTTCCTTCGTGCAGACTCCTCGGATGCAGCGGCGAGCCCAGCACCGAACTGCTCGAGGTCGTTGCTGACGTAGCTGCCAAGTGCCTCAATGACCTTGCCAAATCCAATCAGCAGAGCATCAATGCCAATCTGAATGGAATTGAAAACGGCCCGAAACGCTTCCATGCCGCTCACGAGCAACCGGCCGCCAACGTCAAAGACTTGGCCAACCTCGGCGAGTGCCGAGGTGATGTCTCCAAAGTTCTGCATGAATGAATCAAAGACGCCAGCAAAGTACTCAGCACCTTGCAGCAGAACGTCAGTGATTGCGTTGGCAATGCCTGTGCCGCCTTCCCCCTGAGCCCCGCTCCACTCTTCCACAAACTTCAGAAACTGGTCGGTGACGGCAGTGACGGCGGGAGCGAGGTTGCCGATGACTTGCCCAATGATGCCTTCAACAGTGGCGCGCACCAGGTCGAAGGCGTCGTTCATGTCGGCGACGTTGTTGACCTGTGTCTCGCTAATGATGACGCCCAGCCGCTCGGCACGGGCCTGCAGCTCCTCAATGCTGGCGGCACCCTCACGGAAGAGCGGAGCCAGTGCGGCCCCCTGCTCGCCAAAGATGGCCACCGCCGCAGCGGCACGATCTGCGGCAGTAGGCAGCTCCGAGATGGCGGCACCGATCTCTGAGAACTGCTGTTCCGGCGACAACGCCCGCAGTTCCTGCAGCGACAGGTTGATGCCCTTGAGTGCCTTATCAAGTGCGTCACCAGGCGTGGCCTTGCCGATGTTCACAGTCAGCTTCTGCACGGCGTTTCCAAAAGCCTCGGTATCGACGCCTGCCAGTTTCGCTGCAATTGAATATTTCTGCAGTGCCTCAACTTCAATGCCGGTGCGAGACGACAAGTCGTTGAGCGAGTCAACACCAGCGGTGACGTTGCTGACGAGAGCAGTGACCTGGCTGGAAACTCTTGTAAACACGCCGGACAGTGCCTGAAGCCCGTCAATGATGAGCCGGCCAACCTCAATGCGAGATAGCAGGCTGACGCTCCTATTCAGCTGCGTCAGTTCACTGTCGGTCCTATTGGCCTGTGTGCCAACTCCGTTGAGCTCGTTGGCCGCACGGTCGGCCGCACGGTTGAACTGTTCTTGCGTCAGCCGTCCTTCTCGAAGGTGGGCGGCCAGCTCCTGCATTTGATTGTCGTATCGTTCCTGTGGCGTCAGGTTGGCTTGAATGATTCGTGACGCAGCTGCTAACGCTGTGGCACGCTCACGCTCAGCCTGAGCCGCAACCTCATTGGCACCGCTAGCCGATGCGGCGGCACGGTTGTACGTCTCTTGGTCAACCGCTCCGAGTTGCAAGAGTTCGTTGAGCCGCTGCAGTTCTTGGGCTCTGCGTTCGTCGGCAGTCCTGTTTTGCTCAGTGATTCTCGCGCCCTCTTGGAATGCAGCCGCTGTCTCACGCACCTGGCCCTGAAGTGCGGCAAACTGCCGAGCGTATTCCTCGCCGTTAAGCCCAGCCTGAAGAGACGCATTCAACCTGTCGAACTGCGCCTTGAAGTTATTGGCCGCCGCTTCGGCTGCACCGCTCGTGCCAGACGCAAACGAGTTAAGTTCCTGCAGCGTCTTGTCAGCCTGCTTGCCAAGGTTCTCCAACGCTCGCTCAGCCGGCGTGAGGTTCTTGATGACGCCCGAAGCGTCAGCAGAAACCTTCATTGCGAGTGAGAGAATGTTGGCCATGGCTACGTTTCAAAGATCGCTGAGAGTTTCGCCAACTCTCTGGCCATCTCCTCTGATGTCTGCGGTGGTTTCTCAATCGGGACGAAGTCGCTTGCCTTTGGTGCTTTGCCTTTGTCGCTATACGGTGCCAGCACCGCACTGGTGAGTAGTCCTGTCTGCTGCCACGGATCAGGCAGGGCGTGGTAGTAGCGGGTGAATGCCACCCACTCCGACAATTCCTGCGAATCCATGCGGCGTGACAGTTCACGCACCGTCATGCCTAGGTGCCCGGCGAGGCGGAAAAGGAATCTCCGCATCGGCCGGGTCTTTAGTTTTTTGCGAGTTCCTCCACGTCGCTCTCGGTCATGTTGTTGTGCTTCATGGCCTTCTCGAAGAGCTTCGACACGACGGCCGAACTCTTCTTGGCCAGCTGCTCAATGCCCTTCTCATCAAAGAGCCGCTCGCCGCTTTCGGGATGGCACAGACAGCGAGCCAGGTACTTCGTGCGGAAGTTGTCGATGCCCTTTTCCTTGTTGCCGATCCACTCCTTTTCGTAGGAGTCCCGCTCCTCCACGGTCATCACACGGATTCCGAGCACCAGCGGCTTGCCTTCGGAATCCTTCCACTCCTTTACCGTCACCTTTAGCACGGACAGGTCGTCCGAAGCCATGATCTGGGCGGCAAGTTCTTGCACTGTCAGGGCCATGAGAATCTCCTAGGCTTGGACTCTGAGCGTGACGCCGTAGCGGGCCACGTCGTTTACCACGCCCTGCAACGTGAACTTTTCAAGCACCGCCGTGGCACGGTAGGCAAACCCGCCGCCAGCAATCGTGACAAGCGAGCGGACACCGTAGTTGGCGGTTGAGATGTTTGCCGTTGCAAAGCACGACATCTCTATAGTGCCTAGGTCAAGCGTCCACGTACTGGCGCGAGCCAATGGCAACGCACCGCCGTGCGTCACGCGAAGCTCTGAGACTTCGCCAAAGTCCACGCTGTTCCACGTAGCCGTGACGCCCGAAGCATAAGTAGCCATGACGGGCCTCCGTCAGGCTTACCGCTCGAGCTTGATCGTCGCCTGGCCTCGGATGGCGTCCTGCGTGGCGAGCGTCAGCGTCGAACTGGTCACGGTTCCGTTCTTGCTGCTCACGCCAGAGAGGGCCGTGCCACCGATGGTGAGCACGAACGCTCCGGTGCTCTTGTCAGCGATGAACGTCTTGCCGATGTAGTCGAACGTGACGCTGCGGCCGGTGTCGCCAGAGGCCGCACCAGCGAGCGGAAGGTCAAGGGTCTTGGCAGTTTCGCCAGCAGTCTGGCCGAGGTGCGAAACGGCAATCTTGTCCTCGGTCGCCGTTGGATCGTTGGCACTGACAACCACATTGGTGACGGTGTAGGTAGTGCCAGCAAACGTCAGGACTGTGCCGGAACCATCATGCGGAGTCTCAAAGGCCATCTCTTAAATCTCCTGCCAAAGGATTGAGTATTGCTGGTTGACCGTCAGGATCGGCGGCAAGTCGCCGCCAGCCAGTTGCACCACGCCGTCCGATTCGGTGTCTAGTGACACGTTGCGAACGCTCACGTAGTTTTCCACGTTCGTGCCGTACCCATCCAGAACCAAGCGGCACTTGTCGGCAATGTCTCGGGCCTCGCCGTACGTCTCGGCGTACACGTCCACGGACAGCAATACAGTCCCCATGCCCATCGGCCCTGACAGCGTCTGGCTTCGCTGGATGCCCGTGCGACGCCAGGTGATGAACGGCAGCGACGCCGAGGCCGGGGCCACAACTGGGTACACCCGCTGGCCCACGATGGCGGCCACCTCGGGACTCTGTATCAAGGCGTTGGCGAGCAGCTGCTCGGGGCTCTTCAAAGGCATGGCTATTCTCCGATGACGCCCGTGATCGTTCCGGTGCTGCTGTTGGCCACCTTGGCCAGGGCCGCATCTAGGGACAGGCTGAGTTCTCGGCTCAGGATCTCGGCGACTTGGTTACGTGTCTGGTTGAAAGCCGTCTGCACGGGCGGGCGGCCAGCACGTCCACCAGGCTGCATGGCCGGAAGACGGATGGCCCCCTCACCTTTTTTGCCCTTCATGAAAAAGGCGTATGGCTGTGACTTGGTCCCGTCTGGGTTGATCTCAAACGGGCCGCGGGCCTTGAGGCTCGAGGCCACGATGGCTCCTTGGCCTCGCACTTGATGGGCACTGACGTTCGCAACTTTGCCAGACTTCATGCGGCGAGTGTGGGCCTTACGCTGGAAAGGCTTGTTGGACACCGCCTCAACCACACGCTCTTTGGTTCCAAACTCCAGCCACCACTGATGAAAGCCACGCTCCTTGCCAAGCCGTACGCTGCCTGTGCCAGCAGTGCCTTTCTCCTTGGACGATTGCCGGTAGCCAATCAAGCCAACGGCACCGCCGTTCTTTGGGTACATGACAACCTTCTGATCAACGGCCCGCTGGAGATTGCCAGTTGGCCCCACTGGCGTGACTTCACGCAGCCGCAGGTAAGCCGGGAGGATGGCTTTTTCCAAGGCGTCGCCAAGCACTTGAGAAAGCCCCTTGTTGCCGTCAGGGCCGAACAGGTTGGCAAGTGCCTTCTGCTTTGCCTTCAAGTCGGCAGCGTCCAGGCTAATAGCAATGAACGCCATCAGGTTGCCTCCTGACAAAGCAGCTCATGCTCGGTGCGGTTCCCGTGCTCGAGCAGGCTGACAATCTCAAGCGTGCGGCCACGCCACTGCAGACGCATTTGCTGCGTCAGGCCAGACAGATACCGCATCCGCACCCGATGGCTGGCCTCGGTCTGCTGCTGGCCCTGCAGGAAGAACTCACGGGACGAAATGCCTTCTACGCTGGCCCAGCGGGTGGCGAACGTGCTCCACGTCTGCACGGCCTCGCCAAGGCTCGTACGGCTATCCGTAGCCTGCTGCACCGTCACCCGTTCCCTGAGCTTGCCAGCGTCCATCAGTCGTTGGCCCAGATGATGATGGTGTAGGTGCCCGTCGTGTCGTGGGTCATCAGTTGGAGAATCGGCTGCGTGCCGTCGAGGTTTGTGACAGCCACTTCGTCGCTCTTTGACATCAGGCGGAAGTCAAGGCTTCCGGATTCGTTGAGTTTTCGTGGCGTTGGCCCTGACCATGAGTAAGCCAGCTTGGCCGTGTTCGTCAGCGAGACGATCGCCCCGGAGGCGTCACGGTAGTTCGTGAAAGTCAGCGTCGTGGCGGCGGTGCCAGCCGTCCCAGTGATCCGCACCACCTGGCCGCTGGTGTATCCGTTGGACGACTCCAACGACAGCACCTTCAGCCTGGCGGTGCCAGACTTGTCGTAAAAAAGAGCGTCAACAGTGATGCGGCCGTCGATGCTCATGTGCCGTAGAAGATAAGGGTGTACGACGAGGTTCCGTTAGGGGAACGCAGCCGAACTTCATCGGAAACGTACGGCAGTTGTGTCATGCTCACCACGTCTCCGCTGCTGTAGAGCGAAGCAAAAACCGAGTCATCTTCGCCGGTATTGCCAAACGCTTCCGCAATCACGTCCGTGCCATACAACGCAACGACTTGAACAGACACAAAAGACACAAGATTTCCTTCGGCGTCGCGGTATTGAACGCCAGAAGACGGAAACAGAGTCACGGTTGCAGTGCCAACGGTGCCGTTAACAATCGCCACCTTGCCTGAAGAGTAGCCCTTGGAGGCAGCGAGCGATGCAACGTTGACGGCGTTGGTGCCGTCCTTGTCGTGGAACAGCACGTCAACGCTGATGCGGCCTTCGACGCTCATCGGTACGTGCCCCAGCGTTGCGAATCAAGAAGCGATTTCACGCCAAAGGGAACCTCGGACAGCGAGCCAGATTCGGCGGCAGCCCTGCGTTCGTAGAGGATTCCCAGCAGCATCAGCATGGCGTGGCGGATTGCGGCTGGCACACTAGATCCGGCAGCCCCGTACCCGGCCCACCACGTCACGCTGACGGCGTTCTCGTCCTCAATCTGATTCGCCGGCCACGTCCCGCCGTAGATCGTTTTGATCTCGCCCGGCGTGCTGTATCGGCTTACCCGGTAGCTTGCGGTGGATAGCGTCGCCGTGGTGCCGTTTTGCAGCGTGTAGGAAACGCTCACTGCCGTGGTAGTGCCAGCCGTGGCCATCGGTGGCATAGGCAGTTCAATCTCGTCCTCGTCCACCGGGAACGATTCCAACGTCATCACCATCTGCCGGTGAATGAGCGAACGGCTCAGGTAGGCCTCGCACCACTCACGGGCCGTCGTGATCAGCGTGCCGATGTAGGAGTCATCGTCAGACGTGTCTACCCGTAGGTGGGCCTTGGCCTCTGCCAGCGTCACGGGCTCAACGGCCGGTGGAGTCGCAACCCGCAGCGTCTGGTAGCTCTCGCTCACTTCCGTCGTCTCCGCTTCGGTGTTGCGTCGGCCGTCTCTACTTCGTGCTCGACGGCTGCAGTCTCAATCAGCGTCGGCTGGTTGTCCTCAACGGCCACTCTCTGGGCGAGCAGCTGCTGTGCCAGTCCGCCAGGCACGTCGGCAGTCTGGCCCTTGGCATATCCACGCCACGGACGGGTGAACTTCAGTTTCATGATTACGGCACGCTCCATGCAGATTCAGGACGTTTTCCGGTGTTCGTGAACTCGGTCGTCCACTGGAACACTGGGGAAGTGAGGTTCTTTCCAGGCCACGTTACGACGTACTCGCCGTGGCCCAGCACGACACGGGGAGAGACAAAGACACGGTTGCCGCTCTCTCGCCAGTTACGCCACCACCAGATATCTGGATCGACTCGCCCATCGTTCCACGAGCCCTCCGGGT
>Ga0208784_1000371_pt1 | contig 22073 bp, 38 predicted proteins | sample DEB19_08_DNA_FD_184531 | JGI IMG/M metagenome (GOLD analysis project Ga0208784, IMG submission 184531) | Aqueous microbial communities from the Delaware River and Bay under freshwater to marine salinity gradient to study organic matter... | ecosystem: Environmental > Aquatic > Marine > Coastal ... | reverse complement strand
TCAGAGAATTGAACTCTGCAATGTGGAGATATAAGCTCCATGTGGTCAACCAGCTCACCCATCCCCGGAATTTTCAAAGTAGCGACAGTTGTTTCCAACCAACATTAGGACTGTAATCAACAGGACAAGTTGTTCAAAGGCTCCGCAACTTTTCGACGAGACCCTTCACTCCGGCCTCGGTGGCACCGACCAGTGTGTCGACCACCTTGCCATTGTGGAACCCGATGACGGTGGGAACGGCCTGCACCTTCATCTTCTGGGAGAACTGCTCACCGCCCTCGATGTCGACGTAGGCGAAGACGATGTCCGGAGTCTCGAAGGAGATCTTCTCTGCCTTCGGCTTGAGGACCTTGCAGGGCATGCACCAGGTGGCACCGAACTGGACGATCACGTGGGTGTTGCCGTCGATGAGTTCCTGGATGTTGTCGTCATTTCGGGTGAGCATGTGTGTCCTGTTGTTGAGATGGCGACCGCGGTGTGACTTGAACACACGACCCCTTCGTTAACAGCGAAGTGCTCTAACCAACTGAGCTACGCGGTCAATTTCTTTACTTCATTATCATTCAAAATGCCGAATCGTACAAGGTCTTCACCCTTGAGAACGATTAATTTTAGCGGAAACTGCTTCCACTTTGCTTCGTCCTTGGAGGTTGGGTATCCTTTGATCTCGACATAGGAATCCAACTCAGGGACCCAGAAGTCTGGGGTGTAGTTTCTGCGCTTACCTTCAAACTCATATTGAAACTTTTCTGTTGGACGTCTCCATTCAACGTTTTTGTCATCAAGGTGCATCGCAAACTTGACTTCCCAAAGACCGTGGAATTTGACTCCCTTGTATTCATGAGTTCTTGATTTTGAGAATGAAAGGTGCCAAGAATCATTCTCTACTCGTTTGTTGACAGATGAAGAGATGCTGCTTCTGTGTTTTTCACTCAGCGGTCTTCCTTTTTGCTTAGAGAGTATCTTCTCTCTAGTCGAGGATTTGCTTGGGTTCAAATCACAGCCGGTAGTATGTCCACCGAGCTTTCTCGGTTCGAACTCTTTACCACAAAACTTGCATTTTCTCATAGCAATGAACCTCTATCGATTAACTATACAGTCCATTGCTCTAACCAACTGAGCTAATCGGGAATGAAACTATTAGCGAGTAAAGCGCTTACCGGTGTCGTCACGGAATGCGTAGGGATCACCGTTGCGGAGGTGGTTGATATACTCCTCGTAGGAGATCTCCTCGTTGCCGTAACCGTACCGGCGCTTCTCCATGGGAACAGCATCCAGTGCGGCCTGGCGTGCATCACTCTCGGCACGCCATGCATTCATCTCCTCTTCCCTTCGTAGCTTGTTTGCGGCTCTCTGTGCCTTCTGCTCTGGTGTGAGTGGACCGCGGGTAGCCATTTCGTTCTTCAGCTCCTGACGGATGATGTTTCGCAATAGTGACTCAGATGTCTTCATATCAACCTCCAGCAGTACATATGCTGGATTTATTTTGGAGCGGGCACCGGGATTCGAACCCGGTTATCCAGCTTGGAAGGCTGGTGCACAACCCATATGCCATGCCCGCGATTTGAAAGAACATGGAGACCCGGAGCTCGTACAGCGTCTGCCTTCCCGGTTCGGCTGTGCTCCCCATTTGCATGGGATACTGTACACCCGCCGTCCATGTTCAAGATGGCGTCCTCGGCCTGGTTCGAACAGGCGGCCTATTCTTTAGGAAAGAATTGCTCTATCCAGCTGAGCTACGAGGACATTTCGTTGGTTGATTCGTTTTGTTCCAACCAACATTAGTAATATAATCAACCCGTATCAGGTTGACAATACTTCTTTCACTTTGTTGTCATCCTTGAGCCACACGACCCGGGTCCCTCGATCATCAGCCCAGGCCCATGCAGTCCAACCCAGACTGGGAATCCAGGGAAGCTGTGTGAGCGGAGTCTCCTTGGGAATGAGGACGCCTGTGCTTGTGAAGTCGGGGTACTGGAACCCCTTGTGGCCCAGCTTAGAGGGCTTTGCGAGCAGGGGCTTTGTGGTAATCATGATCTCTCTCCAATCGGAGTGTTAACTATTCAGATCTTTCGGCACCAGGTGGTCCTCGGTGAACCACAGGTTGCGTCCTCCCACGTAGACCTCCCACATGGTGAACCTGCCACCCGTGTCCTTCTCGGGGCCGCCTACTATGAGTCCGACCTCACCCTGTTGGGGAAAGTATCCCTTCCCAGGCATGATCCTGTCCATGAGATTTCGAGAGATGAGACCCTCAGCGAACGTGAGGTCGACTGACGTCTCTACGGGACAGAATGACACGAGGACCCCGACTTCGATCTTCACTTCCTGTTCCCACCACAGGGAACACAGAGGGTCTTCACCCAACCACCCTTAACAGGGTTGCCAGGGTTACCACACTCCTCACATGTTCTGACAGACATTGCCTCTGCCATCTGGATGATTCCCCTAACATACTCATCAGAGTTGTCCACGTAGAAGCGGAGTCCCCCGAACTTCTCCTTCACCTGCGCTGCCTTCGTCTGGACCTGCTCCTCGAATTCGGCGGGCGTGAGGTGTCCCCTTGACCTGTGGTGGTTGAGGTGGTTCTGCACGCTGGAGCAGAGGCAGTCAATGATGTTGTACCAACCGTCTCCGACAGAGACACCGTAGCTGACAACCTCACGTTCACCACTCTCATTCTTTCGGGTGAAAATCTCAGGGTACTTCTCGATGAGTTTGTTCTCGAGTTCTGGCGACACTAGTCCTCCCTCTGTTTGGAGATCTCTTCAGCGTAACCAGGATAGTATCCGGTCCCATCCTTCAGGTTCCTGACAAGATTCTGGGGACCGTATCCCTCATCATCGCAGTGGGATTCCCAGTGCTCGACAATCTCCTGGTGTGCAGCCATCATCACAGTTCGGAGCCGCAGGTTCTCTTGTGCGAGGCGGGTGACCTCATTCTGTAGAGCTTGCACTCGATTGGGCTCACTCACCCACTGCGCGAACTGCCTGATGATTCCCTTCTCCGATTGCAGAAGGCGTGTGATGTCGGCCTCGTCGATGTGATGAAGCCACTTTGGTAGAACGTCACTCATTGTTCTTCTCCTCTTTCTTTAGCTTGATGGACTCGATCCAGGCGTTGAAAGCCTCGGGGTCCCACTCTTCCTTCTTGTGATCACGGGAGGGATCGTTCGCCCACTGCGACACCAACCAGCCCTCAACGATCTTACGCCAGAGGGTGACATCGATCCGAAGCCCAAGCTTTGGTCGAGACCCTGTGTCCTCCCGCCAGTCGACATTGGCAGTGTCGAGGCTCGCTGCCCACCCACCACCGTCGAGCTGGAGGTAGACATTGTCGTTCTCGAAGCACTCCTGATAGAGATGAAAGTCATTCTGGTCGTACGCAATGGTGCAACGAGTGCTCATTTTGTCTCCTGAATCATCATATTCTGATGCAAGTGATTGTTCAATGTCGTCATTGAGTATACTTTAAGGCATGCGTATTGGAATCTTCGGCGGCGGATTCAAGCCGTTCACATCAGGTCACTTCTCAAAGCTCGCACTAGCCTCGGCAGAGAACGATGAGGTCCTCCTCTTCTACGGCATCGCCGAGAGAAAGAAGGGCTCAGACTACCTCTACACGAAGGAGATGGCAGAACAGGTCTTCGAGATCGCAAAGGGTGCCATCGAGAGGGAGATGCCTAACGTCAATGTCATCAAGGCGAGGCCGACACCCATTGTGATGGCTTTCGAAGCCATACAGACGTTTGCGGGAGTTCTCGACGCTCCCAGGTTCTTTCGCTACTCCGACTATGGAATCGACGTGAACAGCATCGACGAGGTGACTCTCTACGGTGACCAGGAGACGGTGGGAGAGTATCTGGCTTATGCCGATGACCCTGTGAAGGGACCGAGGTACTATGGCACGACTCTACAGGACGGGACCCTCCATTTCGACACGGGTATGGCGGATGGCGATGATGCGAGAATCATCAACGCAGTCCAGTCCTTCCACCCGGGTTGCAGTCGAGAAGAGGTGAGGGCAAGAAACCTTGTCCGAGGCTCCGAGGTTCGGGCTTCCATCGCATCCCGCAACCCAGAGGCGATCACTCGCTTCCTCCCACCCATCTACAGCCCTGAGGAGAAGGCGGCGGTGATAGACATCCTCTACAGGGGGCTCTGTGAGTCCACCCTTCGCAAGACAATCAGAACCATGATACTGGTGGGATGATGATCAGACAGCTTATCCGTGAGATGCTCATGCTGGAGAACGGTCCCGAGGCCCACATCCTCAACTTCTACGAGGACCTCGACATGCCCCTCTCGGAGTTCAAGGAGGCCATCAGGGCACTCCTCGATGCCCAGGTGGAGGATGTCGAGGAGAAGATGGACGGGCAGAACCTCACATTCACCGTGAGGAACGGAGAGGTGGAGACGTTCTCCAAGGGAGCCTCCTGGGCATCCGTCCAGCGCGGTGGCAAGAAGATCGCCGACTACGAGGCACAGTACGCCGACCGCCCACAGGTGAGGGACGCGTTCAAGAGGGCGTACGCCTCCCTCCAGGCAGCGGCAGACGTGGATCCGGGTCTCACCTCCCGGCTCTTCAGGGACGGTGGTGTGGTGGTGGAGTCACTCATGATGCTCCCAGAGAACCCCAACACCATCGTCTATGACAGGCCTACCATCCGATTCGTGAGGGCCTACCCGATGGATCCGGCACTCGGCGGTCAGGTGGACCAGGAGGCCTATCGGCAGTTCCTGGGCTCGGCTTCCTCCCTTGACGTTGCAGTCCCGATGGGTGAGGTTCCCATTCTTAAGCTGCAGAAGGTCCTCAACTCCGACCAGGTCGCATCCTCTCTCGAATCTGAGCTAGATGCCCTCATGGCAGAGGCCGGTGTGGGAGATTCCTCCACCATGGGTGACCTCATCGTGGGACTCGTGAAGACCCGTCTGGAATCCGATGGGATGAGTCCGGATGTCGCCGCAAGGGTCGCAATTCGACTCGGCCGCGGTGAGAAGGCGGCGTTCTCCGCGAAGGATGCGAAGGCAGTGGGCCCTGGCGTCTGGGAGAAGGTCCAGGGAATGGAGTCCGGCCCATACGTAGACGAGGCCATCATCCCCATCGAGAGGATCCTCCAGAAGCTCGCCGTCCAGGTCTTCCGCAACCTGGAGTTCGTCCTCTCCTCCAACCGCACCGAGTCAGGTGACGCACTTCGATCCTTCGTCCGGCAGACCCGAGACGCAGTGAGGGGTGGAAGGCTCATCGCCGACCCATCCCAGACCGAGTCCATCAGGGTTGCACTCGAGAGGATCGGTGACGAGGCGGCATTCGAGAAGGCGGTTGAGGGAATCGTCTTCCGGTGGAAGGGAAAGACCCGGAAGCTCACCGGACTCTTCACTCCCATCAACAAGCTCCGCGGATTCTTCGCCTACGGTAAGACCCCAGCGAGGATATCGCAGAATGAGTCTCGAAAGAGATACTTACCATTCGGAAGGATTGGATAATGAGAATCACAGAGTCACACCTCCGTCGCATCATCGCAGACGAGGCCAAGAAGTTCAAGAGAGGCAAGAGAGTCAACGAGTCGCTGATGTCAGCACAGGAGAACCTGCACAATGCAATGCATGAGTTCTACTCTGAGATGGCCAACCAGAGCGACCACGAACAGGCGCTAATCGAGCTTCAGAACGAGATGATGGGGTTCGTTGAGGAGTACAGGTAATGGGAGGAGAGGCATTCAAGGGACCAGACGGCGCCCCACTTACGACAGGAATCAGGAAGGACGAGGTCGGGCCGACCCTGTATGCCCTCCTTCACGAGATCCTGAAGCCCGTCGGAATTGATGCATTCGTGCCACTCGGTTCCACCGGCAAGAAAGAGATGTCCGGTGACCTCGACATCGCCGTAGGACCAGTCCCGATGGACGACCCAAAGGCCCTCAAGGCGATCAAGGACGGTCTCCTGAGAAACATCCAGGGAATCATCGGTCCTGATAAGGCAAAGCTCGTCGGTCAGAACATTGCTCTCATGATTCCAATCATGGGATCACAGGACAGGTTCGTTCAGGTCGACCTCATGCTTTCCGGTGACCCCGAGAAGACCGGCTGGCTGATGTCGGGGACAGGGTCCGGGGTGAAGGGTGTCTACCGCAACCTTCTCCTTGCCTACCTCGCGAAGATCCGGTCTGAACAGAGACCCGGCACGAAGATCACCATCTCCTATCCTGGTGGCATCCAGGTGACCGAGGACGGTGTGGTTACCGTACCAAGAACTGAGGACGCGAATGTCATCGTTTCCACCCTCGGTATCCCTGCGAATCCCTCTGAGATCACCACTTTCGAGGACTTAGTATCCATATTGGCAGGTGTGCAGGATGTCTCAGGAAGACTCTCGGGATTCGAGGAGTACATCGCAAGGTACCTCCAGGACCCGCACACTGCCGTGGAGGCTGCCAAGGCGATTGCCGCTCTTAAAAGTGCAACGGGCCTCAGAGAGGCCCTGCGTAGGATAGTCAGGCTCACGCTCAGGTGATCTGGATCTCACGCACTGCAAGTTGAAGGGTTGTGTACCATGGGTCCTTTGATTCACGGTCAAGCTCATCAACTGCCAGTGCGACAGGGACACCCTTCATCCGCCACGTCTCAATGGCATTGCCATCGTGATCGCTGACTGACATCTGGACCTGGCGTTCGGATGGCTTGGTCATCCAAGCGAACAGTCCCTTATTGACACCAGACTTTGTCAAGAACTCAATCACCATCTGGCCGGATGATGCCTCTCCTGGCGTGAAGACAGAGAACTTGGTTCCACCTGCCTCCATCTCCTGGAGCCCGTCGATCTTCACAGTCCACGTAGGAGACTCATCGACCTCAGGTTCAAGCCCAGGACTCTCAACATCCTCACTTAGTGCAAATGCCATGCCACTCTGCTGCATGAGCTCTTGAATTGTGACAAACTGCACAGGCTCGGTTGCAGCCTCGGAAGGCGCATCGATGACCTCAACGGTCTCCTTCTTCTTGAGGCTAGCCTTCCTGGGCATTCGACTTCTCCTTGAGACCCTCACGGATTGCCTTGATGAACTCACGTTGTGCAACTTCCTCGTCCCACTCAGTGAGTCCCCATGCCTTCATGAGAAGAGCCTTCGTCTCGTCATCGTACTCAATGTTCAGCTTCACTGAACCATCAGGCAGCTCCTCGACACTCTCAACGCGGATTGGAACCTTCATTTGAACTCCAGTTAGAATGGTACAACAATTTGGTGACTTTACACCGACTTCTTGCGAGACTTCCTGACCTTGGGAAAGATGAGCTTCTCGGCACCAACAGAGATCACTGTACCCTCGAAGAGGATGTCGACCATGACCATCCCGTGACTGGAGAAGGATCGATTCCCGAGGACGAGGACGTCGGTGGTAGTCGGATCTTCACTGTTCTTGTAGCCTCGGGCGTCCAAATGCCAGGGTCGGATCTGACTGAGTGAACCGACCTTCTCAGGAATGGAGTCCCAGAGGGCAACCACATTCTTGAACTGGGACTTCAGGAACTCCACGTCCTCTACCTCGACCTCATTCTGCTGGTTGACCTTGTTGATGATTCGATCGATGCGATTGGAGGTCGCAGGCTTGTTGCCCCAGTAGTACTGGGACATGTTGACCTTGCGGCGGTAGAGGCCATTGGCGAGAGCCTTGAGCTCATCGTCCACTGCCACCGAGTTGATAGGCCGCTGGGCGCCTGCCATGATGCGCTCGGCGTATGCCTTCTGGCGGTCGGTGAGCTCCCTTCCCTGAAAGACCTGCGCTGCAAAGCTCTTGAGGGTGTCAGCCTCATCCTTGCGAATGCAACTTTCGGCAGCGATGAGGTAGTCCTTCGCCTTCTGCCAGGAGGGCCAGGTGTTGGGCTCACCCTTCGCGAGGAGGTCATTGAGGATGTTGACTCCGTTGCCACGTGGGGGCTTGCCCTCCGTCGCAAGAGAGTTGAGGAAGCCGCCAGGCCAGGTGTTACCGAGACCGGCATCCTTGTAGGCCTGGGAGAGGGAGCGGACCTTGTCGAGATCGAACATTCCTAATCCTTCCTTATGATTCATTATACCACAGGTGTTTTCGGAATGGAATACTTTTTAGTCGAATGTGATAGAGAGCATGCCGGGAATGGGTTCACAAGGCACCAGCACACAGTCATGAAGGACAGTCTTGCGTGTGATGCCAGGGCTGAGGTACCATCTGTCCCCATTGGAGCAGTACCACTCTTCCATAAGTCGCCCTGTCGTGTGCTTGAAAGGGGTCACACGATAGTAGACATCATTCGTCTTATCGTGCAGCCAGTGCTGATTTGACATTGGAACCTTTGCCTCCTGTTTCCATTTAATTCATTTTGGATCAAGAGGACACTTTTATTGTCACTTTTATGAAAGTGGACATCTGACCCATCCGTGAACCGCGTCTTCCCTTGGTGAACTACAGCACTTTGTCGGAGCTTGCGAATATCAGCGATGGGTGGATGCCACTATCACTATCTATCAATCTCGCCTGCTTGAGACAAGGCAAGCTCAAGATCAGCAGCGACCCTATGGCCAACGCTCCTGTCGATGTGACGGCATGACCTCACAGCCTGTATGACATTTTCCGCAAATGAGGTGAATGAGGACACGTTGAAGTCCGGTCTCTCTCGGCCGCTGTCAATCATAGACATCAGCTCCTCAAGCATGGCCCTAGCATCAGACTCAGCAGGACAACCGGCATCCTCGAGATCCATGTCGGCTGTCTCAAGGGCTGCGAGGAACTCACTCATCTTGAGCTGCTCCAGGTCCCTGCCTGCGAACATCTCTGCAGCCTCTGAGATCCTCCGCCCACGCTTCCGTGACTCAACGATGCCACGAGGATCGAGAAGACCGAGAACTCTTCCGGTCGTCATCTTTCCTGCATACCAGTTGCTGAATATCTTCTCGAAGCTCTTCCTCTCCTGGTCAATGCTGGACTTCCAGAGGTCACGGTTCTCAGGAGATAACGTCTTCTCCATCTCATCAAGCTTCATCATCACCTTGTTCTTCAGCTTGCTGAAGGCCCTTCCAACAGGATGCTGAATGTCTCGGGCACGATCAAATTCGCTGTCCATGCTTGCATGAAGACGTTGCGCCTTCTTGTAGTTCTCCCAGACGAGCTTGTATTCAGGCGTCAGGTGGAGAGTGCCAAGGAACGTGTGGTACCTGTCGATGATCTTATCGTCGCCTGTACGTTTCAATCTTTCCTGCTGCGTTGGTCCAAAAACATCGTCCCTAAAGAACTGGTAGAGTCCCTGGATAGAGTTTTCTGGTGACATCATCAGCGCATGCATGATGTCCCACTCGTTCAACAAACTCTCCCTGATCACGTTTCTCAGGTGCTTCTCGTAGTTTCTCATCTGTTTATTCCTGCTAGGTAGACCCATCTTTCGACAATACGGTGGTCCTGCCTTCTGCGCGACTCAGCCTTGGTCTTTGCAGGAGGGAACGCCTTGTTCGGCCTCTCTGGGTCTGCACCACCATGTGCAAACTCTCCAGGCCCATAGATATAGAGCTCCGATGGGACCTTCTCGGCAACCGCATCCTCGACCTCGTCTGTGTTCTTCTGTAGGTCGTCGTAGAAGTGAATCTCCTCTGGCGCCCCCTCGCCTGCCTTGACGTACTTGTTGATGATGGCATGGCCCTTGTTCTGTCCGGTCACTCCCATCACTCCGTCAGTAGGCCTTGCCCCCTTGTCAGCAAGGAACTCTTCCATGTCCTCTGCATTAGTGGCGTCGACAGGATTGCCGTGAAAGTCAATTCCTGTGCCCGTTGCCTTTCTTGCAGTGATGACGATCGTATCAGAGCCACTATCTTTCGCCCTCTTCATCTTATCGATGGTCGACTTGATGGGCTTTGTAGTCTTTACATCTGTGCTGGATGACGGTGTGAAGTCGATGAGTATCGTCTCACCGGGCTGATTGACCTTATCGGCGAATCCGGTCGTCACACCCTGCTTTGCCGATGGAAAGTTCTTCTGTATTCTAGCAAGACCAAGTGAGGAGAGGTAAACAGCCATGCCACCTTCTCTCTCTTTAATCGAGACAATGCCGGGCTCTAGGATGTCCTTTGCAGAGACGCCTAATGACTGCAACCAGTCTCTTACTTCCTTTTGGGTCTTGTGCGCAGGCTTTCCGTCCTTGTAAAGCATCACTCCATTGGCATTTGAAGTCTCGCCAAGAGTGTCATCGAAGTCAAAGACGTGCACCTGTTTTTCTGCGGGTGCATTCCCGGGTATTGTATCCTCGAAGAGGAGCTCACTGAGTCTCATTTTCTTCATCTCGTTGTCCCTACACGACCAATCTTTCCATCACTAAGTATCCTCTTCACGTCGTTTGCAAGATCAAGAACGCCCTGCTTGAAGGGATCGATGAAGACGTAGGCCGCTGCAACAATCGCAATAACGATCACGCTAATGAGCAGCATGTACTCGACTGTGGACTGGCCCTCTTCCTCTTGCAGAAAACTCATTATTGTATTCATAGCTTGAAAAGTCTCCGTATGACTGCTTCCTCAACCGAGGCGAATTGTGGATCATCGGTAAGAGTTCCTTCAATGTTTATGAGCTCACGATTGATCAGATCAAGCATCTTTTGAAGGTGAGGTAGTGCCTTTGAGGCACGTTCAGGATCCTTAACAGTCTTATCAGGAACTATCGTTGGGTAACCATCGACGATCTTTGTGATGCCAGGCGCTCGAGGAAAGAGAATTCCCATAGCGCGCCTATGATGGTAGATCCAGCCACCGTAACCCGTGGCTTTATCCCAAGTAGAAGTCAATCCCGACTTTTGGCACACTTGCTTGAAGAGTCTCCAAAATTTCCCATAAGCATGAAGTGTGCTTGTCGAGAAAGTATCTGCAGCAGCCATATACGGAATGCCCTTGTGCTTTGGGTTGGCTGTGCCAACGAACTTGCTATAAAAGTCAAGTCCTGACTGAAGTTCATTCTCCAGTCGACGAAGCTCATCGAGTTCTTGAATGCTCACTTGATTTCATCCACAGATTCATCAAGCTTGTCGTTCCAGTCTGTTCGAAGCTTGATTAAGGGATTGAAGTTTGCCTTCTTGCGTTCAAGGACTAGGGCAGACTGGGGCTTCTGTAGAATGCCCTCAATTTCAAGGTCCTCAAAGTCAATCTCGGTCTTCTGCTTGTAGACGACCTGTCGGCTTTCTTCTTCATCTCCTGCCCATGCATGACCGGAAAGCAGCAAGAGAAAGGCAGTAAGGATGATTCTCAATACGGTGCTCATCTTTTCTCCTAAAGGGGTGCCCCTTGCGGGGCACCCGGAGGACAATCAGTCGATTGCCTGCTGCGCGACATTGACAGCCAGCTTGAAAACTAGTGCCCTGATAGCCTTGGCCTCAGTCTTAGTCACTCTCACCTTGCCGTCCTCGTCCTTACGAAGTGCAGCGGTTATCTCCTTAACGAGCTCAACCGCATCTGGAGCCAGTATGACTAGCTCATCGGGTGTCAATCCTGCCATGTTTGAGTCCTCCTCCGGGAGTGGGGTTTCCACAGTCCCGTAATAACTATCACTCTCAGAGAGGTATAGTTATCAACACAGGAAACGGTGATGAATGAGAAGCAATGAGATTGTCGTCAGAAGCCTGATCAGGGAATGGCTCATCATTGAACAGGCAACGGAGGACGGTTCAAAGGCAGGTGCAAGTGCTGCGACTGCACTAAGCGGACTCGAATCTCTTGAGAGCCAACTTGACTCAGCTCTTGACAAGATTGAAGACAAGATTGAGGAGAAGAACGAAGCCCTCACAGCGCTTGTACTTGGATTCGGTCTTTCACTGCCAACACTTGGGAAATGGGCAACGAAAGCCATTGCTCTCATCGTAAAGGGCTATGTAGCGCTCGCATCAAAGTTCAGCAAAGCAGATCAGTCTGACAAGCTTGCTTGGGCAAAGAAGGTCGAGGCAGCAGGTGACGCCTTCTATCAGAAGGGTCATCACATGATTGAGAACACATATGCTAAGATAGTAAAGGTTCTCTTCCTGATTCTCTGTGCAATGGGTGATCCGGATGGAATGGATGCATACAAGGCATATGCAGATTCTTCCAAGGGTGAGGATGCTTTCCTGAAGATTGCAAAAGTCATCGACCTTGCTGTGACCTGCATCCTTGCTGTATACAGTGTGAAAGGTGCAATCGCTTCAATCCAGAGTGCACATGCAGGACTTGCAGCAACTGAAGGGGTTTTATCAGCTGTAAAGGGTGCACACATTGGCACTGCGGTTGGTGAGGCGATCGCTGAGGTATCAAGGGCACTCGCAAGAACACTTGCCGAGGCTGGTGTTGCCGCTGCCCTTATCTCTGACCTGATGAAGAAGGCATCTTCCTTCTTTGAAGGCATCAAGGATGCAATCATGCAGGGCGTGAGTGTCACAAAGAAGGCAGCACAAGTGGCAGGACTTGCAGTTGCCCTCACGACAGGCTCAGGATCAGAAGATGCCCCAGCACAAAAGCAGGGAGTTGAGCAGCGTGATGGTTAGCCTCGGTTCATCTGGCTGACAACCTCTTCAGTTCTTACATCACGTCCTCCCCACGGTTCTTCTGTCCAATCGGTGACGTTGCCATCCTCGTCACAGGGAAACACTAGGGTCTCATTGATGGCAAACATGCCGTGGCCATGCTGTGCGTCGGATATTGCAAAGTGCTTACCGTCCGTCATGACAACATGACTTCGGAAGATGATGCCGCCCTTCCTCACGAGATTACTACCATCGAACTCATCCTCGACAATAGTGGGCTCCTTGAAAGTAATGAATCTGTCAATCATGCATTCTCCTTCCAGTTGTCGTAGGCGGTGAGGACCTTGGGGTCCACATCGGAGGGATCACGAAGACGGCAGAATACCGGGAAACGAAGCTTACCGTCCGGGGTGAAGGGAGGCTGGTGTTCACACTCCACAATCCGGCCGATGTAGGAGTTCGGGTCCGCATTGACCTCGTTCTTCAGCTTGTCGGAGTAGCCACCACCCACCCGGGTGACCACACCATTGGGAGTGAGGACCTTGAAGCCACCGAACTGGCCGGCTCGCTTGGTAGCCTTGGAGGCCTCGTACCAGCCGACCACCACACCCTCCTCGGTGGCCACCGGCTTGAGCTTGAGAATGGCTGAGGAGCGCTTCCACTGGTAGACAGCCTTGAGGTCCTTGAGCATCACACCCTCGTAGGATTCATCAAGGCACTCCTCGTAGAAGGCACGAAGCTCGGCCTCGTTATTGGCCATTGTGGACTTGACGTACCGGAAGGGGGTGCCTGTGGTGTCACCGACAATCGTCTGAAGGTCAAGGAGTCGGGCTCGATAGTGAAGCTCGGACTTCTGCGCCTGCCAATCGGCCAGCGGGACGCAATCGAACACATGATAGCACATGGTCGAGTCGTCCTTCTTGGACTTGGCCGACATCACCACGGAGGCCGACTCATTCCAGTCCTCGCCCATTGCCTCACCATCGAGGACAAAGTCATCGGAGGAGAGTGCCTCGATGGCCGCCTTGATGCGGGGAAGGGTCTCGAGGACAGTGCCATTGCGAGTGTAGAGGGTGACCTCGCCCTTGGACTTCACCGCCACCACACGGAGACCATCCAGCTTGGCCTCCACGCGGACCGGGTAAGCCACCGGCTCGGAGAAGACGAAGTTGCCGTTGACGCCCTTGGTGGGGAGGGTGCCGGCCAAGGCCACAGCGAATGGGACCACTGTGCCAGGCCACATCTTGTTGACGGTGGTGGAGGAGACGCCACAGCGGAGGTTGCGCCAGAGGAGACGCTCCAGCCACTTTTGGGCGAGGCCATCGCCGGAAGCGATCAGTTCAGAGACAGCCTTCTTGGCGGCATTGCCCTTGAGCTCACGCTTGTCGAGACGAACCAGGAGGTCGAGGAACTCCAGGGTGAGGTCATCGCCGTGGCCACGGGGGCCAGGGGACTTGGGACGATCGTACTTGGCCACACCCCAGTTCTTCCAGGGGTCGAAGGCGAGCGCGAAGAAGCGTTGCAGGGTATTGTCACCCTTGCGCGGTAGGAGGATCGCCTCCTTGTAGAGGCGGGAGTTGTCCGCCTCGAGGGCTTCCAGGATGTCGATAACGTTTTCCATTTGGCCTCCAGGAATAGAATATAATCACTTCTGACCAGGAGAACACACTTTAGTTCACTTTCATTTTACTAAAGTGAGGACCTGACATCGGCATCGAGGGCATCGAGGTGACGGCTCAGGCGTAATCCCAAATCTCGATCAAAGGCAGTGATGGCCCTGATTATGGGTCGAAGCTTCTTGATTGCGACGTAAAGCTTCTCAACGTAAACTCTGTCACTCTGGTTCATTTTCCACTCCCTGGATGTTCTTCTCGTCGAACCATGATTCGAACTCACCGCTTGGAGAGATGACGAGGTACTCACTACGTTTCTCCTCGTACGTGATCTCCCAGCCTCCACGCCATGACTTTACCCCAGTTCCACCGAGAACAAAATTGCGAACGTCCAACACAAGGCCGTGCCTAAACTCTTCATCATGATTAAAGATCGTCTCATTGAAGAGGTGCTTGACGAGAACAAGGTCTCCCTTCTTGAACTTCGTCTCAGTCACTTGGGTTTCTCGATCGGCTTGATGTCCATGATAAAGGTCCACTTGGGGCCTCGTTCTAGCATGTCGTTCCACAGGACCCTGGCCTCGGGAGGCTTACCTGTCATGGACCGAAGCTCGAAGATGATTCCCACAGCGTTCGGATTTTCCTCTTCAATAAAGGGATTGTTCTTTGGTTGGACCAGATCACCAATCTCATAGACCGGCATCAGGCCTTCCAGCAGAGGTCGGCACAGTAGGCATTCCCCTTCTTAGAGGTGAGAGTGGGTGCACCACAGTGGCACTTTCCACCGCTACGACACTCCTTCCAGGTGAACCGCGCCTTGTCAAGCATGCGATTCTTGATCGCATCCACCTTGCCGCGGCGGTGGGTGGAGGAACGACCGACCTTCGCCTTCACCTTGCCACCGTTCTCGTAGAGGCCGACCACGCGGATGGCGTCGGTGCCGACCGAGCGGACCTGATCGCCGACGATGGTGGTGTAGACCGTGATCTTGAACTTGGTGCCTTCCACCGGACGGGCCCAGACTTCCTCCTCACCTGCACGACGTGTAGGCTGGAGAGTGAAACCCGAGGTGGAGAGGGCCTCGCGGAGGTGGGTGGCGAGGAACTGTCGGTGCCAGGGGTTGGTGTGGTCGTATTCCATCCTTTGGTCCTCCTTACATTTTAATAGTACCACAAGGAATCACAAAATGGAATAGCTATTTGTTCATCGTCAAAAGAATTTCTCTCACCCATTCACGAAGTCCCATGGTGCTGAGATAGTCGGACACCTTCTTGCGAACGTCTGGCTCAACGATGACACCTGGCCTGTCAAGCATATCATCCTGTTTGCCATAAGTCCTATCGTGACCCTTCCTCTTCCTCACATCCTTCGAAGTAGTGTCATGGCCGGGCGCAGCCGGATCCCCCTGTTTTCTCCATCTTGGCATGATGCTAACTATGAACTGTGAAACAGATAACTGTAGACAATAGCGATGAATAGTTATTGAACGGAGCTTCGAATGGGCAACCACATGAGAAGAGAAGAGCGAATCCAGTTCCTTGAGAATATGATCCGTGAGGGTCAGGACTACGTTTGGTCAAATGACGCAGAAAGAAGGATCTGGCGTAGGGTCGCAATTGACATACTCAAGGAACACATTGCAGGTAAAAAGACCACGCTAAGCGAAGCATGCTTCAGGTCGCAGATGGGCAATGTAAGGCTGCTCTTGGTTGAATCACCTGACCAACTCAACGAGGGGTTCTTTAGCGGTCTCGCAGACCTTGTTGGTGGAGGACTTGCAAAGACGTTTGGCAAGATCTTTGGTGGCACAAAGTCGAGAAACTGGTGGATCTTTGGCGGTGGTGGAGAGAAGGAAAGCGCAAAGTACAGGCAAGCATATGAGGATGCCATAAGTGACAATCAGGAGCTCTTTGCAAAGCTTGGAAATCAAACTGTCAAAGAACTCATTGACCAGGTCAAGGAAGCGATTCCGGATTGGCCCAATGGCGGTGAAACGATACAGTTCACCGATGCAATGACAAAATTCACACAGTACTATGACAGTGTTAGGAAGGCAGCAGGTGCTCCCGGCATTGATGGAAGTGAACCTCCCAAGAATGACAAACCGAAAATCAGCGTTGAAGATGCCAATGTCATCATCAAAAAGCTTCGCAAGGCAATGCAGTTCTTTGATAGAGAGCTCAAGGATCGTTACACTTACAACTTAGAGAGTAGGGCAAGCCACATGCCCACGCTTGCAGAGTCAATGCTCAGCGAAGTAGAAGAAGATGACGTAGGTGCTGAAGGTCGCACGACATCTTCAATGAAGGGGCTCAAGAGTAACGTTGCTGTGGGCATACTTGCAGGACTTGGCCTTGGTGCAACAGCGGCAGGCCTCATAACCAGCTCAGACTGGTTTATCAAGATGACAAGTACTTTGTCTCAGGAACCAGGCCAGGCTGCTCAGTTTGCAACAAAGGCTCTTGGAAATGTCACGAGTCAGAACGGCGACAAAGGCATGGTCGCACTTATTCAAAACTTGAATCCTAAAGCAGGAGTTACTTGGAACTCAAGCGCCGAGGATCTCTTTAAGGCTTACGGTGCCTTGAATGGTAAGCCCACCGTAGAAGGCGGGCTTGAGGTCTTCAAGGCAATGCACAGCAGCGGTGTCCTTGGCAAGGGTGTCCCAGGTGTTGACCAGGCCTTTGCAGGAGTTGCGAAGGCCATCGCAGCAGGAAACGGGCCCAAGAACATTGCGGCACTGACAAGCGTGATGAAGAGCAGTGGAACACATAAGTTGCCACTCGATAAATTGCAACTTGATGTTGGCCCAATTGTGACAAGTGTGCAGACGGCCGCAGCAAAAGCGGGCGTGACCAAGTTAGTGCAGGGTCCAATAGCGGCAAAACTCACTGCTCTTGGACCGTGGGGTGTCGGCATTGGTGTGGGACTAATTGCTTCCGCTGCTGCAATAAAATCTCTTAGAAGCTATGGTGCAAAGAACAGCAGGACTTCATACTTTCAGGCAGCAATAGATCAGTTTAAGGACATCAAGCCTGATGAGGTCGTACAGGAGATTGCACAGGAAGGTCCGACTGAGGAGCCTCCTGTAGGAAAGCCTGAGACTATCGTAGTCGAAATCCCCTCAGACGATCAGGCTCTTGTGAAGTGTGAGACCAAGGTCGTCAAGCAGGGTGGTTTCATAATTGCGCCAATGATTCCAAGGAAATTCGCACCTGTCGGTGACAAACCAAAGATACAGGCGGCAATCATCAAGTGGATGGAAACGGTCCAAGGAAAGTACTTTGACTTTGCAGACGGGGTAACGATAGATGATGTCAAAAAGATGACATTTGAGATTGATGACAAGAGGCAAAAGAAGGAAAGGGGAAGTTCAACGACTCCTGGCAAGGGGCCTGTGACCATTATTTCAATCAAAGACAGCTACGTCCCGTCTCTAACAAACCTCATGTTCGAAGACGCTCACATCAGGACGCCGACAAGGTCAACTGCAACGGCTTCGAAGGCTTTGAAAGATTTCAAGAAGAAGTTGAAGACTGATCCTTCTAGTTTGCCTGTTCTTGACGATACAAATGCAGAAGAGATGGCTGTTATCAAAGGCAAGCTTGGACTAGCGCAACAAGACTTTACACAGAAGGATTCGCCAGGTGACGATGGCGTCAAAAAGGGTTTCGACTTCCTCAAAAAGAAGTCTAAGAGCGGAAATGTTGTGCTTACATTCAACGACAAAGAGCATGAGATGCTTAAGGTCGTGTTTGAACTAGATGAAGATCAGGTCAAAAAAATACTAAAGATATACGCACAAAACCCCGCGGGAGCTCCCAAGCTTGATGCATACAGCGAGATAACGGCAAAGGTTCCCGACAGTTACAAGAAAGACTTCAAGTCATTTCTCATTGACATGGGGATAGCAACTGCCGATGAGGCAAAGACCGAAAGCACAAGAGCGTCATCAGATCTTCACATAATGGAAAGATGGCAAAAGCTTGCAGGCCTTATTGACTAGTCTTCTCGTGCCCTCCACAGAAAGCACAAGCATGACATAATAACGGTTGCATTCAGGAACCAGAATGCAACCCTACCATTAGGGTCGAGGAGCATCCACATGAAGACTTGGAATGCTCCATCGACAAGATCGTATATCAGCGACAAGTGCCGGTGAGGTCGGTCGTAGCTCCGCCAGGCACCGTCACCTCGACGAAGGGCTCGTAGCATCCCTCGGAGTTGACGTTCCGAGTGTCAGTCCAGACCAGACGGCCCGCCAGATAGACGTTCACAGTGACGTCGTTGCGTCCTGTGTAGACAGAGCCTGGGTAGTCGTGGACGTAGACAGTGTATGTTCCACGTGCAGGTGAGTCAATGTTGATGTTCTCGGGACCTGTTCCAGGGATGTCGTCGAGGTCGAGGATTGGGTCATCGGAAGGTCCTGCTCCACCCCAGTTGAGACCGCCCCATGTGCAGTTCGCGTAGTAGCAGTCAGAGTCTGTCGCAAGCACACCACCGTCATTGAGGAGGTGGAGGTCCATGTCGTCGCCGGAATGCACCCAGAACATCTCCACCCACAGACCGTCTCCGGCTGTTGCCTCGAGGGTGGCGAGACAGGGCTCAGAGACGAGACCATCGTTGTCAGTGACCACCAGCTGACCGACGTACTCACCGGCAACGTCTGGCGTGAAGCCCCTACGGTTTGCAAGACCAGCCGGCATAGTTGCTGTAGCACCAGCCGGAGCGGAAACTAGGGTCCAGTCGTAAGAAACGATGGAGCCGTCATCGTAGGATGAAGAACCAATCCAATCAGCCGACTCATGGATCGCAAGCACCTCAGCTGGATCAACAGAGCACACCGCTACGGGTTGGGAGAGTGATGTGTCCGTGTCCCCAGAGTCTCCAGTGTCGACAATGACCTCAGCACCAGCTAGAAGAGGCACAGTAAGGTTAGGACTAACAGGATCGTTAGAAAGGATCTGAAGGTCACCGATTGTCTCGCTTCCGTCTGACGTGTATGTGATGGTTAGGTCTGCCGAGGTGCCTGGTTCATATGCACCAATTAGCGGCTCAAGGAGGGTGAATGTCTCTCGTCCAGCGCCAATCTGCATAGCTGTGACATTGAGGGTGAGGTCGCCTGTGGAGGACATTGTGATGACATGGGAGGAAGCCTCACCTGCCGGGACAATTCCAAAGTCTACTGGGTTGGGATCGACCTGGATTTGTGGTGTCCCTTCATCCTGCGGATCCTTGATGGGTGTTATTGTCTGATCACTACAGGCAAGTATAAGAAGCAGGTTTACCAGCATTGGACTCCTTTGGAATATAATGAACTATAACGATAGTGCGCAGAAGTGTTCAGGATTGAGAAGAAAGGCTACATAATGCCCGATGCTGAGGTCCGAGAGTCTCCTGGTCGGGGACGCGGTGTCTTTGCAAAGAGAAACTATGCAAAGGATGAGCTCATAGAGCGATCACCTACAATAACGTGCGATGTGTCTCTCATTGAAGAACTCTATAGTCTCAATGACCACAGGACAATACTTCACGACTATGTTTTTACGTACAATGGAATTGCCCACATTGGTCTCGGCCTATCCTCAGTCTACAACCACTCGTCTGACAACAACTCTCACTGGAAGGTCTCAAATGAGGAAGCCTCAGTTGAGATTAGGGCCAGGAAGCCCATTGCCGTAGGTGAGGAAATAACCATCAGGTACACGAACTGGGACACACTTTTGTGGTTCGAGCCCAGCAAGGAGGACAATGTCTCCGCCTCCAATGAGGAGAAGCTTCTCACTACGTGACATCGACTTGATTCGATACTCTACCTTTTGAGCAAATGATCGATCACTGACAATCCAGCAGGCGACAACCTCACAGGGTCTCCTCGACCTCGTGTACTTTGCACCCTTCCCGGAGTTGTGCTCAGAAAGCCTACGCTGTAGGTCTGTTGTCACACCACAGTAGATAGAGTCATCCCTACACTTTAGGAGGTAGACCTTCCACTCTTGCCCAGGCATAAGGCTTCCTCCTAAAGATGTAGCCGATGTCACTGTCGTTCTCATAGGCCTCCACCTCAAAGGGTATCTTTCTGTAGGCCTCTTCGCCTCCCATTCCCCTTGCGAGATTGAGGAGCCAGAAGGCCGGATAGAGGACCATGAATCCCACGATGCCGAGCTCGATCCACTGCCTGTAGTGAATGGTCTCGTGCACCTTGTCACCCAGGCTCAGCTTCCCCCGACAGAAGACGAAGAAGCCCAAAGAGATCGCCCATATCTCTATGGGAGCGAGCTTTGAGAGGAGAACAGGCAGCTTGGAGTCCTCGACGAAGACAGGTAACCCTGTCATGGGATCTTGACGCCCCTGACGGTGAGAGGAGTTGTGAGTTCCCAATTGCCCGAACGGATGATCTCACTGAATGCGTCCATGCGATAAACTGTCTTCTGCACAAGTGAATTCTTGTTCGCAGCAAGCCACTCTCTGCGAGCCTTGACATAGGCAGTCACCCAGGCCTTCTCATCACCACCATTGCAGGGTGCAGGCTCAGGGAACCTGGCGCGGATGATTGCAACACCGCCTGGGCCTGAGTGAATGCAAGTGTCGTACACCACCAGGGCACCAAGGCCGGTCTGGAGGCCAATCTTCTGGACGTGTCCCATTGCAGGCGTCCAGTAGTTTGAGTCGAAAACCTCATCCTGGCAGGCCTGCATTATAGGGTCCACACCGGCTGTCTTTAGAACACCGATGAGATACTTTGCCCAGGATGGTACGTTCTTTGGGTCGACCTTTGCCGACTCGTTCATGGCAAGCTTAGGTACAAACTGCTTGAGCTCCTCAGCATGCTTTCCGTTCTTTGTGATATAAAGATCGACTATCTTGTCAAGGGCGCCGCCCCTGTCTGTGCTTTGGTGCTTACCGTATGAGATACCTGCCCCATCAGCAAGTATCGAGCATGTTGAGTATGCAGCGGGTGTAGGAATTCTGCCCGTTTCAAAGATCGAAAGGACACAGTCGATAACTCTCTTCTGATCAGGTGTGACTGCCATAGTGGCCTCCACATGTAAGTATCACTTCATACTACGGGCATACTCACAGACCTCAGCAAGAACGAGAAGTGCGACGTACTTATCGCTGTCAGCGTTGCTCTCGCTTATTGGTCTCCTAACATAGAAGTTCTTTGCCGTGTAGTCACTGCCAAGGTGAGCACCATCATCACTAATCGACCAGCGCTCAGCCTCGGCTATGCCTGCAATCTTTGCAACTCTGCTCGCTTCTCGCATGATCTGAAGTGGGTTGTAGGGAATCTCGCCTCTAATGACTAGCATTCTCTCACTTCCATGTGAGATCTTCTCGCTACGCTTGTTCATTAGTCGACGTGATGTTTCGTCAATTCGTGAAAGTACCGTCCAGTACATCTCATTGGTAATCACTTTTTCGTTTCCTCAAGATTCTTGATGTAGTGGTCGATATACCACATCGCCTTGCGAAGGTCTTCACCTGCTGTGTTGGTACCCTTGCGTCCCTGACGTGCGATGTACTTCACTGCATTACCAAGACAGAAATCGAGCCCCCAGGCATCGATAACATCAATGACCTCAAATCCCGTGTCCTTGCGATAGTGACTTGGATGGTCCACTTTGCTCATTCTTGTTCTCCATTGGTACGAGACTATCACTGAGATACCAACCCTCGGAGCCGTCGAGGGGAAACTTCACAAGCACCTCTTCAGCAAAGACTCCTTGGTGGTCTGCCACATCAATTACAACGCCGTACTCCTCTGTAGAGCGCATGTATGACTTCCACATGACAAGGTCACCCTTCTTCATGGAGGACCTCAATGTCTTCCCACTCAAAGTGCATAAACTTGTCACAGATTAAAACGTACGCCATAACGTCCTTGCGCTCTCCAAGACCGATATAGTCTATTGTATCAACTAGTAGCCCATGTTTCTCACCACGAAGATCATTCCACAT
>Ga0208784_1000370_pt1 | contig 22129 bp, 32 predicted proteins | sample DEB19_08_DNA_FD_184531 | JGI IMG/M metagenome (GOLD analysis project Ga0208784, IMG submission 184531) | Aqueous microbial communities from the Delaware River and Bay under freshwater to marine salinity gradient to study organic matter... | ecosystem: Environmental > Aquatic > Marine > Coastal ... | reverse complement strand
AAATGGCGCTGCGAATCAGGGCGGCGGTGGTGGTGGTGGCTCGGGCGGCCCTGGCAACGGCGGCAACGGCGGCAGCGGAATTGTTGTCCTGAAATTCCAAGACACGTTCACCCCGACGGTCGGCTCTGGCCTCACCTATACGTCGACCACAAGCGGCGGCTATCGCATCTACACATTCACCGCAGGCACCGGTACGGTGACGTTCTAAATGGCACTCTCATTCCCATCATCGCCGTCAGTCGGACAGCAGTCGACGCAGAACGGAAACGTGTACCAATGGGACGGGTATGCCTGGAATCGCCTCGCAAGCCTCGCTGGTCACGCATCCACACACGGTGCGGGCGGCGCTGACCCGGTGACGATTGCCGTCTCGCAGATCAGCGACCTCGCGGCAGGCGCGAACGCAGCGACCCGAATGTACCTCTGGCAAACATTTCGATAGGAGTCTGATTCATGGCAACCGCACCAGCTTTCGCAACGACGCCGCGCATTGGAGCCGTGTCGATTGCCACGGCCGACAGCAGCTACACGGCCCCGACGAACGTCGGCACTGTCATCACTGGCGTGGCCGCAGGGACGAGGATCAGCGAAGTGGTGGTCAAGTGCGCCGCCACAAGCTCGGCGGCCATCGTCAGGCTGTTTCTGTACGACGGTACGACGTACTGGCTGTTCGACGAAGTGACAATCGCTGCCGCCACCGGATCGTCCACTGTCCAGCAAACTCGCGTCAGCGTCGTCTACAACAACCTTATCCTGCCGTCCGCGTCCTGGTCGTTGCGGGCGACGACGAGCGTTTCGCAGGCCACGCATGTGACGGCACTCGGCGCCGATCTGTGAACGCCGGCATCCTGCCACCACCGTCGCAGTATGCCACGCCTCCGAGGTCGATTGGCGGAGCGCCGGCTCGTCCTGTGCAGACGCCGGGGGGGATTGGAGAGTGGCTTGATTGGCGGCGGCCCAACTGGTCGGTCACGCAGGACGCCCTATATGCTGGCGCGCGAGCAAGCAACTGGCAGTTCGGCACGCGAGTCGCGGCGGCCACAGTGACGGCCGTCACCGACAACTACGTCGGCACCATCCTTTCGCCTGGCGGGCTGGTCTGGGCCACCCCATACGCCGCCACTGGCGGGCTCGTATTTGATCCCAACAACAACACAACCTATGTCGTCGGCTCGTTTGGCGGAACGCTGAACTTCACATCAGGCGTGCTGATGCCTGATGGGAAAGTGTTTGTTGTTCCTCGCTCATCGACGACGGCAAGGATTGTCGATCTCGTCAATAAGACGGTGACGACGCCGGCCGCCACGTTCCCCGGAAGCAACGCCTTCCTGGGCGGCACCGTCTGCGATGGCGGCAGAAAAATCTACCTTGCCCCTGGTGGTCAGCGCACCACTGGAGGGGTTTATGACATCGCCTCGCAGACGTTCACCACTCCTGCCGGCACGTTTTCTACAGGCGTCCAAGGCAACACCAGCGCCGGCGCTTTTCTGCTGCCAGACAACAGAGTTTTTGTCGCGCCGTCGTACTCTACGGCCGCCATCTACGATCCGGCATCTGACAGGCTGACCACATCGGCGCTGTCGCTGGGGTACAACGGCTCCGTAATCCAGTACCTTGGTGCTGTGATGTTGGCGAGCGGCGACGAAATAGCCTTGATCCCGTTCAACGCGACGGCCATCACTATCTACAACTGGCGCCGGGACACGGCGCGAACCGTCACCGGCACGGCGACGGGATTCACCGGCGGTCAACTTTGCCCAGATGGCAGCGTGTTCTGCGTGCCTGCGACAGGCACGGTAGCGCGAGTGTACCGGCCAGACACGGGCACTGTGTCGGCCCTGCCAGACACATATTCGGGCAGCAGCCCTGTCGCCGGAGCCAACGTCCTGCCAGACGGACGGCTCGTCATGATGCCGCGATCAGACTCGGCCGTGCGAACGTATGGCGCCAAGGGTAGCGTCACGTTCGACACAAACGTGACCATGTCACCCTACTACAACCATAGGTGAAACGTGATTACTTACACCGACGGCGAGCGCGAGGCGGTCATCACGGCGATCTGGGAAAGCGGCTGGACTGTGTGCGTGTACGACTCGTTCGACGCCTACCGCAACTGTCAGACGCCGCTGGAGACGAGGCATTTTCGCGGTACGCCGAATCGCCGCGATATGCTCGCCGCGTGGCCGGGGTGGACGCCTCGCGTTCGCGACGATTCCAACTGGGCGCTGCTGCCAGACTCTACGGACGATCTGCCAGAGTTGCCGGCTGTGCCGGCCAGCGTGAGCGCACGCCAGATACGCCTTTGGCTGGTGCGCAACGGCGTGACGCTCGCCCAGGTCGATGCCGCCATTGCCGCGATCCCTGACGCAAAGGCCCGCGAGGAGTGCCGTATTGAGTGGGATTGGGCGCCGTATGTCGAGCGGTCGCATCCGCTGCTCGTGCCATTGGCTGCGGCTCTGGGCCTGACAGAGCCCCAGGTCGACGAGGCGTTTCGCGAGGCTGCGAGCATCTAATGCCAGACGCGATTCCGCAGTGGAGGCCGAACAGACCGACGGCGAGGCCGTCGAAGGAGCGGGCGCACTACCTGTCGGCAGAGTGGCAGTCGATCCGCCAGTCGGTGCTTGTGCGTGACGCGTACCGATGCCGTTCCTGCCTCGAGGTCGTGGCCGGCAGCCGAGCGCACGTCGATCACATTCTGCCGCTCGAGGACGGAGGGACGGACTCCCTGGCGAATCTACAAGTGCTGTGCGACTCATGCCACGGGCGAAAGACGAGAGAGGAACAACGCAGGAAGGGCCACCTGTCAACGTGACAGGGGTGGGGTCGGACGAAAACCTGCCATTTTGTCCACGACCCCACGGCCGCTCGACGCGAATTTGTGGGGAGTTTTTGAAAATGGGAACGCGCGGCCCTCGTCCACAACCCGGCAGCTCCGAATCCATCCGCGGACGCAACACACTGTCCCGTCGTCCACGGCCTCCCGCCGAAGCCTTGGTCGTCGAGCCGGAACACGTCGCAGCTCGAGCTCTGGCGTCCGTCTTCTGGCATGACCACGCCGGAGCGCTGATCGCGTCGGGCCGGCTACGCCCCGAGCTCGTGGAGTCGTTCGCGATCCTGTGCCATCTTTTCGCGGACTGCCGGCAGCTGGCCACGCAGCTCGCCGAAGAGGGATGGATCACAGCGACGGACAAAGGCCAGGCGGCGAGCCCAGTGGCACGACTACTTCGCGATGCCCGCCGCGACTACCTGACCTACGCCAAGGAATTCGGCATGACGGCTGCGGCCGACAGCCGGCTCCCACAGGACGCCACGGATGGCAAAGAAGAAACCAGCCGCGAGGAAGCGCTCCTCGCCCGTCTCAAGGTCCGCCACGCGTAAGCCGCGGCCGAAGGCCGACGGCAGCGATCGCCCCGAGTACGTTCCAGGCTACAAGTGGAACCCCGAGGCCGCCGACCTGGTCGTCGAGTTCATCGAGACGCTCTGCCGCCACCCGGACGAGTCGGGCGGCGAGCCGAAACCGATCGAGCTGATCGAGTGGCAGAAGGACCAGGTCATTCGGCCACTCTTCGGATGGCGTCGGCCGGACGGCCGCCTGCGGTTCCGCAGGGCCGGGATCTTCGTTCCGAAAAAAAATAGGAAGAGCTCGCTAATGAGCCAGCTCGCCCAGTACCTCCTGGTGGCCCACGCACCGGCCCAGGACGTCTTCCTCGCCGCGAACGACCGGCTCCAGGCCAGGACCATGTATCGCATGGTCCGGCAGAGCGTCGAGGCCTCTCCCCTGCTCTCGCAGATGCTCGAGGTAGTCGACTCGCGAAGCATCATCCGGAACCGCGAGACCGGGAAGGAAATCCGTTGTCTTTCCTCCGACAGCTGGCGAAACGAAGGGCTGAACGGATCGGTGATCCTCGACGAGATCCATAGCTTCAAGTCGCCGGACCTTGTGACGGCCCTGACATACGCGACACGCGGTACAGCGAACGGACTCGTCGTCTCGATCTCGACCGCCGGTGACGACCGCAACGGCGTCGGCTGGCAGTGGTGGACGGACTGCGAGCTCGTGCAGCGGGACCCGTCCGCCAACTCGACGTTCCTCGGACTGATCTACGCCGCCGACCCGTCGAAGGACGACCCGGACGATCCTGTGGTCTGGCGCAAAGCGAACCCGTCGATGGGGATCGCCTTCCCGGAGGACGAGTTCCGGGACGACTGGAAGGACTCGCTGACGAATCCACGGAAGAGATCGCAGTGGCTCCGTTATTCCTTAAACATCTGGACGGAGCCCGACGGCCGTTTCCTGGACCCGGACCAGTGGTCCGCCTGCTCGACGCCGCCGGAGCCGCTGGATGGACGCAACGTCTGGATCGGTATCGACCTGGCATCGAACCTCGACATGACGGCGGCGGCCATCGTCGCGAAGTCGTCCGACGGCCACTACGACGTCGACATGAGGTACTGGGTGCCACGCGAGACAGTCCAAGAGCGGATTTCGCGTGACCGAATCCCATACGACTCGTGGATCCGCGACGGGTTCGTCACGGTCACGGAAGGGGCTCGGCTCGACCACGACAAGGTCGCCGCGGACCTGATCGAGCTGGCGGAGCGGTACGACGTGCAGTGTGTAGCGGCGGACCCGTGGAACATCGGCGCGGTGGCCTCGCGACTTCAATCAGCGGGAATCCTGGTCCAGTCTGTGACACAGAGGACGGGCACGCTCAACGCTCCGACCAAGCTCCTCGAGGCCCTGGTGGTCGAGAAGAAGCTGCGGCACGGAGGGCATCCCGTCCTGGCATGGAACGCGAATAACGTTTGCTGTTTCACGGACAGCACCGGGAGCATCAAGCCGGACAAGGCTAAGAGCCGCGAGAAGATCGACGGGATCGCGGCCCTGGTGAACGCCCTGGCTGTCGCGTCCACGTCGGCCGAAACCGAAACCGACTGGAACCTGATCCCGCTATGACAGCAGCACGCAAGACCTCCACGCGTAAGCCGGCAGCACGTCGCCCGCGGGCCAAGGCCACCCCGAACATCATCTCGCTCCGCGGCCTGACGTCGGCGGAGCCCTGGGGCTCGGCGAGCTGGTCGATCGGCCCAGACACGGCGATCCAGGTGACGGCGATCCTGGCGTGCGTGCGATTCCTGGCACAGTCCGTCGCGTCCATGCCTGGCCACGTCATGCGGACGCTGCCCAGCGGCCGCAAGGACGTCGCGAACGACCTCCCGGTCTCATACGTCCTCCGCAAGCGACCGAACGCCTGGCAGAGTTTCTACGAGTGGGTGGAGCTCACGGTCTACCACGCTGCACTCCACGGCAACGCGTACTCGCGTATCCTGTCCGGGGATCGCGGCTTCTGCTCGGAGCTGCGGCCGATTCACCCGACCCGCGTCGAGCCGATCAGGTTGTCGGACTACTCGGTCGGCTACCGGGTGCTTGAGGCCGACGGCCAGTGGCGGACGTATGACTCGTCGAAGATTCTGCACGTCAGGTGGTTGTCGGATAACGGCATGGTCGGAATGGTGCCGGCCGAGCTCTGCGGGACGAGCGTTGCACTTGCCCGGAAGCTCGACACGGCCGCCACGGCCTTCTGGGACAACTCGGCTCGGCCCGACCTGGTGCTAGAGACGACCGAGACCATCCCGCCCGAGGCCGTCGAGCAGCTCCGCCGGCAGCTCCGCGAGGTCTACGGCGGCGCGTCGAAGCGTGGCTCCGCCGCTGTCCTGCCGAAGAAGGTGACGCTAAAGCCGATCGAGGGCAACAGCCAAGAAGCGAATCAGTTCATGGAGCTCCGGAAGTCCATCGTGCCCGATGTCGCCCGCGCCTATGGCGTCCCGAGCACGCTGATCGGCGACAGCGACATGGCCCGCTGGAGCAACGTCGAGCAGGAGTTCCTGACCGCGCAGGTGTTTTGCCTGCTGCCCTGGCAGAAGCGGATCGAGGGGGCGATCGACCGGACGATCCTCTCGACCTACCAGGAGGCCGGAGACGACGTCTACTACAAGCTCGACAACCGCGGGCTCCTGCGTGGCGACACTGCCGCCCGCGTGCAGCTCATGCAATTCATGGCAAATACGGGGGCGATCACGCCCAACGAGATCCGCGACCTCGAGGACTTCCCGCTCCTCGACGAGCCGGCCGCGGATCAGACGTACATCCAGCTCGGATTTTCGACGCTGGCGGCCGCGGCCTCGCAGGCCGCAACCGGAGGGACTGCCAATGCAGCCGGAGCGTAGGTATCTGTCGGTCGACGAGGGAGCACTGGGGGTCGAGCAGCGGGCCGACGGCGTGACGACGCTCCGCGGCATCTCTCCTCCGTGGGACAGCCTGTCCGTCGACCTGGGAGGCTTCCGCGAGAAGTTCTCTCCGACCGCGTTCGACAAGATCCTGGGTCGGCACAAGAACGACCCGCGCGGGCCTGTAGACGTCGTCGGCCTGTTCAACCACGACGACAGCCAGCTCCTCGCCAGGACGACAAACGGCACGCTCCGACTGTCGAAGGAGCCCAGGGGGCTCGGTGCCGAGCTCGACCTCCCGGAGACGCAGCTCGGGAAGGACCTCGCGGTCCTGATTCGGTCGAAGACGCTCTACGGCGCGTCGTTCGCGTTCTCCGTGCAGCCTGACGGCGAGCAGTGGACGCAGGACGAGAAGGGTGCTGCCGTCCGCACCGTGACGGACGCACAGCTCTACGACTGGTCCCCAGTGACGCGGCCCGCGTACCCGAGCTCGTCGGTCGGTATGCGTTCCCTGGAGGCCTGGAAGGCCGCCAGGGCCGTCGCCGCAGTCGAGGGGCTGACGATCTCCATCGACTACGACCAGACATACACGGCGGCCCCTGGCCTGTGGCGGTCGTTCATCCAGGACGCGACGGCCCGCGGGAATAAGGTCGTCTGCATCACGCGTCGAGAGGACAGCGAGAAGAACCGCGAGGAGCTCCGGCTCGCGTTCTCCGACCTCGAGCTCGGCCAGGTGATCTTGGCCGGCCCTGATCGCCACAAGCGGGACGCCGCCGCGGCCGCCGGCCTCACCGTCGACATCTGGATCGACGACAGACCGGAGACCATTCCAGGCCAGCCGGAGCCTCGCGCGGTCCGTCCGTCCACGCTGCTCGGCCTGCGGGCCAAGGCTGCGGCAACCGTCGCGAGGCTCCGTGCCAATGCCGAGTAAGTGCCCACGGTGCCAGGAGCGGCTGCGGGTGAGCTCGTCCAAGCGGGCCGGCCCGGTCCAGGTCCAGTACCTCGAGTGCCTGTCCTGCCGGCACCGTCGCCGTCAGGTCGTTCCCGCTGAAAACGTCTGGAGGCGGTCGAGATGATCACCGAAGCACCAGTGAGCGCCGCCCTCAAGTTCACAGACCTCGAGAGTCAGGTCCGAGCCTTCCTGGCCACGGCAAGGGTCGCGTCGATTGGCGGCCTGACCTGGGCGGAGTTCGGCGAGCTGTCGCTGGCCCTGCTCAAGCTGACGACGTTCACGCTCGACTCGATCTCCGGGTTGACGGGCCAGGAGAAGAAGGATCTCGCCATCGAGGCCGTCGCCGCACTCTTCGACCAGCTCGCCGACAAGGCCGTCCCCCTGGCCGCCTGGCCGATCTGGATCCTCGTCAAGCCTGCGATCCGCTCGCTCGTGCTGGCGATGGCCGCCGGATCCATCGAGCAGCTCCTACCACTGGTGAGGGCCGTCCCATGACGATCGTCCTACTGATCGCAGCTGCCGCCACCCTGGCCTGGCCGTGGATCAAGGATCGGGCTACGTCGATCGACTGGAAGTCGCTGGATCTCCGGCACGTCGCCGCCGGTCTGCTCGGCATCGCAGCGGCCTTGACGTATGTCAACCGGGACCAGGCCGCCCCGACGCCGGCCCCTCCGGAGCCGGCCGGACTGTCCCTCCGTGGGACGTTCGTCGGACCAGACGCCTCTTCCGACGCATCGACAACGGCCGCCCTCTTCGACGAGCTCGCCAGCGAAATCGAGTGGGACTCCATGCAGACCGACCCGCTACTGAAGACCGGCGTGGCATTCGACGAGCTGCGGAGGAGATCCCGGCTCATCCTGTGTCGTGGCGTCAGCCTGGGCGACAAGCACCCGCGGGCGCGGGAGGCGATCAAGTCGTACCTCGACAGGACCGCCGGGACATCGGGCGGGCCGATGACTCCGGAGCAGCGTTCGCGGTGGATCTCCGCGTTCCGTGACGTCGGGAGGGCCGCCGCAGATGCGTCTCGCTGATCGCTGGCAAGTCCTGGCCGCCGCGTTCCTGTTGGGCCTGGCGGCCTTGATGCTGCTCTCGCCGGATCCCCGCCGCACGACTTTCGAGCCCGTCGGCTCCGACGACTTTGGGTGGCGGCCGGACCCTGCCGGCGTCCGCGAGTTCCTCCAGGAGCTCGAGCATCCGACATTCTCCGACGCTGGCTCCGACGCCATCCAAAAGGCTCGGGGCGTCGACACGTTTCTATACCGGCACCTCTACAAGGCGCACCAAGCCCGATATGGGAAGCCGTTCATTGTCGGCCGGCAGCTGATCGGCGACTGCGTCTCGTGGGGATGGGCGCATGGCGTGTGGGTCTCGCAGTCCGTCGACTGGACGAGCGGTCTGATCGCGGAACCACCGCTCGCCCCGGCCACCGAGAGCATCTACGGCGGATCTCGCGTCGAGGCCCGCGGCAAGCCCGGCGACGGCGCGAGCCCATACGGCGGGTACAGCGACGGCAGCTATGGGGCGGCGGCTGCGAAGTGGGTGAAGGACTGGGGTGTCGTCTACCGTGGAGGCCAGCTCTCCGACTACTCCGGCGAGCGAGCGAAGGCCTGGGGGGCGTTTGGGAACGGCGGCAAGGGTGACGGCGGAAAGCTCGACGCCGTGGCGAAGAAGCACCCGGCCGTTCACGTCGCGCTCGTCCGCACCTGGGAGGAGGCCGCGTCCGCGATCGAGAGCGGGTTCGCGATCCCAGTCGCCAGCGATCAAGGGTTCGAGAGCATCACTGACGACCACGGTTTCGCTGCCGCGTCCGCGACATGGTTTCACCAGATGTGCTTTATGGCGGTACGCTACAAGAAGAACGGCTCTCCAGACGACGGCCTGCTCTGCTTGAACAGCTGGGGACCCAGGTGGCTGTCCTATCGTGGGAAGTTCCCCGACGACCAGCCCGACGGATCCTTCTGGGTCCACCGGAAAACCGTCGAGCGGATGCTCGCCCAGGGCGACTCTTTCGCAGTCGGTTCCGTGAGCGGTTTCGGATTCCGTGAGCTCGACAACGGAGAGTTTTTCATGCCACCACAGGGGGACGAATGATGGACCGTCGCACACTCTCCGCCGTCGCGATCGCGTTCGCAATCGGCTACTGGATCAGCTCGCACCCGATGGCACCGGAGCCCAGGCCCGACCGCCCCGTCCTGCGGTGGATCGCCCGTGCTGCGAAGTCTCTGCTCTGGATCGCCGTGTTCGCCGAGCCGGCTCCGCCGCAGCAACCCGACCGCCACCTGGTTCACGCTCCACCGGTCGGCGAAGACGGGTATCCGCTCGTCGATCACGGGAAAGGATTCTGACCATGTGGGAAGCGTTCATCGCGTGGCTCGTCTGGCTCTCGAGCGATCCGCTTGCGATCGACAGAGAGGCTCCTCGAGCTGCCGCAGCCGTCTCCGCAGCGCGGGCCAGCATGGAGCCGTCGCCTCCTGCTCCGCCGTCTCCTCCGACGGATTGCGTCTGCGGTGGGACGTGCGTCAACGGCAAGTGGAAGCCGGACGGACGCATTGAGCAACCATGCCCCTGCCCGTCTGCGTGCAGCTGCAAGTCGCGGTAAATCGTCCTACGGTAGGACGCCAATTACTTCGATTGCCTGGGGACTTGGCAATATCCTCGCGTGCAGTTGGACCGAACCACGCACACGAGGAAAGCCATGTCGAACAAGCTCCGCCGCTACCAGGACGAGATCGCCGCCAAGCTGGTCGAGATCGAGGAGATGCGTTCTCTCGAGACTGCCGACCCGGCCGAGCTGGCCGCCCTCGAGGAGCGGCTCAACGCCGCCGTCGCCCGCTGCGACGAGCTCAACGCTGCCGCCGGCGTCGAGAAGGAGCTGAACGCCAAGATCGCCGCCCTGCGGACTGCCGTCGTGGACGACAGCGAGGCCCGGTCGAAGGTCGAGAAGAAGGAAACCACCGTGAACGTCCGACACTACGAGAGCGGCGAGGCCGCGATGACCGCAGGCAGCTACCTCCGGAGCCTGGCCCGCGGCGAAGTCCGTGCGATGGGCGAGACCAGCCCGACATACAACAACCTCGGCGCGGAGCTCGTGCCGGCGGAGCTGTACGGCTCGGTGATCAACGTGATCAACCGGAGCAGCGTGGCCGCTCGAGTGGCGTTCGTCGTGAACACCATCTCGAAGAAGATCACCCTCCCGAAGCTCGGTGACGCGACCGCCGCGTTCTACTCCGAGGCCGCCGAAGGCAACCTCAACGACATCGCGACCAGCGGTGTCGACGTGACGCTCTTCGGGCTCCGCAGCCTGTGCGCGGTGTCGAACGACCTCCTTGAGGACTCGGTGATCGACGTCGCGTCGATCGTGACCGGGGCCTTCGGCAACGCGTTCTCGTCGAAGATCGACTACGCGTGGCTCCAGGGCGACGAGACCGCCGGGATCGACGGCCTGTGCAGCGAGATCGCCGAGAACCATGTTGTCGCGGTGGCATCGTCCACGGCGACGACCGCTGCCAACCTGGCCGCGGTGGTGGCGAAGGTCGATCCGATGGCCAGCAACACGGCCTGGGTCGTCGGTGCCGACGGCATGGCGGCCCTCCTGGCGGCTCACGCCGGGACGCAGTCGGTCATGCTGGCCGACGCGATGGCTCCGACCGTGTTCGGTCGGCCGGTCTACGTCACCAACGGCCTGCCCTCCGGCGTGCTGGCGGTGTACGGCGACTTCGGTATGTCGACCGCGGTGGCGGTCAAGCCGAGCGGCCTGCGGATCGACGCCCTCCGCGAGCTCCGTGCGATGAACGACCAGGTCGTCTTCGCCGGCAAGCAGCGGATCGGGATCGCGAACCACGCGCCCGAGTACTGCTCGATGCTCGTCGTCGACTGACGAACGTCCTCCTCGCCGTGAGGCCGGGGGCGGGCTCCGTGCTCGCCCCCGGCCGCCTGCTTGTTCCCTGGAGGGCTCGCCGTGAAACCGCGCTCTTGCGTCGTCGTGACTCACCCGACAGTCGAGCCCGTTTCCCTGGCAGAGGTCCGCGCCCAGCTGCGGCTGACGGACGACCAGACGGACGAAAACGCCTTTCTCCTGGGGGCCATCGCTGCGGCCCGCAGGCTGATCGAGCGGCGGCTGGGGATCTCGCTCGTCGCCACCCAGTACCGGGCCACATGGCCGGCTGGCGTGACCGTCCTCGAGCTGCCGAATCCTCCTCTCCTGCTCAATGACGACTTCGGGATCAGCGTCACGGTCGACGGCCTGGCGGCTGACTTCTCGATCGACGCGGATCTCGTTCCCGCGCAGATCACCCTGGAATCCGGGCCGAATGATTCGGCCGTCGTGACGTACTGGGCCGGGGCCGCACCCGGCGGGCCGATCGCCCCGCAGCTGCGGTCGGCGCTCCTGCTCTACGTCGGCCACCTGTTCAACAACCGCGAGGCCTCGTCCAGCGAGGCACCGCGAGAAGTCCCCCTGGCGTTCGAAACGCTCCTGGCGAGTGAGTCCGTCACAGGAGTGTGGTGATGCCCCTGCCTGCCGGGATCCTCCGCGAGAAGGTCGTGATCGAGGAGGCGTCCGAGACGCGGAACGCTCTCGGCGAGTCCTCGCAGACCTGGGCCACGCTCACCGAGCGGTGGGCCGAACTGCGAGCCGTCAGCTATTCCGAGCGACAGGACAACAACCAGACGGGCGGCACGATATCCCATGCCGTCCGGATGCGGTATGTGCCAGGGCTCACCGGAAAGATGCGGCTCCGCTGGGGCTCGCGGCTGCTCTACATCTCAAGCGTGATCGAGCGCGGCGACCGCGAGGAGCACGAGCTCGACTGCGAGGAGCGGGCGACGTGATCAGTCTCAACTGGGAAGGAATGAGCGGTCAGGTCGGAGAGCTGATGAAGGCCTACGACGACCTTCCTCGGCACATCGCCAAGAAGCACCTGAAGGCGGCGATGAAACGAGCATTGAAACCCGGCGTTCCGATCCTCAAGAAAAACACGCCAAAACAGAAAACGCGAATCACCGAGACCGGAAAGGTCAAGGGCGGAGCTCTTCGCCGGGCCGTCACCACAAAGGCGAAATACATCGGAAGGAACAAGGACGGAGTCGTCGTCGGTGTTCTTGGCTACAAGGCAGGATCCGAAAGCAGAAAAGCGATCTGGATGGAGTTCGGCACTAAGTCGGGCGTCGAGCCCAGGCGGATGGTCGAAAAGTCCATGAGCGCGATCGGTCCTGCTGCGGCCGCGGCCCTGGTCGTCGAAATGACGAAGGCCCTGGATGCCGCAGCCAGGGACAAGGCTCCAGGCGTGGCCCAGGCCTACCGGAGGAAGTGATGGCCAGCCCAGAGGAATACATCGTCGCCGCGATCGAGGAGTCGGCGGAGCTCGACTGCTATCCGCTCTACGCCCCGGAGGGGGCCGAGCTGCCCTATGCCGTCTATCAGCGGACGGCCACCGACAGAACGGAGCTCCTGTCGGGCCTCCACGGATGCCCGACCGGGACGTTCACAGTGACGCTCTATGCGTCGAGCTACACGTCCGTGAAGTCCCTGGCGTCCGCGGCTCGCGAGGCGCTCGACAACTTCAATGGGGACGAGGGTGGTCTGACAATCCAAAAAGTCGCGATGACTGACGAGAGGGACGGAGACCCCGTTTTTTTCGACGGCCGTGACACGGCGACTTTTCTGGTCGAGCAGACGTACACAATCCGCTGGGAAGAGTGAACTATGCCATTCGTCGACAGCCAGGGAACTACGTTTTCGTTCGGCGGGGTCGAGTTCTCCGCCACGAACATCAAGGTGAAGGTGACGGGCAAGGGCTACGACCAGCGGGTCGACGTCTCGACGCTCGACCTGGCGAGCGGGGCCGACAAAATCTACGAAGACCCGCCGCTGTACGACTACGGATCCGAGGGCCGGAAGACCGAGATCAGCCTCTCGTACCTGGGCGACGAAGCACCGAACACGGAGGACGAGCTGACGCTCGTCTGCGCGAAGTTCGGGCTGAACACCCAGGCCCGCTGCCCGGAGTTCGAGCTCGAGGCGGCCGTCGGCGAGAAGATCAAGGGGACTGCCACGTTCGTCATCCCCGGCTAACAGGGGGACGGCATGGCAATCGCCGATTCTCAAGGCGCGAGCGTCTACTGGGGCGGCCGGCTGATTGGCCGCCTGCGTCGTGTCCGAGCGTCCCAGGGCGTCGGCACGTCGTTCGACTGCACCAACCATACCTCTCCTGTCGTTGGCGTCGGCGTGAATACGCGAGTCCTGCGGCAGCAGGACCCGATCGACATCCTGCCGGCCGAGGTGCAGCTCGAGCTGATCGGCCCATCCCCGTTCGTCCGTGACGATATAGGGCGGACGCAGCTGCTCACCGTCCGCACGTCGGGCGGAACATTGAGTGGGGACGCGTATCTGCGAACATTCGAGGCCGAGGCTCGCGTCGGCGAGAAGATCGGATCGTTCGCCACTTTCTCCATGACAGGTTTCTAAATGCTCACGGCAGAGGACATCTTCGGCGGCACCGCGTCGGCACCGATCGAGGTGACGATGCCGCAGTCAAAAAAGTCCGTCCGGCTGCGGTATCCGACGTTTGCGGAGTGGTACTCGCTCGTCGAGTCCCATCGGCAGCTCGAGGGCCGCGACCCGCCTGCGGACCTGATCGCCAGGACGCTCGCGACGTGTATCGCAGGCCCGGATGGCAAGCGTCGTCTGACGGACGAGGAGGCCGAGGTCGTGCTCGCCGGCCGGCCGGCGGACGTCATATGGCTTTTTAAGACGTGTTTCGAGACCGTGCTGCGTGACGACGACCAGCTCGTCGGGGAGGACGCAAAAAAATAAGGAGCGCCCCCGACGCGTTGTTCCTATGTCGGCTGGCGCTGGTGGCAGGGACGCTCGACGTCGATCGGTTGGCGGACACGCTGACGATCCGGCAGGTACGGCTCTGGAAGGCCTACTGGCTCAACGAGCCGTTCGGGTGCGAGTGGCAGCGGACGGCCAGGCTGGCGGCGTGGATGGCGGCGGCGAGCGGGGCCAAGGTCGACGAGGAGGCAGAGGACAAGTTCCTCCCGACATACAAGCGGCGACCACAGACGGACCACGAGATCGAGTCGGAGCTCGCGAAGATCCCCTGGGCTAGGAAAACGAACGATGGCATCGGTGATCGGTAGGGTCGCGGCAGTATTCACGGCCAGCACGTCCGGACTTACGTCCGGCGTCAACCGTGCCACGGCCTCGATGGACCGGATGCAGCGAAGCGTGACGAGCCTGCGGAGCGGGCTGTCAACGCTGACGGCGATCCAGGGGGCGCAACTGTTCGGCTCGATGGCCGCTGCCGCGTCCAGGGCCGTCGGCTCCATGATCTCGATGGCCCAGGCCCAGGCCGAGGTGATCGACTCGACGAGCAAGATGGCGGCCAGACTGGGCATGACCTACGGCGAGCTGGCGGGACTATCGCTGGCCGGCGAGCTCGCCGGCGTCGGGATGGACACAATCGCCAATGCGGCCACGAAGGCAGACCTCGCGTTCGTCAAGGCCGCCAACGGCTCGAAGATGGCTCGTGACGCGTTCGCGTCGATCGGCCTGTCTGTCGAGCAGCTCAACGGCCTGTCGAGCGCCGAGCGGTTCCAGGCGATCGCCACGGCGATAGCGTCCCTGCCGACCGAGGCCGAGAGGGCCGCGGCGGCCGTCCGGATCTTCGGCCGTTCCGGGGCGGCCCTGCTCCCGCTCTTCTCCGGCGGGGCCGATGGGATCGCCCAGGCCACGGCCGAGGCCCAGCGATTCGGGCTGGCCATGACAAACGTCCAGGGCCGGAACGTTGAGGCCATGAACGACGCGTTCACGCGAGCCCAGCAGGCGATCGCCGGCGTCGTCAGCCAGGTCGTCGCCTACCTGGCCCCAGCGATCGAGGCAGTCACGACGACGTTCTCGGATTTCATTGGAAGCGTCGGCGGGGCCAACATCGGCCAGGCCGTTGGGGACGCGATCATTTCGGCCGCGTCGTTCTTCGCCGGGGTGGTCGACGACTTCATCGCCAGGAGTGGCGGGGTCTGGGAGTACGCGTCCGCGGTCGCAACGCAGTGGGCCGGGACCTGGGACGTTGCCAAAAGCGTCGGCGCTCTCCTGTTGGGCGTCGGCAGTGCTATCAAAGCAGCCCTGGCCTCCACGATGCTCGGGATTGTGACTCCGATCGCGGCCATCCTGTCGGCCGTCCAAAAGGCCGCGGCGATGGTCTACATGAGCTCGGGCACGCTCGACCAGTCCGTCGCCGGACTCGACGCGATGGTCGTCAGCCTGGGGGCAGACATGGAGGCCGCCGGCTCCTCGATGGCCGACTCTTTCGCGTCCGCGTTTGGTGCGACCGACCAGGCCGGCGGAGCCGGTGCTCCTGGGCCGATGGCGACAATGATCGAGCAGGCCCGACAGGCGGCCCGCGAAGCCGCGAACGCTCGCGACGTGGCCACGAGGACGCCGCTCTCCGTCCAGTCCGCTACCGGCCCGGCGCAGTCAACTGCGGCCCTCAAGGCCACGGACTCGACGTCTCGTGAGGGGATCGCAGAGATGTTCCGGATCATGCGCGGGGACACTGGCACGATCCAGGAGGAGCAGCTCGCGGCCCTTGAGAGCATCGCAGCGTCAGTCGAGCAGATGGCGGCCGATGGCGGCGGAGACTTCACGGAGGCGGTGATCCCCGCGTTCTAAATGGCTGTGCTGGGATGGCGTGAGACCGCGAAGGGGTCGGGGGCGAGCGGGTCGCTCGGGAACCCGCACGTCTTCGTGCGATCTTTTCTTGTGCGAGTCGACCATCCGGCCACGTCTCGCGTGGCGATCACAGGAGCCCCCGGCATCACCTACGGGACGCCGTACCCGGACCAGACCGACCACGTCGCGTACCAGTTCGACACAGCGCTGGCCGACGATGCTGGGCTCTGGTGGACGGTGACGTGGCAATACTCGATCCCTGCTCCCGAGAAGCAGACAGACGAAAACGGCATCCCCGAGGACAGCTGGCAGGCCAGCGGCGGGACGAGCGTCGGGCCGGTCTACAAGGACATCGACGACGAGTCGATCACCAACAGTGCCGGCGACCCGCTCGAGGGCCTTGAGCGTGAGAACGACAATATCTCCTGGGTGCTGACGCGGTCCTATGACGACATGAGCTGGGACGGCATACGGTCGCAAAAGTCGAACACCGTGAACAATGCCACCTGGCTCGGCAAGCCGGCTGGAACGTGGAAGTGCAATTTCCGCGGAGCCCAGAAGAAGCAGATCACGAAGACCGACGTCACTGGCGGCGGCACGCTCCAGGACGACGGATTCTATACGCCGGCGACTGCCACGGAGGAGAAGGTCTCGTACTGGGAGACGTCCTGGGAGTTCCGCTATCGCAAGGATGGGTGGGAGCTCAAGCCCTGGGACGTCGGGTTCAACGAGCTCTGCGACGAGGACGGCAACCCAAGCAGCGAGGGCACGAAGCGTCTCGCCGTGACGGGTGTCGACGGCCGGCCGGTGAAGCAGCCAGTCGCCCTGTCCGACGGCGTGGCCATGACGGCCGGCGAGCCTCCGGTCGTGATCAACAATGGCGACGGGGCGAAGGTCTACGAGGAGTCCGACTTCACGCTCTTTGGGGAGCCCTCGTGAAGAACCGCGAGCGACTGACGATCGGGCGCGGCGACCTGCGCAGGATCGCCAGAGTAGTCGCACAGTCGGAACGCGGCCAGCGTGACACGCGAGCCCCTGCGATCCGCACGGCTGATTCCGGCACGGAGATTATTCGCGGCACGTTCTCCGGCTCGTGGGCGAAGGGCGAAACGAAGACGGTGACGCACGCGGACCTGTCGGCGGTGACGTACGAGGCAAAGAACTACCTGGCCACGATCTCGCCGACCGGGGAAATGGCCTGCATGATCGCCAGCGTGGCCGGCGAGTGGGTGCTGGCTGCGTGGGATTGGCACTCGCTGCCGTCGTATGACTCTGCGAAGCAGCAAGTCCTGGCGCACGACGCCAGCGGCGGTCTGTCTTGGCTTGATACGACGGACTGCGCGACATGACCAACATTGCCACGAAGAACGGCGCGATCGTCGTGAAGGACGGCAAGGCTGGAGAGGGCTGCGCGTGCTGCGGTGGGTGGTATTGCTACAACCAGTGCGAAATGCCGTGCCGACAGGCATCTACATACAACGGCTTGACGGGCTCTGGCTTGGCTGGTGGCGGAGGCTATGCGACGGAGGAAGACTGTCTCAACGCCTGCAACGAGGGCGCATGCTGCGAGACGGACGGCGGAACCGCGACGTGCAGCATCAAGCCGCAGTGCCAATGCCAGGGAGCGGGGAAGGTTTTCAATGGCATCGGTACGACGTGCGGTGAGAATCCGTGCGGCGATCCATGCCCTACTGGCCGCTGTTGCGGCCCAGACGTGATAACCATCAGGCCTGGAGAAACCGGGCCTCAAGCCCGTGGTGGGTACACGCGGTCCGAGTGTGAAGCGATCGGAGGCGTATACACGCCATGTATCATCGTCCCGACTGACGAAATAACAGGGTTGGCAATATGCAACCCACTTCCATGATTACCTGTCACCGGTCCAGCCTTGAGCAGCGTTGCGCAGAGCGTGGATACACGCTCGACGATGCCATGCCGTGCGTCGTCTCACAGGACGGCGACCAGTGGACGATAGACGTTGACCACCAGGCGTATCCGAGAGCGGCGAAGGCAGGCCGCGAGCCGCCCAAGCCCCTCGGCAATGGCCCAGGCACCGAGTTGAAAAGGCTGCTCGCTGGCTGGCCGTTCTACATCACGAGCACGCCAGACTGCTCATGCAACCGAGTCGCCGCAGAGATGGACAAATGGGGGCCTGACCAATGCGAGCAGCCAGAGCGCATGGACTACATCGTGGCGGCTATGCGTGAGAACGCCGCCAAGCGTGGCCTGCCGTTCGTCGATGCCGCTGGGAGGATGCTGGTGCGTCGAGCGATCCGAAATGCCAGGAGGGCCGCAGATGGCAAAGAAGCCGACGCCGAAAGCAAAGCCCCCGAAGTTCCTCTGTGACATCGACGAGGACGAGATCGTCGGGGGCGGCATCCCGGACGAGGACGGCATGATCTATCTGAACAGGCCGGCAAGGACGAAGGACCGGAAGGAGCCGAAAAAACGCTCCGCCAGGCGTCCTGCTCGCGATTGACTCGTTTCCGGTTTCGGCCACCATCTACGGCAGCAAGGAGGCACGCATGGGCGCTATTTACCAGCAAATTCCAGGGCCGCTCGACATCGTCTGCGTCCCTGGAGACGAGCTGAATATCGGCCTGGGCCTGGACGTTGACGGCGAGCCGATCGACCTGACCGGATACACGCTGACGGCGATCGTGTATCAGCCCGAGCTGGCCGGCGGCGGCAGCTGGTCGAGCTCCGAGGGCCTTGAGGTGGGCGACACGGTCGCCACGTTCACGATCAGCCCGGTCGATCTTGAGGGCGGGCTCGTCAATCTCGGGCTCTCCGAGACGCAGACCGCAGCCGTCTCGACCGCGACCTCGCACCGCTGGTATCTGCGGTGGCAGGACACGGAAGGGCAGACGCTCACGATCGCCTCCGGCACGTTCACGGCGAGGATTCCTTGAGCACGATCAACGTCTCGGTGAATGGCCAGCCGGCCGCGTCCGTCAACGTGGACGCGTCGAAGAGCTGGGGGATCAACGTCACAGGGCAGGCCGGAACCACGGTCGTCGCCACCAACGGCGACACGGTGAACCTCTCGATCAGCCAGGCCGGATCGCCCGGCGGCCAGGGAATCCAGGGGCCTCCTGGCGAGGTCAACCTATCGGACGCTACGCCGCTAGGACTGGGCGCTGCATCTGCCGGCAGCTCGGCGAACGCGTCCAGGGCGGACCACGTTCACCCTGTCCCGACGATCAGCTATTCGAGCCTGACGAACGTCCCCAGCACGTTCACACCTGCGGCCCACAACCAGGCAGCCAGCACGATCACAGGGCTCGCGAACGTGGCCACCAGCGGGAGCGCCTCGGACCTCACGCTGGGGACGCTGCCGGCCGCCAGACTTCCGACGGCGACATCGAACACGCTCGGGGCTATCAAGGTCGGTAGCGGGCTCACGATCGCTGCCGGGGTGCTGTCCGCGACCGGAGGTGGCAGCGGGAATATCACGCTCTCGAGCTCGACGCCATCGGCCCTCGGCACGGCGGCGGCCGGGTCGTCGAACCTGGCCTCAAGGTCAGACCACGTCCACGCCGTCCCCAGTGCGTCCGCCATCACGACGGGGACGCTCGCAGCTGCCCGGCTGCCGCTCGCAACAAACAGCACAGCCGGCGCCGTGATCGTAGGGAACGGGCTGTCCGTCACTAACGGCACTATCAGCGCGTCGGGCGGCTTCGTCACATACCCGGACCAGGGCACGTCAAACGGCACAGCCGGCCAGTTGGCGTACGACGAGTACGGATATTTATATCTCTGCTACGCGACGAACAAGTGGACGAAGTTCACGGGTGCGAAAACGTTCAACCCATACGCCCGCGTCCTGTGTCATTTTGATTCCATCAGCGGCAGCTCGTTCGTGGACTCGAGCCTGTATGGCGTCCTTGTCGACACGCAAAGCGAAAGCACGACGCTATCGACGGCACAAAGCAAATTCGGCGGCGCGTCGCTGCGGCTCAACGGCGGCGGCGTCCTAGTTGGCTACAACGGACAAAACGACCTCACGACCGAGGCCCCGTCGCTGCAAAGCCCTTGGACCGTCGAGATGTGGGTGCGGTTCGACGACATTGCCAAGGCCCAGCCCATATTTCGCACTCATCGCCAGACGCCAATCGTCAACACCTGGCAGATCACCTACGTCGGCGCTGACGCGTCTGACACGGTCGGACTCATGGTGCGGCGCTACATCTCCGGTGGCGACCAGCGCATCATCTATCCCTGGTCTCCGTCCGCGAATACCTGGTATCACGTCGCCGTGCAGCTCCCGATGGCCGATAGGACCATTTGGATCGACGGCCAGAAAATAAACACGACGCCGTATACGCCGTCCGAGTCGTGGCCATTCCAGGCATTTGAGAACGATCCGGTAGTCGTCTCATTCGATGGCGCGAGGATCGGCGTCGACAGCCTGTTTTCCGGGGCCGACGGATATATGACCGGCTACATGGACGAGTTCCGGCTCTCAAATACCGCTCGCTATGAAGACAACTTCACGCCGGCGACCTCGGCGTTTTCTCGCTGATATCTGCCCGCAGTCACGGAGGACCGGATGGGCGATCAGATCACGGAGATCGCGAAGCGTCTCTGTCTTCAGTTCCCAGACGCACCGGCGAGAACCCTGGCCCGCCGACTTGTGCGGGAGGCGAACAACGCTATCACACTTGAGCAGGCCCGTAAGCGCATTTGCAAGCAGTTCGGCGTCTGCGGTGAGCAGCACAGGAAGAAGACCAGGCCCGTTGCAGGAAGGCCTCTTCGTGAGGCCGGTGCCGTACTCAAGATGCCACCGTCCAAGGCGGAGCGATGGGAGCCGCACACGCTAAACGTCGTCGGCCAGGTCGGCGTCCTGTCCGACGTTCACGTTCCGTTCCACAGCGAGATTGCCCTGGCGGCCGCTGTCGACCATCTCAAGCATCTCGAGCTCGTCGCCCTGGTTCTAAACGGCGACATAGCCGACTTCTACGCGATCTCGCGGTATATGAAGACGCCGGCGAAACGCGATTTTCGCGGCGAGCTAAACGCCCAGCGGCAGCTCCTCGCGTGGATGCGGCAGGAGTTCCCTGGAATACCGATCATTCTCAAGGCCGGAAATCACGAAGAGCGCTGGCATCACTGGCTCTACCAGCACGCCCCCGAGATCTCCGACGAGCCGATGATGGGACTCGAGGCGTGGCTCGGGCTCGATAAGCTCGGGATCGAGCTCGTCCAGGATCATCGGCCGATCATGGTCGGGAAGCTGCCGATCCTGCACGGACACGAGAAGGGCAAGGGGGCCAGCGCGCCCGTCAACCAGGCCCGCGGAGCGTTCCTCCGTCTCCATCACACCGTTCTCGAGGGCCACGGCCACAGGACGAGCGGGCACTGCGAGCCGGATATGTTCGGCTCCGAGGTTTTCTGTTGGTCGACCGGATGCCTGTGCGATCTCCGGCCGGAATACGCCAGGATCAACAAGTGGAACTGGGGATTTGCCTCAATAAACGTTTCCGGCGATGGTGATTTCGGAGTCGAGAACTACCGAATCACCACGGACGGAAAGGTCAGGACATCGTGACGACGATCGAGGACGTGAACGCGCCACTCCGCGAGGCCGTGAAGTCGAGACTGGAGGCAACGCCAGCGGACGATCCGAAGATGCAGGGATACGGCGAGACGTATGCCGAGTGGGTGCCCCCTGCGTTCTCACGGCCTCGCACGACGGCAAAGTTCGGGACGGGTGCCGTCCGCAGCTCTGACGTCGAGGAGTTCCGGTACGACCTGATCTCTCCGATCGGGCTGCGCGAAGTTGCGAGGGCCTGTGCCGAGGGGGCCGCGAAATACTCCGACTTCAACTGGGAGCGAGGTATGCCAGTCCACGATTTGTTGAACCACGTCATCGCCCATATCTACAAGTTCCTGGCAGGGGACCGCAGCGAGCCGCACCTGGGGCACGCCGCCTGGGGGATGCTGGCTGCGATCCACTCTCACGAGCTGTGGCCGGAGCTGAACCGGGGGACGTTGCGGAGCCAGGGATGCGTGGCACCTGCGGAGGACGGCATCCGTGATGCCTGATCCGACGCTCTTCACTGACGACGAGCTGCGGGACATGGAGTACCGCGCTCGTCGGTTCTCCGGGGCCTACACGGGGACAAGCGGCAGCCTGGCGGCCGATGTCATCCGGCTGTTGGCGGAACGCCGCCAGTTGGTGGCGCAGATCGATGAGCTGCTGGCAGGAGGTCGATCAGAGCTAGGCTACCCTGTTCTTCCCAGTCCTAGCCTGCCCCCCCCCCCCCCCCCCC
>Ga0208784_1000369_pt1 | contig 22137 bp, 30 predicted proteins | sample DEB19_08_DNA_FD_184531 | JGI IMG/M metagenome (GOLD analysis project Ga0208784, IMG submission 184531) | Aqueous microbial communities from the Delaware River and Bay under freshwater to marine salinity gradient to study organic matter... | ecosystem: Environmental > Aquatic > Marine > Coastal ... | reverse complement strand
ATTTCAACAGAAAGTTCATCATCGGTATCCCATCCAAGTTTTTCAAGGGCAAGAGCAAACTGCCCCAACATATTAGCACTCATCAGTAAGTTTCTACGACCTTCTCAACAGCATAACTCAGGAGGACCAAAAAAGCAACTCCTGTAAAGGTGAAGATTGTTTCAGTCATCAGAAGACACCGAAGAAGAAGTTACCAGTGATAGCATATGAAATAATACCAGCAACAAATCCCATCATCGCCCATCTTCCATTAGTCCTCTCCTTGACTTGGTTGGGAGTCAGCATTCCGTAGTTCTGATAATACATTACGGGTTCTTTCGCCCACATATTCATTTGTCCACGATCATTAGTCGTAACAGTCATTGTCTTTGTAACGATTTACAACAATATTATATAGGAAATGTAAAGTTTTGTCAAGACGGTTTCCCGTCCCGACTGTCAGAGTTTCATCACTTACCGATACGATCTATAGCAATCCGTGCTCGGTTAAGAATAGAACCACTCAGAGGAACATAACCAAGATCATCGGCAATACTCTGTGCTTTAGAACTTAGAGCATACTTGAGAGCAGCACGAATATCATCTGCCTTCTCTCCATTACCAGTTTTGTATGCAAGAATCCAAGTCAAAGTAGAAATGGGATAAGCATTTGCACCAGAAGGATTAGGATTCTCTCCAGCAAGATTGGCATCCAGAGTGATATTATTGAGAGCAACGGCACCAGAAGCAGCAGAAGGAAGAACGAACTTACCTGCCTTGTTTTGAATTGCTGCTGCTTGGAGTTTGTTTGCTTTTACAAATCCAGTATTTACATAACCAATGGCACCTGGAGTGTTCTTGACAGTTCCAGCAACACCTTCGTTACCTTTACCACCAACTCCAGTAGGCCATTTAACTGACTTACCTACACCAGAACCCCAACCACCAAAGGTATCAAGAGAATTTGTGAAAGCAAATGTAGTTCCAGAACCGTCAGAACGATAAACCACTTTCATAGGTCCAGCAGAACATCCAACTTGCTTCCAATCCTTAATGCGTCCAGAAAAGACATCCACAGTTTGTTTCTGTGTGAGTTTCAGGGTACATCCAGGTTTGTTGTAAGCAACGGCAATCGTTCCACCCACCATCGGGATTTGAACGACACCACGCTTCACCTTTGCTGCTTCGGAGGATTTGATGGGTTCGTCGGATGCCCCAAAGTCAACTGTTCCCGCAATATATTGACGAACACCAGCACCAGAACCAACTGACTGATAATTTACACGACTACCGGAAGTTAGTGCATAATCTTGGAACCATCGTTGATAAATCGGTGCAGGGAAGGTGGCACCAGCACCATTCAGAGCGGGTCCAGCAAATGCCGCAACAGGAGAGGCAACCAGACCAATAGCAATAAAGTTTTTGAGTTTCATAAAAAGTGAATAACTTCGTAAATGATTTTACTAGAAAGAAAAATTAAAGTCCACTAAGATTTGGTTAAGGTTTTGATTTCATAAAAAAAGCACCCAAAAAATGGGTGCTTCCACTCAGGTTATGAGTGATTTATCAGAACTTAAAGGTTGTCTGAATTACACCACCCCAGTTTGAGGAATCTTTAGCAAGACGTTGATTGTCACTTGCATAGAAGATTGCAGGAGTAATGCTGATGTTATCAGACACTTGATACTTGTAGAAGATTTCAAGCATCGTTGCATCTTCAAGATCTTCACCCGTAGGTGCTTGACCAACAGCAACGCCAGCAGAGTTACCCTTGGCAAATACATCTGCCCACTGAAGACCAGCAAACCACGACTCACTGTTAGTAGCAGCACTTTCAGTACCACTTACAGTATTCCAACCATAACCAGCAGAGACCGAAGGAATCCAACCAGATTGGGTAGGTTGCCAGTATGCATTCAGAGCATATCCATTAGAGGTTTGACCAGGAACCAGAGTACCAGAAGCACCGTTCAGACCGTTGTAGGTGCGAACACGGGTGCCTTCAGTACCATAACGATAACCAAATGCAGCACCCCAGTTAGTACCACGATAACCAACTTGCGCCAGAGTATTCAGAGCACCAGATTCATCAAACTCACCACGGGTACTATCTTGACCTGCTTGAGCAACATAGTTCACACCAGCAACAAATCCTTGCTCACCTTTTTGCTTCCACTGAGCACCGAAACCAGCACCAGTTGCCTTGTTATAAACACCAGGAGCACCAGCAACAGCAAAGAAGTCAAGGATATCAGACTTGTAAGCAGTAGGAACCCAAGACATTTCAGTGTTGCGAACTTTAGCACCAGCAGTCAGAGTAGTGGTGTTGTTGAACGCAGGGAACTGATAGTAGAGACGATCAAGAACTACATTATCACCATTAGCACTGGAGAAATTGTCTGCCTTGTCCAGTTTGAAGAGTGATGAAGACGAACCGAAAGGATCAGCACTGAAGTTTGAAGAACGAAGACGAGTACGAAGCAGGTCTTGACCAGTGAACGAAGTATCAAAGTTCAGACGAACATCATAGTTAAAGGCAGTTTTGGTGACATCATCGGTTTTAGAAGGAGTAACACTACCTAATTTAGTGCGATAGTCATCTACACCACCAAGAACGAAGGTTGCTTCACCACGCAGTTTGGTGGTAGTAGAGAACTGAGTTGCTTCTAGTTGACCAACTTGTGCTTCCAGTTTGTCTACACGACCACGAATAACTGCAAGTTCAGCAGCAAATTCGGTTTGAAGACGCTTCAGTTCATCAGTAACTTCGGTTACACGATCCAGGCAAGCATTCAAAAGTGCTGCTGCCTCATAACGGGTCATTGACTGACCACCACCATAAGTGCCGTTAGGATAACCAGCAACACAACCATAACGCTCTACAAGGTTGTTGAGTGCTTGATATGCCCAGTCAGTAGGACGAACATCAGAGAATTGTGCGATGCTCGTAACTTGGGATTCAACATAAGGTCCATACGTGCCATAAGGTTCTGCGAACGCAGCACCAGCGACAAGTGGAGTTGCAGCAAGAGTTGCTGCGAAAGCGGATTTAAACATAAGTACCTCTATAGTTTCTCGCAGAGTTTACCTGCGGATGTAAGGAGTTTCGACATAACTCCGTTTGCTCAGTGAGTCAACGAGTATTTGAGGTTTCGTCACCAGAACATATTTATCTTACCATTATTGGGAAGAATTGTCAAGATGAGCTTGCTGTTCTATTGCTGCGGAGTTTTGGACCACTCTACCAAGATAAGGATCATAATCCATATAATCCCTAATATCAATATCTGGACCATTCTGTTGCCAGAAATTACTTAGAGCATCAAAATTACCTCTATGGAACATATCAATATGTTCTGGATGAATAGAAGATCCCAATTCAATTCTATAAAGAAGAAGAGGAATTGAATATGTATTTCCCGAATTATAAATCAAATCATCTGCAACTGGACGAGGTTTCATACCATTATCCAGACGGTACTTATTCCCCTTTACATGAAATTTAATAAGTTTTTCTGCATGATGTCTTGTAATCAAATAACAAGCAGTGGAGAAATCATTTACAAATCTTTTATGAAGTTTTACGTGTAAATCTCCAGTACAAATAATAGCGATTTGTACAATATCCCAATCGTAGGGAATTTGAGAATAAAAATCTTGCCAGGTAAAATTCCAGTTTTTAACCAAATCTAAATTACAATCATCCTCCATGATGATTGCATATGGTGAATCTGAAGTTTCATACCAGTGCTTAATTGCTTTGAGATGAGAAGTAACACATCCGATTTCACCCGAAGTCATCATTTCTGGATAACGACCTACAATGATATCACTTAAATCATCATCTCTACCATCATAAGCAGAAATACGAGTATAATTTTCAATTTCCCAATATTTAAATTGGTCTTCAATATATTGTCGTCTTTCTGGTTGTCCATCAAGATTTAAGTAATATATTGGACCAATATTTTTTAACTTGTAAATTGATTTATTTTTATCCATCTATTTTTTTAAAGAAAAGACCTGTAGAAACAAAGTGTGGGGTATAATCTCCTTCAGTTTTAGCAATTTCTTTCAACTCATTTGTAAAATCTTCATCATATTCAAAACCATACTTTTTAAGTTTATCTATCCAATATTCTTTAGGTTGACAGTTAACATGATGATGCCCACCTTGTCCGGGAATAGCATGAGTCATTGCAACATATTTACAGAAAGCAAACGTCGAAAGAAAGTTATCAACATATTCTTCATTAACATGCTCAACGAATTCACAGCACCAACATAGATCATAACTATCTTCAGTTTCCAGTTTACCGATAGTATAATCATGCTGAAAAATATTTTCTTTTAATGGTGAGTTTTCAATAGCATATGGAGATCCGTCGATACCAACAACATCATCACAATATTTCATAAACTCTTGCATTGCATATCCCATTCCACACCCAACATCAAGAACTGTTTTAATGTTAAGTTTATTCACGATATACTTCCACATTTTAGGTGATTGTGAGGGAAAATCTATAGTAGTATAATAACCACCAAGGTGTCCTTCAAGAACGCTTACTTTTCCAGGAGAAAATTCTACAAGTTGAGATTTCATACTTCAATTAAAAAATTTTTAACAATTTGACTAAAGACTTCTTCCTTTTTAATCAGAGGATTTTTTTTAGTTTTCCAACTACTTTGAGTATGCCAGTTAGTTCCAGCTCGATAGTGCAAAAACTTACAATCTAAATGCAACTCAAAATTAAATCCATTTGTAATATCATCATTTTGAATTTCAATATCCTTAAAGTGAGTTGGGTAAGTTACATCAGTTTCTTTCATTATAACATTATTTTTTTTAAAATAATAATAAAAATGACCTCCAATATCTGTTAGTTCACCATCTACCATACCGTCAGAAAAATTGAGATTGGGATCAGTATTAAACACTTTTTCCATATCAAAAAACATTATTCCATTCCACATATAACGAACATGACCTCTTATTTGAGGTAATCCCGAAATAATAGTGTCTTTCATATATTCAGATATATTAAACTCATCAAGTAAAAACATATCAGAATCTAAAAATAAAACTAAATCTTTATAATGTTTTTTCTTGATAATCTCATCAAATGCCCATTGAATTGTTTCTGTAGCATGTCTGGCGCCAGACCAACGACTCTCATCTTTATTACGATTTCCCTGATCCTTTCTATAGTAAACGATATTATATTTTTTGCAGATATGTTTAAACTCCAAAGAAATATTTTCATCTAAAGAATCATCAACAACATTAAATTGATAATCTTCAGTAAGAAACTTATCAAATAACTTTTTTTGTATCTCTACGAAATCTGGTCGATTAACTACTGATGTAAAAATTTGAACTGTCATAGTTGTTTCCCAACCCAATCTTCAATTTTCATAGTGGGTTCCCATCCAAAAGTAGAACGAAGTTTTTGATTATTTGCAAGACTTGTTCTTGCTTCTCCAATTCTAGGAGGAATATTGATAATATTATCAGAAATCATTCCAGCAATTTCATTAATTGAATAGTTCTTACCGGAACCAACATTATAAACCTGACCAAATACTTCATCATTAACATCTTTTGTTGCCGCTAAAATATTTGCATTTACAACATCACCAACATAAGTAAAATCTCTACGTTGCTCACCATCACCAACAATAGTAAGAGGTTCTCCTGCAGTAAGTTGTCTAAGAAAAATTCCAATTACGGGAGCGTACTGACCACGAACTGGTTGTCTTTCACCGTAAACATTAAAATATCTGAATGAAACTGTGGGAAGTCCATATAAATCGGTATACATTTTACATAACTTTTCACCGTTTACCTTAGATACTGAGTATGGATTCAAACAATCATCAGGTTGAGTCTCATCATTCGGAAAAGGATTCATACCATATCCAGCAGAAGTGGATGAATACATTACACGTTTAACACCCGCTTCACGAGCACATTGAAGAACAGTACATGTACCAACAGAGTTTAGACTCACCGCATTAATTGGATTTTCAATTGCTGGTTGAATCCTTGATTCTGCCGCAAGATGAAAAACATAATCAACACCATCATATAGAGGGCGAGTATTTTTATAATCTCTAATATCATATTTGTAGTTTAAAGCATTATCATTCCAATAAAATTGAACATTTGATTCTGCACTTTCATCATCAATTACAATAACTTGATGTCCCAAATCAATTAATTTATCTACAAGATTGGAACCAATAAATCCTGCACCACCTGTTACTAATGACTTCATTTTTTTTACCTCCAAGATTTAAAAATTTTTCTTTTTAATTCAGTTGTAGAGTATCCATGACTCCTATCAACAAAAATTACTTTTATGGGAATATCTTTACCAGTATAAGACCCATCACTATAATCATCACCAAGAAAACGAATATTGTATTTACCGCTTTTTAAATAATCATGAAACTTGTCTTCAGTATGATAAACCACAATATCATCGATATACTTAATAGAACTAAGTATTTCTAACCTTTCTTCAATAGAATGTATAGGAGATAGTTTATTATGTCTTTCTAAAGATGGATCTTCATGCAAAGCAATTGTAAAATGATTGCAATACATTTTACAATCTCTAAACATTTTTACATATCCGGGATGAATTAAATCAAACGATCCCGCAGTAATTCCTCTGATTAAAGGTTGTTTTTGTTTCCACTCGTCAAAGTTAATGGCTTTATCATCAATAAAAATATCAGCGTTTGGTTTAGAAAACATGGGAAATAAATCATGATACTTGTATCCCCAAGTATCAAGTTGTCTTTTAGTGAGGTTACTATGATCTATTCCAGATGATTTTCCCCTAGCAGTTTGAATAATAATATAATGACCTTCTTCATATAAACGATTAACCTGTTCCACCATAAATGGAAAAGGTTTTGCATTTGCATAATCAGGTTTTCCTAGCTCATTATTTGGAGTATGACAAAGAGTTCCATCAATATCAAAACAATATCTCATACTACACCATGAAGAAAAATTTGGTGGACACACTCAACAATTCCATAATCACTACTATCTATATGATAGTCCCAAAGAGCATTATTTGCAATACTTCTTGCTTTATTTGATAATCCAAATCCAGTTAAAATACCATATGGTATAGAATTATTTTCACAATATTTGATGCAATTTACAATGTTTTTAGATTCTCCACCGGAACTAATTAAAATACAAAGAGTATCTGATTTTGCATAATACTGAAGGAATTTGCAATATGCATTTTCCATTCCAAAATCATTAATAAAACATGTCAGCATTGATGGGTCGGAAAATACCATCGAATTTTTATTATTAAATTTCACATAATCCTGTGAAATATGAGATGCTACTGCGTTACTACCACCATTTCCAAGAATGATAATATTATGATATCTATCAAAAGCATTTCTAAACTTTTTAAATTGCTCCTCAATATGAGCACTCTGAAGTGCTTTAATGTATTCTGTAAACGGATTCATAACCTATGTCCAACAACGCCATTAGATTCGACTTTTATTTTAATCGATTTATATGGAATTTTCAAGCTGTTTATTTTTGAAAAAACAAGAAAGAACCCACCATTACCAGCTCCACAAAGTTTATGAGCAATAACATCTTCACTTTCAGTGAGAATTTTATCTATGATTTTAATTTCTTCATTTTCAGTAATTAATGAGCTAGTTTGCTTTTTCTGTTCCCAACTATAGTTTAGTAACTGCAAAAACTTAGAATAATCTTTATATCTTAAAGCATCATAAGCATCATCAACCGTTTTCAATAAAGGCAATGACTTATCGATATTTAAAGTTACATCTTGAAGAACATTTTTAGAATTTCTAGTTACACCAGTAAAGACTAAATGTGTGTCATAATGCTTAAACAAATCAGTAGATAAAAAGTCATATTTAATAATACCACCTTTTTCAAAATCAATTTTTTTAAATCCACCAATACCACACCCATAAGGATCTTGATATCCGCAATAAGGATTTATTTCTTGCTCCAATTTAAGAGCAAGTTTACATATTTCAATATCAGTTAAATGTAAATCACGAAACATTGAAATACATTTAATGAGAGAAATAATATAAGAAGATGATGATGCAAGTCCACTTCCTTGCGAATAAGCATCACTAGTCATACTAACAGTAAGTGGAAAGCATCCAAAATAATTTAAAACTATACGAACAAGTTCATTTTTAATATCAACAATATATTCAGTCTCCTCTCTTTTAGAATAATTTACGATATACTTACGACCTTGCATATTATATCCAAGTTTATCTTCATGAAGAGTAATGTAAGTTTTCAAGTTACAACTAAAACTAATCACAGATCCAAATCCATATTTTTCAATAAAGTATGGATTATCTGTTGATCCACCAAACAAAGATACTCGAAGAGGACAAGAAGAAATATACATATTAAATTATTTTAGTTGAGAATGGAAGAAAATAACTCGAAATACCATTTATATCTTTTTTAAAATGAAGAATGATTTCATTCTATTACTCTCAATTAATATCTTCAAATATTTTGAATAAAATATTTGTCTTGTCGGTATCAACTACGCTATAAAAAGTATGCCAATTTGAAGCATTTTTATAATGTAAAAATTTTCTATCACACAAAAATAAGTAATCGTGACCGTTATTAACTAGATTATTAATTACTTCAAATCCATTATACATTTTAATATGCTCAAATCCTACATTCTTAATCAATAAAGACTTATCTTTAAATAACTTGTATGTTCCTCCTCCACTATCTAAATTTTGTCGTAAATTTTCTGGAAGTTCGGAAAGTTCACTTGGCAGTTTACACATAAAATCAAAAGGTTTATCTTTTAATTTACTATTTTTAAATATACAAAATCCAGGCCAAGCATAATACAAAATTGAATCATCAATTGATATTGAGTTGGAAATTTTTGGATATTTTATGTGTTCACCAGGATCTGGTCTTCTCTGAAAAAAAGTGACCATATCAAATTTATCAATATATTTTAATATGTCCAAATAGTCAACCATAAAAATATCATGATCTAAAAAGAAAATAATATCATCAATGTATTTTTTACAGACAATATTTTTATATGTCCACATTAAAACATCGCTATGATATTCACTAGGTTGTTTACCTGCTCTGGATTTATGATGATAAAATTTAAAATTATTTTTTTCACAAATACTTGAAAATTCATCTACATATTCTTCATTTCTACTGTCATGAATGACAATAAATTCAAAATCATTTTTACAATATTTTTTAAAAGTTTTATACTGTATCTCTAAAATATCAGGTCTATTAAAAGTAAATGTAAATATTTTCACATTATCCTCGTCGGTAAATAATATCCAGGAATTCCATTTACATCTCTCATCTCTATAAGTGGTTTAATGGGAGATTTAAATTCAGAATTAAGTTTATAATAATTTTCATCTGATTTCAAAATACTATTAAACAATGATTCGGATTTCATCTTGTCTATTGAGACTTCGCTCAATTTTCCGGATGTTACAGCACTCCAATCATATTGTCTAAGAAGGGGTTCATTATAACTATAAACTTTATAAAATTTATGGATTTCTGCAAATCCAATGTCAAGATGTCCTTCTACTTCATATCCATAATGATATGATATTCTTTTGCATATGTCAACATATGATTGTGACAAATACATAATTGCATGTGTTGCAAGCATGTTATAAACTCTTACAATATCATCATCAACTTTCTCATAATGAACATATGGTCCAGAGTGATTCAAATATCGACCCCAGTGAGAGATTCCCAGGTAAAGTGCATCAGAATCATCTGGGACTTTTATCTCATTTACAAAGTCTTTATTGAGAGCACAGTCATCTTCAATGATAATGAATGGTGGTTTTGCTTCTTTTAAGACCTCATAATGTGAACGAGCACATCCAATAATTCTACCTTTTGGATGAAAGATTGCAGAAACTCTGATTACATTTCTAAACCCCGTTCTTTTGAGAAGAGTCTCTGTAGATTTTCTCTTCTCTTCATCACTATCGAGATTAATGTAGTAAACAGGAACATCAAGTAAGTCTATAATCATGAGCGAACTTGAGAATGATTTTTTTCAAGAGCAACAATCTTTGGTTCAAAAGGAACATTCCATCCACCAGGATTGAATCGAACTGCTTCTGGATAACAATAAGAAGAATTCAATTCTACAGTGGGAGGATTATCAATCAAATAACGATTCATATGTGACTCATCATGCCACACTGCAATCAATCCTTTCTCAAAGTCTTTTTCAATATTCGATACAATAGTTTCTGACATTTTTAGAAAATGTTCAGGTTTTCCACCATTGAATCCACCTGCATAATACATCTTTCCTTCACCAAAAGGAACATATGCAGTTGACTCTGGACGGCGTTCATATGAAAACTCTTGATTAGTCTTAAACCAGAATCCAGGATGTTGAGTTGCTACAAGATCTCCTAAAATTTCATCACCAACTTTTCCTTCAATTCTCATATCAACATCCATATAAAAGCAATAATCAAATTGAGAAATATACTCCCTTTCTTTAAGAAAATAATGATATCTTTTTAGAGTGGGAATCGGCCAAGGTTCATGATCAATTTGAGAAATCTTTACATTATCCGAAGATTCTTCAATTTCATGGTTAGTAAACACTAATGCAGAAATATCGTGTCCATTTAAAAAATTTTCGTCTACAGAATCAAGTAAAGATTCAACAAATTGAATATATTTATTTGTCGCTATATTAAGGATACAGATTTTCATAGTAAAAAAAAAATAAAATTACATACCTTCTTCATGCCAAATCTCATGCTGCAATGAGATTGGAAAATGCCAAATATTATTTTTTGGCCAAACAAAGTTAATACCTGTTCTTGGAAATGATTTAAAAAGTTTAGTCATAATTTCATTACTAACAGCATATGCTTCTTCAATTTTAGGAGCATCATCATAAAGATATTCACTTTGGTTATTTACCATCTTTACAACTCTCTCATCAAATCTACTTGCATAATATGACCCCAAATATGTTTCTGGTCTAGTGAAAAGTTTAAAATATTCTCCATTGTTTTCACATTTTTGTTTATTGACATTTAATCTTTGGCATTCTTCATTTACTTGAAATGGGATATCAAAAAAATTTATTAAATCTTCTCTATATCCCCAATATATCCAATCTCTTGGGTGAAAAAGATAAGCATTAAAATTACCAGCAACAAAAATTTTAGAATTCTTATTCATTTCCAAAGTTCCTCAATAGTAGTATAAACAGTTTTGTTTTCGTGTGGAGGGCACCTATCAAGAGCTGCTTTTATTTTACTTTGAGCTCTTTGAGATTTTGATCCCATAAATTTATTGTATTCTTCTATTAATTTATTATAGTTAATTGAAGAATCTGGACCAGAATGACCATTATCAATACCATGACCTAAGACAATTTTCTTATCCCTAATTACAAATTTATTTTGCATATGTGCAAAGGCACAAAGGATTAAATCAATACCCCATCCATGACCTTTCCAAAATTTAAAGTCTGGATGTTCTTTTAGAAGAAAATCAATAAAATCTTTATATTCAACCACAATATCTTTGTGGATAGTAAGATAGAAAAAATCGCACATTGTGCCAGCGACAAGATTTGGATCATCAAATTCCACAGTATTATAATTATCAAATTTGTCTACAGAAACATTATCAATAATCCACCAACATTTTTCTTTATTACCATAATCTGGTGCATAAATACCAACATTTTCAACCTCACTCACGACTTCTTCGGTTCTCCTAAAAAGTTCAGGGTAACTATCAGTTTCAACATCACCCAACATTACATTTAGATAATCATTATCAAAATTAAAATGATTTATACAAGTAAAAAATTGTCCGTACAACCAATAATCATTACCAATATTAATCCATCCATCCTGTGAATTATCATCACAGTTAATTACATCAACTTGATACCCAGAATCTTGAAGATCTTTTTGAATTTTTTTTACATCTTCTGTAACTCTTGACCAACTAAAAATAAAATGCTGCACTTTTTTCATTTTTTTCTCCTATATTAAAATCCAATCCAAACAATACAAATCTCTGGTATTATGATTTATACAGTCACCAGCAAACCATTTTTTAGGTGCTATAACTTTTTTACTATCTGCTAACCAAGCACCCCACCAACTAAAAGAACTATTTGCTATTATATGATAGTCACACAACGTCATCAAACAAAGATCAATATCTGTAGTATTTTTTTCAGATATCATAAAACGATCAGATTCAAACATTTTTTGCTCTGAGCACCAAGTTGGATCATCAGAAAAAACTAAAACCGGAATATTTTCATTAAAATATTTTAATGCATTTTTATAATACTCAATTGATTGGAGAGGATGATTATCATTGATAATATAATCACCACGTCTTATATGCAAAGAAATAACTTCTTGATTTACTAAAAAATCATTAAAAATTTTTTTACATTCTAAAAGCAAATTTGATTTAAAAGTAAAATCTTTCTTTATTTCGTCTTTTATGTGCAAAAAGTATTTTTCTGATTGAAAATATCCATAAAGATCTACTTTATCGGGACACTTTTCTAAAATATCTTCATTAACATGAAACTGGTTTTCGTATAAAATAGCATTTGAGGTGATTTCAATATTATTATTTTTTTCCAAATCAAAAATATCATAAAGAATACTTTCGGAATATTTTACATTATGATCTTTTACCCCAAACAAACTTCTAGGAGGAATACAATAATCATAACCATGTTTTAATGCTATGCCCTTTAAAGCAGAATATTGAAACATTTGGTTTCCAAGTCTTCCAAGATTTCCAAGATGGTTAAACGATATCATATGTTCTTAAAATAAAATCTTCCAATACTTCTATTTTCTTAACTCTTTCCAAGTTATCTTCAATTGCTTCCATCTTATTATAGTATATTTCCTCAGAAACTTCAAACTCTTCAGAAAGTTCAACGATACCTTCAAGATTAAAGAAATTTCCAATGTCAGGAGTTCCTTTATACACAGGTATAGTTCCAGTAGCAAAACAATCTAGAATTTTTTCAGTGTAATAAGATTCATAGAAACCATTTTCGATTGCAACAGAGAACATATAATCACATAAACCTTCTTCTTTACTTGAGATCTCTTTAAATCCTCTACCATAAAGATCTACTTGATCGCCAATCATATCTACCCATTGAAGTCTCAATTTATGACCGGGAGTAGAGTTTTTATTTGATGTGATAAATGAAATTATCTTTGATTTTGGATAGATCTTTGGTTCCTTAATCCAAGATCCATTAGGAGGACACCACTTAAATCTTTCGTCAAGATCAAGAAATTCTTTATTGTGTGTAAAGATATATCTAAAAACTTCAAAGTATTCTTTATACTTATTTCTTACATCACTAACAATTTCTGGAGTGACATATTTAGATTCAAGTAACCATCCATATTTTACACCTTTGACATTATCAGAAAATGCCTCATACATTTTCCCATCAACATAGAAAGATGTACCAACATTATTATCAAATACCCATTCCATAGTTTTTGACTCTTTACCATGAACTGAGTATCCTTTATTGCCGTGAGTAAGATGTGTAAATGAATCTCCAATAAGATTTAACTTAACCTTACTCATTAGAAACACCTTTATATAACTTTACAGAATCCTCACGAAGAGACTTATTGTTTGCAATCGAATCTTCAACTAATAGATTAATTGCTTGAACCAGTTTCGGTCTCTTAACTTTAAAACAAGTATCAATCTTTCTCTTAAGTTCTGCAATTTCCTGATCCGTAGTTGCATCTTGAATTGCATCCTCTAACATCCAAGTTCTAATATGAAGGATAGCAAGTTTCTCAACGACTTCACCAAGATTATCTGTTTGAATATATTCAACCTCAGTCAACTCTCTCCTAGAAAGAACTGAGTTGATAGTCTCCTTGAGACATCTTTCAATCACTTCACCAAAATTTGTTTCCATTTTACTTTCCTTAGATTTTAATTTCATTTTCGATAGTTTCACAAATATGATTTAGATCATAATTATCTGACCATACTTGTTTTGATTTAGAGTTATGATACCAGATTCCTTCACTAGAATAATAGGTAAAACTGATATAAGTTTTTTTATCATCTAGAAGATTTTCTTTAATATGAGTATAACAATATGGTCCAGATGCTCTACCAACTATTATATCACAAACTTTAGAGATATAAGAAATCAACAATAAATCACAGTCAACTTTTTCAGTAATCGTAGAGACACTGATTATATTTTCATTAATCACTGAGGTATTATTAGTGACTAAAAACAAACATTTTGGATAATTTTGACTGAGATAACTTATAACTGGATCAAAATCAAAGTTTTCAGATTGCCCAGATAAACAATTATTATTACATATCATAATAATCTTGTCATAAGATATTCCAAAAGGATACAAAATGTCACTTATTCTATCTAATTGATTTGATGACAGATTACTAAATCTTACGACTGGAAGAATGTCCTCTTCATTATCATATTTGATTCCATAATAATCAAAGATTTCATTTGCAAGAGGCACATATCCTCTGAAAGAACAAGCATCGACCTTTACAAATTTAGCATCTTCTTTTCCAATCCAAGTATTGATAATATTTTGTTCAAAATTATTGTCACCTCTTGACACATGAATGTTTGGATTCAATGGTCCATTATAAATGTCGCCATAATCAGACAAGATTTTTGGATTCATTCCGTGATTATAGGAAACCTCAAATCCATTCTTCAAGAGTTGCTCAATAATAATTCTTGAATAAAAGATGTCCCCATTATGAAAATCATTATAAAGATTAATTTTCATAGATTATCCCAGTTCATTAATAATATTTTCTAAAATTCTCATTTCTTGGTTGCCCACAAACTGATTATTACCAATGTAAATTCCATTCTCATGAATTATATCAGAATTTAAAGTTTTGGATGCACACTCAACTTCATAATTCAAATATGGTTGTCTTAATAAATTACCTCCAACAACTGGACGATACTCCACACCATACTTTTCAAGTAGGTTAATTAATTCTGTTTTTATCTCTTTAGTCTTACATATAAAAGGAAAACAGAAAGAACTATTACCATAGTTATAAGTTACCTTAAAAAGTTTATCTGATTTATTAACGATTTCAACATATCTCCTATAGTTTTCTCTTCGTATCTGGATAAACTTATCAAGTCTTTTTAGTTGATTGATTCCAAGAACTGCTCCAATTTCAGTATTCCTAAAATTATATCCATCAGTCACAAACAAAAATGACTCTTCAATCTCTGGATTCTTTTGAATATACTCTTTAAATTTATCAGAAACTCTTGCAAGTCCATGAGACCTTTTTAGTTTCATAAGATCATAAAGATCACTATCATTCGTAGATATCATCCCTCCTTCAATAGTTGACATATGATGACCGAAGTAAAAACTAAATGTTGATCCGACACTATTGGAACCAACTTTACTGCCCATAACACATCCATGAGATTCGCAAACATCATCTAGAAAAACTGCATTGGGAAAATACTCCTTATATTTTGGAACGTTTGCAGGAATGCCAAGAAGATGTGTGACAAATATGAGTTTAATATCAGGATGTTTTTGTGATATTCTTTTTAGATTTTCAACATCAAAACTATAATCTTCTAGATTAACATCACAAAAAACTGGAGTTAATCCAAGTTGAAAAATTGGATTGATATTTGTAACCCAAGTACAAGTTGGGAGTAAAACTTTATCGCCTTTTTTAAGATTATATTTTTCTATTACTGCAGCAACTAGAAGAAAATTAGCAGTACTTCCGGAAGTTACATATATTGAGTGTTTGCAACCTAACCATTGAGACCATTTTCTTTCAAATTCCTCTACCTTTTCACCCTGAGTAAATTTATCTGATGTTAAAACAAATTTAGCAAGTTTTACTCTATCCATAAAAGATAAAGTATTTTTCATAAGAGGCCATTTATACTTTTTCATATGTTCTCCTGTTGTTCATAAACCACTCAATAGTAATTCTAAGTCCTTCATCTAAACTAGTTTTAGCCATCCAGTTTAAAGATTTTATTTTAGAAGTATCTAATGCTCTTCTCGGAGTTCCATTTGGTTTTTCAGTATCCCAAATAATAGATCCTTTATATCCAACATGTTTAGCAATAATTTCAGAAAGTTCTTTAATACTCACTTCTCTATCTGGTCCAATATTTATTATATCAGAATCATCATAATTATTCATCAAAAATATAAGTCCATCTGCAAGATCATCGGAAAATAAAAATTCTCTAGTTGGACTTCCATCACCTAAACAAGTAACAGTTGGACTATTATTATCTTTAGCAGTAATAAATTTATTAATAAAACTTGGAATTACATGACATCTTTCAATATTAAAATTGTCATTAATACCATAAAGATTATTAGGCATTACTGATATTGTATTGAATCCATACTGCTCAGAATATTTTTTGCACATTATATAACCAGAAATTTTGGCAAGAGAATATGCAATATTAGTTTCCTCTAAAGCTGATATCATTAAATACTCTTCTTTTATGGGAACAGGTGCATGTTTTGGATAGATGCAAGCGGATCCAAGAAAAGCAAGTTTTTTGCATTTATTGCGATAAGCACTATCAATTACATTAGTCTGTATTTGCAAATTATCTCTTATAAAATCTGCAGGGCAAGATTTATTGTATCCGATTCCACCAACTCGTGCAGCAGCAAGAAAAACATAATCTGGTTTATGATAATCAAAAAAATTCTCTACGTCTAACTGTCTTCTTAGGTCCAAATCTTTTTTATCTTTAGTTATAATATTATTATAACCTTGTTCATTTAATCGTCTAATAATCGCAGAACCAACCAACCCACGATGCCCAGCAACATATATTTTAGAATCAAGTTTCATTAATACACATTTCCTCAACTAATTGATCAAAAGAAATCTTAGGTTCCCAACCTAATTTCTGTTTTGCCTTAGTGGCATCACCTAATAAGGTCTCTACTTCAGCAGGTCGGAAATATTTAGGATCAACAATTACACGCACTAATCCAGTGTTCTTATCAATTCCAACTTCAGTTCCTTGATCAGTAAACTGCCATTCAATATCCATTCCAAAGTAAGGTGCTGCTCTTTCTACAAACTCACGAACTGAATATTGTTTACCAGTAGCAATCACAAAGTCATCAGGTTCATCTTGTTGAAGCATTAACCACATTGCCTCAACATAATCCTTTGCGTGTCCCCAGTCACGAAGAGCATTTAGATTGCCCAGTTTAAGAACCGTTTGCCTACCCTCAGACATTGCCTTGAAACCTCTGGTAATCTTACGAGTAACAAATGTCTCACCACGGCGAGGAGATTCATGATTAAAAAGAATCCCCGTGCAAGCATACATTCCATATGCCTCACGATAGTTTTTGACAATCCAGTATCCATAGATCTTAGCAACACCATAAGGACTTCTTGGATAGAAAGGAGTTGTTTCCGTTTGAGGAATCTCTTGAACTTTACCGTAAAGTTCAGAAGTAGACGCCTGATAGATACGAACATCATTCTCCATTCCAAGAATACGAACTGCTTCAAGAATACGAAGAGTTCCAAGCGCATCAACTTGTCCAGTATATTCAGGTATTTCAAAAGATACCTTTACATGACTCTGGGCACCAAGATTATAAATCTCATTTGGTTTAACTTTCTGAATTACCTTTATAAGATTGGTAGAATCAGTAAGGTCGCCGTAATGGAGATGAATACGATTATAAATGTGGTCAATACGATGAGTGTTAATAAGGGATGCTCTTCTGACAATCCCATGAACCTCATAACCTTTTTCGAGTAATAGTTCAGCAAGATAAGATCCATCTTGCCCAGTGATTCCTGTAATTAGTACTTTTTTCATTACTAGTTGAAATAAAATTTATCTTTATAATTTAAATAATCTTTATCAAACCTTTTCGATAATTTTTTGATAATTATCTTCCCATGAAGGAACGTAAGGATTAACGATCATACGATGTATATTTTTATTACACAAAACTATATTTTTATTAAAAAATCCAGCACAAAGACTAAAAGTGCTTGCCCCCACCAATAAAATATCAGAATGAACTAATCCGTTAAAGTGTGATAAAAATTCTTCTCCTCCATCGGAGACAGTATGATATTTGATCCTATCTGATTTAACTTTTAAGCAAGGATCATTCCAAGAAAAAATATTAATTATTGATTCATCATATCTATCTAATATTTTTTCAATAATATTATCATAAATATCAGAACTTACATACCTATTAAAATTATCACTACTAATATCGTTTCCTCTTCTTATGTGAATGGATACATTTAGTTTATTAGGTACGTAATAATCTGGAGGATTTATGCTATATGATGCTTTAAATTTATTTAAAACATCATCAGTATAATACAAATTTGGATTTAAATTTAGTTGATTGTAAATATCTACTCGACTGTAAGTATTAACAACATCTGAACTAGAAAGTTCATCTATAAATTTAATTTCAAAATTTTTCATAATATTTTCTAACAAAATATTAGCATCTTTTATCTCATTATCTCTAGAAACAAATGGTTTATCATCAAGTACTAAAGATCTAATTGGAACATGAACATAATTTAAGTTATGATAGTTTGCATAAATTATTCCAGCAATTCTAGAAAGAAATTGAGATCCAAATCCGTCTCCACTATTTTCGCTTGCAATATAGTATGTCATAAAAACTGAAAGATTTTTTAATATTATACTAAAAAAAGTGGGTTTATGCAACCCACTTTTGGTAACTCAGGCTCGCCACCAATTCTTTAACTGGAAATTGGAAACCAGGCGGAGAAAGAATTCCCCATCCGCACCAGCAAGAATTTTTAAAGTCCCTTTAATCATCCTTCTCTTTTTCTTTTTGTATCAATTTATTTTGCTCTTCAAGAGACAAACTTCTAAACAAATTCCAAGCAGCATTTCTTTGATATTTTGATTTTTTAGTATGACAACAATGACATAATAGTTGAAGATTATCGTCTTTTAATGTTTTTGATAATCCTTGTGCCAATGGAGAAATTCTATTTTCTTTTAGAGAAGGATTTATGTGATCTATTTCTAGATTAGAAGTGGATCCACATTCAACACACTTATTTCCAAGTGCTTCATAAATTAATTTTCTACGACTTTCTCGCTTTTCTTTATTTTTTGTAGAGTACTTTTCAGTGTTTTTCCTATAAAGTTCTCTTGCTTTGGCATTGGCATCTGCTTGGTTTCTATACATGAGATATAGATTATTTTATATTATTTATCTATATCTTAATCTTCATCATCTTTAACGTAGCAAGGTACTCTGTCTGGGTCGAGCCAACGCGCATACTCAATGTCTTCCATTGCAGTAGTACATTGTAAACCATTATCAAAAAGATAAATGTCATTCCAGCGTTTGGTATAGTGATTTTGTTTTTGTAAACGATAATCAGGTTTACCGTTGATTTCAAGGATACCAACTTCAACAAAGCGATATCCTTCTCGTTCTAAAAGAACTTTTGTCATGCAACTTCAACGGACTCAAGATCTGCAAGAACATATTCCATGAGCATTTCATAGTCATCAAGAGGATCACCAGAGAACACTACACCTTCGTTTTCGTAGTAGCGGCGAACCTTTTTGTAGAGTTTCGGATTCTTTACATCAAGGTAGAAATCACCATTTGCTGCACCACGAAGGGTTTGAACGTCTTTCTTGAATTTTGCTGTGAGAGTCATTGTTTTGATTGTTGACCTTAGTATTATAGAGTGTTGATGTTTGAAAGTCAAGTAGGACGCTTTAGGAAGTGTCCTTGTTTTGGACGCTGACCTGATGGTTACTCTTTCCGCAGAGGGAGGCGTCAGTCTTTTATATTCTAGCAAGCACCTTGCTGGAGTCCAAATAATTAATGCTCGTCAGGGGAATCTAACCCCTCTTCGGCGCTTTATGAGAACGCTGCATTCGACAGATTGCTAGACGAGCGTTTGTAAGAATTGATTCCAAGAATTTCCATTATGGAGATCTTGATGACAATTATGGCACAAAAGATCGCACTTGTCTATTTCTTCTTTTAGAGTTTCATACTTTGTGTTTCCAAATCTTCTAGCATCAAGATTCAATTCTTTTTGTGAGGGATCTCTATGATGAAAGCACAACATTGCTGGTCTGTTTTCACCGCACTGTTGACATTTTCCACCTTTATTTTGAATTGCTTCCCATTTTCTTTCATAAGAAACTCTTTTTTGTCTTTCGTAAGTATTTCTTTGTACTTGTTTTGGTTTATAGTTTGGGTCGTTTTTATAACGCCATTGATGTCTACAAGAATCACTGCACCATTTTTTTAATCTTCCTTTTGTTTCTCTTTCGTTGAGAATATTTGAACCACAATTATGGCAGGTAGATATTAAAGTAAACATATTGATGTTATGAACATATGCATAACTATTTATAAAAACAGTATATGCAATACGAGTGCCTGGATTCGAACCAGGTCAAAGCCGCTAATCTGGCGGAAAGAGTTTATAAGACTCCTCTGACTACCAAGTCTCACTCGCTTAAGACCAAATCATTATAGGAGATTTGGAACCCTTCGTCAAGACCCTTCTTCGTGGTCTGTGTGGATTTTAACTATCTCTTCAAAATCCACTTTTGCTTCGTTACATATACTAACCACTTCTTTGTAAGGAACCATTATTGCATTTCCGTGTTCGCTTTTAATGAGTAGTGTTTCTCCGCTTTCTACTCTATTCATAAGATTATCAAAATCTGCTTGAAATTCTTCAATTGTAAAGGATGGAAGTTTTTCGATTTCTGGATTCATTTTCATAAAGTGATTTTTATGAGTCCGAGTGGAAGGTACTGCCCCCTCTTCGCTGCGTCCCAAACGCAGAGTTATACTTTTCTACTACACCCGGTTATTGTTTATATATTCTTCAATTAATGGAGTAACTAATTGACGATATCTGGAATGAAACATTCTATGATGATTTGGACATAATGGAACTAAATTATTTGGATCATTATTATTTTTATTACAATCCATATGATGGGCTTCTACTATGTGTTCAAATCCACAAATACAACATTTTTTAGAATGATATTTAAAACATATTTTTCTATATGCTTTATCACCATCAAATCCATCTTTATAATTTGGATTATTTTCACCGCTTCTAAAATATGTATTTGAGCAAGAATGTGAACATACTATTTTTTCCCCTTTTGAACCAATAGAAGTTTGAAAAAGTTTTCCACAAACTGGACACTCTTTCTCAATTAGTTCATATTTTCTTGGAGATTTATACTTTGGAATTTCTACTTCATAAAGTTTAGAAATTTTTTTAAGATATGAACGAGTTGCCCCATTTTCACACATACCTAATTTTCTTAAAACTTGTGCAGGACCATTTGATCCAATACAAGCAGTTATAAGTTCTTCTTTGGTAGTATTTCTTTTTTTCATATCAAACCAAATAACTCAAAACTATTTATATAGGTAGTATGTTTTGAGATAATATCAAATTAAATTACTTACTCCTTTTTTGAATGTATAAACATAATACCAGCAAATGGTACGATTGTCAACCCGCACCCGCAGAGGAAAAGGAAAAATGGACTTGCTGCGAGTGCTTCTACAATGTGGAAAATCATTTTATATATGCGTGTTGTAAAGACCAAATAATCAAAAATCCAATAACACCAAAGATTGTGAATGCTGTGTAAATTCGTTCATTCATCTTCTTCGTCCTCGTATGTAGAAGGTTCTTCAAAAAGTTCATTCATCTTTTGTTCTAAAACTCTTTTTAATAATTCTTCTAGATCTTCGTCTGAAAATTGAACCATTAGTTTAATGTAATCTTAAGCCAAGGTAATAGTGGTGGAATTACTCCAATAAGTCTTAAAAGTCCCTCAGCAAATAAAGCAAGAACCACCCAACCGACGCACATACTAATGATAGAAGCATTACGGTTGTGTCGTCGTATTGCTGCATCAATCATCTCCTGAACTTCAGAACGTGTAATAAATTCGT
>Ga0208784_1000367_pt1 | contig 22272 bp, 27 predicted proteins | sample DEB19_08_DNA_FD_184531 | JGI IMG/M metagenome (GOLD analysis project Ga0208784, IMG submission 184531) | Aqueous microbial communities from the Delaware River and Bay under freshwater to marine salinity gradient to study organic matter... | ecosystem: Environmental > Aquatic > Marine > Coastal ... | reverse complement strand
CTGCTATTGCTTTGCCCCTGGCTTTAATGATAACTGCTGGAGTAATTTGGTCTGGCGATAATCCTCTAGCCTCCGCATAATGCTTGGCTTCGAGTTGTGCTTCTTTGGTCCAGCCACTAAGGTCGATTTTATTACCTGCACCTGGGGCTTTTGCTTCGACGACTCCAATTGAGCCAAGGAAATCCGAAGAGATAACAATATCTCCTTCATCTCTTGCACCTGTTCTTGCAAGTCGTTCAGCGTTGTATCCATTTGCGCGAAAGTAATTTCGTAAGTCTGTTTCAAAGGTTGCTCCTCGTTGCTTATGAGATTTTCTAGTTGTCATAGTCACACATTCTCTGGTATATCATCCATGAACATATACTCAGGATTAAAAGCAACCCAAGTCATCAGTCCTCCTCCTGCATCAGCGCGACCGTATCTATTTTTAACAGGTGCAACACCCATAGAAGTACCAACAACGCCGAGGGTACATATAAGAGCAGGAAGTTGAGCAACCTTGCCCTGAATAGCGGAGCGCGGTTGACACGGGCTACCTTGGATAGCCTCCGAAGTGTGGTGTAAAACAACCACTGCAGCGTTAGTCGCTCTCGCAAGATACTTCAACTCCTTCATGATTGCACGCATTGATGCAAACTCTTCACCACCATCTGTGGCAACATCCATTAAGTTATCTACTACAATAAGAACAGGTGGGCAACCCCACAGTTCTTCGAATGCTTGCACCTCTTCATCAATATCTTGAAGTGTTGGTGCTGACTCAAATGACCAAACAATATGGCTACCCTTTGCAAGAGTAGCCTTAGTCCAGCCATGGTCTGTGTTCATTAAACTTTCAACATCAGTTTGTGACTTGCCTGAAATCATAGAGGCAAGGCGCATGGCCATAGTATGTGCGTTAGTATCTGCTGAGATATAAAGTGTTGGAACTTTCATCTTCAAAGCAAGTGCTAGTGCTAGTGTGGATTTACCCACTCCTGGTGCTGCTGCGAACATCGAAACTTCAGAACGTCGAATGATAATCTTGTTGCTCTCGAACGCTTTGAAACAACTAGGTAGCGGTTCTCCACCAATACTGGGACGACCAACTGAGCGGACAAGTGTACGCATCCTTCATCATTCCCTTCTTTAAAGAATGAGCGTAGCCACCTAGACGGTGTGACTGGATGGCTACGACTCATCAACGTTTCTTTAGTTTACTGGCTTGCACTGGTCTGGAGTCCCCTGTGGGGTTGGGCATGCCCAGAAAGCGTAAGGCTTCCCAGTGTTCTTGCTCACTCCCTGGCGGAAGACTCTCGCTCCGTGTACACACGTCGGGCTCGCTTGACCTGACGGTGTTACTGCGCTTGGTGGAGGTGTAAGTAACGGACCCTGCCCCTGGGATGGAGCGGAGTAAGTGGATGGCGCTGTGCTTTGCGTTGAACTTGTGGTCCCCAAAGGGGCAGCGTTGTAAGCACCAACAACCAATCGTTGTACGGCTGCTACTTGTGTTGAGTAATCACCAATGCCTTCTAGCAGTACGCTGAGTTCATCAGCAGTATTAGCACGGATATTAATCATATCCCCAGCAGGTGTCTTGTAACTGACTTGCAGTTTCCAGTCTTCCATTTGTTATCCTATCTTCGTTGAGAACGTACAGTAATCTGTAAGTCCACATTTGTATTGGCAGTTGTTTGTGTTCGGTAAAAAGATTCCAGACTTTCTTGCTTTGTCAAATCCTGACACTAGATATTCTAACTTCTCTTCTGTGTATGTGTCAAGATTTACCAGAGGGGATACACCATGCTGACGTGCCATCCAATATGTCCCCCACTTAACATCAATGCCAAATGTCTTAAGCATTCCGACCTTGTAAAAGCCGAGTTGAAGTGTATTGGAAGGTGTTTGTTGAGAGGTTTTTAAGTCGACGATTACAAGTTCGCCATTGACTTCAAACACTCTGTCAAGAATCATCTTGACTGGCACGCCAGCAAAATCGGGTAGCATAGCCAACTCAATGGCTGGTGTACCTTGTGGTGTCTTCCACAATTTCCAGTCAGGGTTAGCCTTACGCCAGTCAATGTAGGCTTGCACCCATCGAGGACCAGCATCCTGCCAAAAGTTTACATCTTCTTTGTTTGGGTTAGCCTTAGTAGCACGACCACCAACACGGGCATTAGTCAGGTCGGTATCACCGAGTTCCTGCGCCCAGGCTTTAGCCCATAGTTCAGTCTGCATTTTCTAAGTCCCACATTTCTGTCGCTGTATGGAATGCACTACCACCTACTGACCAAACTGATGGTGCCTCAGGCACCTGCATCAATCGTCCTAGGTAGTACTGATATCCACAGTCAATGTATGTACTAAAGGCTGAGTAACTTACATGCTCAGGCAGTTCGTAGTCTCCAAGTTGTATGCTCATATCTCAAGTATACAAGATATCCACAACTTGTCAAGTTTAAAATAATGTTGCATTAGTCAGAGTCATGTGTATAATTAAATATATATACTATATAAGAAGCCCTTTAGGGGCTTCTATATAATATATATTAATATAATATATTATATAGGAGAATACAAATGTTAGAAACATTTATTGGAGTAGCACTAGCAATTGGCTTACGTGACCTAGTGCACGAGGCTATCTCGCGGTACCAAGACTATAAAACTAGGAAAAACTGGAAGACATTAATCGACTTGGCTGAGGATTTTGAGGCTGACGACGAGGATTTATAACCTCTAGAAACGACAAAAGAACCCCCCGACCTAGGGTGATTACCTTAGGAAGGGGGGTTTATTGTCTCTATGGACCTGCTAGGGCCCTAGATGAGGCTTATTCTGAACCACGTCCAAACGCGGTTTCCTTAGGGTCAAGCGCCTTAAGCACAGGACCTGCAATAGCAGCGACTCCAGCCATAAGAAGGTTCTTAAGGTCGGTCTCTCCTGCTAGGTATAGAGCAATGACTGCAGCCAATGCTGCACGTAGGTATGAACCTGCCATTGCTACGAGTTTTTCTGCGTTCATAAGTCCTCCTTAGGACTGTTGAGGTTTAGACGCATGGACTTTGCAACAGGTGCAAGGTTCAGTCTTATACGTCTTCTTACTAGGAGATGGTGTCAGAGCAGCCTTTACTTGGTTGATAACCTTAGGCTGATTCATCCACCAAAACCAAGGATTAGTATTGGTAGCCATAGAGGGCTTAATAGAAATATGTAGATGCTTGTTATGAGGATTAACCCCAGTGTACCGTCTGTTTCCCAGTTCTTTCTTGTCTTCAGACCAGATAGTACCTTTGAAGATGAGATACGAAACACGCTCATCCTCCTTAAGTTTTTCAAATATTACAGCACAGTCTACACCGTGGGCTGGGTCGTGTGTTAAGTCTACCGCTAGACCAAGGTTATGGTCTGAGTCAGGATTCTGTTTTTGGTGAGCAACAGAAGGGAGCAAACCATCGCTTACTTTCTTGCGCTTCGGAAACAATGCCGTCGCCTGACGGAGAACAGCAGTTGCAGCAGGAGTGGCTTTCTTGACCACAGGTTTCATTCATTTCTCCCCTTGTGTAGCATCATCTGATATAGGATTTCTACTTTTTCTTCTAGTCTAGTGACCGAGTCTTTAAGACTTGAACCCGAATTAGGCTTGAGTTCATAAAGGTAATGCTTGACCAACCATCTAACAGACCCAGCAAATGCTGTGATTACTGCTATTACAGATACGATTAGACTAGCCCAGTTTGCTGCGGTCATTAGTTGCGCTCCTAAGAGTTATACGGTACGGATAGTGATTTCAATTACTCCACCAAAGCCATCGAAGCGCTTGTCTGGAGGTGTCATACGTGTGAATGTTACTTGTTCAATTACTGCCTGACGAGATTCGCCAGTTGATAGGTCTTGCCATGTAAGAACATCTCCTGTTTCTTCGATGTCTTCTAATAGTTGAATGCGGTCAAATGCGCGTCCCTCGTATCCGATGACAGTATTAAATCTATCTGTCTCAATATCAAAGCAGTATACTGGGAATCTCATGACACGTTGACGCGGTGTAGCAATAGTAGCCTTTGCTTGATACCCTTTAAAGACTGGTCCACGGGTTGTATCAGTTCCATCACGGTACATGATAAACTTATATGCTACATACTCTTGAGCGGTAGCAGGGTTTGATGTCGCAACTTCAATAGGTGGAACTGAAACATCGTATGAGATTTGCTCATACTCAACACCGTTTTTATCAACACTTTCAAGTGTTATTGAACCATATGTAAAGTCACCTCGTCCGATAAGGCGCTTGAAGTTTTTAGGCTCTAATGTGCCATAGCGAATGTTGCCTGTTGTTAAGTAGCCAGATGTGCGAAGTGTTGATTCATCTTCAATATACACATAACCTGTGGAGCCATTGGCAGTACAGAATGTAAGTCTATCTGTACCATCAGCAAATGCGCATGCAGTTGTTGAGTGACCAGTCACTCCATCATAATAGATATCATTTGCCCAAGCAAATCGTAATGTTTCTAATTCATTACTAAGGTCAATGCGGATTACCCCAGGCTCGCCATCCACACCAGTAGCACACCACACAAAATGGTCACGTGCTGCGAAGTCGTAGCATGGCTGCGATGTCTCTACGATTAGTGGACCGTAGTTGATTGAACCATCTTGGTCAGACACAATTCCAGCACGCACACCCTTGCTTGTGCCAATCATCATGTAGCCAAGATAGTAGTAAATCTTGTGAACCACTTCACCAACTGGTAACTCTGCTGCAACAATTGCAGATGTCAAAGTTGGCATAACGCCAGCAGTTGACAATGTAAACTTTACAATAGTTGATTGAATGCCATTGTATCCAGCAACATAGATAGCAGAACCTGATGCTGTAATAGATGTATACACTTGGCTAGTTGATGGGTGAGTATATAAAGGAGTAGGTAGAATAGATGCCGCGGTTGACAGTTCGTAAATCTTATTGTCAGCACAAAGAACAATGCGCTCCTTGACATACTCCATTACAGCATTGCTAATTGTTCCGCTTGCATCAAATAGTTTTACCTCATCAGCAGTTGATGCTGAAGAACCAGTCAATGGTTTTTTGTACAATGTCTGTTTTGCTGTGCCACCTGATGTGACATTAGTATACCAATATGCATATGTGCCATCATCGCAGATGCCATGTACTGGGTAGACTCCAGCACCAGCGTTGTAATCAATGAAGTGTGTCACCGTTCCATCTGCTGCAATTTTATCAACATCATACTCATCATGAAGTAGCACTCCTGACGTTGTATTCCATTTGATTGAGCGAAGTTCTTGAAATCTACGTCCAGTAGAACGAAGAGAGCCAGTTGTAATATGAGTAGAAGTGCAGTTCTTTAGTAGCGTTGCTTGTCCTTTTGTCCAAACATTCACACCCTTACTATCTGCAAAACGATAGTGTGACTTCTCGTCAGTTGTTGCTGGGTCATAGAAGTTGATACCAGAACCTGAGTGGAATGACATTTGAGAACGAATCCACCAACCAGTCAGTGACTGCTCTCCTGGCTCAGTACCATTATCAAACTGTTCTTTACGGAATGGTGCTGTCTGACGGATGTAAGGGCGAGAATCATTGATTGCATAAATGAAAGGCATGCCACCAACTGCTACGTCGTAGGCCACATCGTTGTTTTGCCATACTGCACTGGATGAGACAACGCCCACATCAACAGCAATAGCACGTTCAGCACGACCTTCGGTGATATCTCTAGCCACGTTACTCCTTAATTAGTTGAAACTTAAATTATTCTGTTGCTGGTATCCAGTTAGTTACAGATTCATCCCAGACAAAAACCTTTCCTTCTTCAACTGGCATTGGTACAGGGGGTTGCCATTGAGCATTCTCGTCTAATACCCAAGATGGGAATGGTTGAGGTGCAAAGAAATGGTCAGCAATCGGGTCGTATGTATATCCAACGCCAGCATAGTTTTTACGAATTGTGCCATTGTATGAGGTCTGAACCCAGTTACCACCAAATAATGATTGGCAAAATTCAATACCTTTAGTCTCTGACTCAACACCATCAACTAATAGTTCATTGTTATGTACAACGATTACTTGCTTAACAATGTTGCTTTCATCTAGTTCTGCAAAGTGTGCCATTAGAATGTAATGCTCCCACTTCCTGTCCATTTATAAATATAATATCCACCAGTTTGAGTAATAGTAGGTGAACCTGTTGTAGATGTAGCCGCTGGATATGTGTCTGCATAACGAATAATTACAATACCTGAGCCACCTGCACCGCCGCTAGTAGTTGAGTTAGCAGGTCCACCACCTCCACCACCACCTGTATTTGTGGTTCCGCTTCCACCAGTTGCGCCATTACTACCATTAGCGCCACCGCCTGTACCGCCAATACCACCATTAGCAGGAAGTGCAGGGTATCCACCACCGCCTCCTCCACCAGCACGATAAGTTGCGGTGCCATCAATAGAAGACTGTAATCCTATACCACCATATCCAGCATACATAGTTGTACCATTAGGATTTGAACCAGCAGCACCAGCACCACCGCCACCGCCACCGCAGTATGTTGGTCCTCCTACATAAGAACCACCATTATTGCCTTGACCTGATGTACCAGTACCGCCAGCAGTATAGTTTTGAGCGCCACCGCCACCAGAACCACCATTTTTGTTTACTCCGCCATCATTTTGTGGTCCTGCTCCACCACCACCACCAGTTGACGTAATAGAAGAAAATACAGAGTTGCTACCGTGACCACCATAAACTGTAGTGCTATTTCCTGCTACTCCACCTGCACCTACAGTTACGGTAATTGCAGAACCAGCGGTAACTGACAATCCTGATGCTGTTCTATAGCCACCAGCACCACCTCCACCTGGGCTTGAACCAAAACCAGAACCACAACCTCCGCCACCACCACCTGCAACAACTAAGTATTCAACTGTAGGTGTTACGGGAACTACTGGAGTTACAGAGTTAGACGCAGCAGACAATGCTGAATTACCATTAGCATTTGTAGCCAAAACTTGAATAGTATAAGCAGTTCCATTTGTTAGCCCAGTAACCGTAATAGGAGAACTTACTGCACCACCACTACCACCCGAAGGTGTTGATGCTGCACCATACGCTGAAATTGCTTTTCCACCTGTTGCACCAGCGGTAAAAGTTACAGTTGCAGATGCGTTTCCAGCAGTTGCAGTTCCAATAGTTGGAGCCTGCGGAACTGTAGTTGCAGTAATACTTGCAGATGCTGTAGAAGCAGGAGATGTACCAGCAGCATTGGTAGCAGTTACTGTAAAAGTATATAAAGTAGATGATTGCAAACCAGTAACAGTCAACGGAGAACTAGCACCAGAGGCTGTAAAGCCTCCAGGGCTAGATGTAACTGTATATGAAGTTGCAGCAGGACCTGCACCTGCTGTAAATGTAACAGTAGCGGCACCATTGTTGTAAGCGCGACCAGTACCAACATCAGTAGCAGTCACTCCTGTTGGTGCTGAAGGTATACTTTTACCTACACTACCAACCAATCCGCCTAAAACACCACTCATTAAGACAATCCATTTCCTGAGATGTACCAAGTAGTTGAAGCAACTTTAACTGCTGTTGCCATTCCGTGTGCAGCAAGGGTACGAGAACCAGTAGTTCCTGTACCTGCTAGATACATAGTATCAGTTGTGATTGCAATAGTTGTAGTAGCACCTGCACCAGAGATGAAGGAAACTACTGTACCTACTGGTAGTGCTAGGTTAGCATTTGAATCAATTGTAACTGTTCTAGTTGCAGTTGAGTAAATATGCTTACCAGCATCAGTCGCAACAATTGTATACGCACCTGTGGTTGTAGCATTTTGAGGAATACCTGTATAGCCTATTCCAGTTGCGGCAGTAGTGACTGTTGCTGCTGCTGGTCCAGCAGATGTAATGTCAAGACCAATTCCTGGAACTCTAAATTTTGTAATGCTTGAATCACCAATAGTTACTTCATTAGATACTGAAGAAAGACTTGCTGCAGCATTGTAACCTATTACTACGTTATTTGAACCAGTTTGTAGTCCACTTGCAGCAATTGAACCTATTAATGTATTGTTTGAACCAGTTGATACTAAACCACCAGCAGAATAACCTACTGCTGTATTGTTGGTACCACTGGTAACGGCATCAAGTGCGCTTGCTCCAACAGCAGTATTATTAGAAGCAGTATTAAGCAATAAAGCATTTTGACCAACTGCTGTATTGCTATTTCCTGTTGTTACGGCTCCTAAAGAATCTACACCGATAGCAGTATTATAGTAACCTGTTGTATTAGCATCAAGTGCTCTAGTACCAACTGCTGTATTTTGTCCAACAGTACCATTGTGTGCTGCAAGAGCATCTTTACCAACTGCTGTATTGTTAGGTCCTGTTGTATTTGCAGTTAATGCTCCAGCACCAACTGCAGTATTATTGGCTCCAGATGTATTTCCAAGCAACGCGTTATAACCCAAAGATACTGGGTCAGTTAATGTTGTTGATGTCTCACCATGAACTGTACCTAATGTGGTAGGAGTTGCAGCAGCAGTTGTAGCAATAGTTCCCCAAGATGATGTTGTACCATCAGTTGTAAGATACTTACCTGAGTTGCCTGTCTGAGAAGGAACTACGTATGTAGTTGAATCTGTAGCAACTAAAGTCTTTGATGCAGGAATTGATGTTCCATTAATTGATGTTGCAGTAGCAACTCCAATATCTGGTGTTACCAAAGTTGGGCTTGTGTCCATTACAAACTTTGTACCAGTACCAGTCTGAGATGCAATAGATGTTGCTGCACCTACAGAAGTGATTGGACCAGTCAAATTAGATGGAGCAAGAACTACGTTGTCAAGATAGTACTTTGTAACCGCATCTTGAGCATTGGTTGGGTCTCCCAAACCTGTAATTTTGTTAGTGCCCATTGCAATAGCACCAGACATAGTGCCACCAGATAGTGCTAACTTAGTATCAGCGTAATCCTTTGTTGCTGCGTCGCCAGTTGCTGTAGGTGTTCCAAGACCTGTAATCTTATTGCTTCCCATGGCGATGGTACCTGACATTGTTCCACCAGCCAGAGGCAACTTAGTTGCTAGGCTGTTAGTTACTGTCGTTGAGAAGTTAGCATCATTACCAAGAGAGGCAGCCAACTCATTAAGAGTGTCTAACGCTCCTGGCGCTGATGCAATTAAATCAGCAATTTCTGTCTGCACATAAGCAGTAGTAGCAATCTGAGTTGTATTGGTATTTGCCGCTGCTGTTGGGGCAGTAGGTACACCAGTCAATGCTGGACTAGCAAGTGGAGCATAAGTGGTTGCTGCTGTGCTAGTTGCTAACTTAGAATCAATCTGAGTCTGAATTGCAGAAGTTACGCCATCTAAGTATCCAAGTTCAGTTGAAGATACAGTTGATGATGGAGCAATCTTTGTCCAGTCAATTGCTGCAGAAGCATTAATATCGGCATTGACAATAGTGCCATCTGCAATCATTGTTGACGTAACAGTTCCAGTGTCTCCAGCAGTAATCGCTGTTCCTGAAATCTTAGTCTTATCAATAGCAGCAGACGCGTTAATGTCAGCGTTTACGATAGAGTTGGTAAGGGATAACTTACCGTAGCCAATTTGGGCAGATGAGTTGATATCTGCGTTTACAATTGTATCATTGGCAATCATTGTGCTTGTTACTGTACCTGTATCTGCTACAGTAACAGCAGTACCAGAAATCTTTGTCTTATCAATGGCTGCTGAAGCATTGATATCAGCGTTAACAATAGTACCGTTAGCAATCATTGTAGAAGTAACTGTACCAGTATCGGTTGTGTAAACGCCATTAGTTACTGTACTAGCATTACCTGTTAAATTACCTGTTACGTTACCTGTAAGGTTGCCTGTAAATGTTCCTGCAATAGCGCCAGTACCAGTAATGGTTGGACTGGTTAAAGTTTTATTTGTAAGGGTCTGTGTATTGGTTGTACCAACTACAGCACCAGTAGCACCGTGTCCCGTTGTAGCCTCAATGTGAGTATTTGCTTCACGGTAATCACGACCGATAGCCATGTGACGTACGATTGCACCTGCTGAGTGAGTCTGGCCAGATGAGCCATCAATACCACGAACAATTGTTAATGTATTAGTACTAACAGCGGTGATATCTACAATTTCTTCGAGCGCTGTATCTGGGTCAATAACAACAGTGAATGTTTCACCTGCTGACACTGTTACACCACCAAGTAGTGATGAACCAGATACGACTGTAGCAGTTGTCGCAGACGATGTTAGCGCAGCAGATAGAGTTGTTTGCTGTGAACGTGAGGAGTATTTACGGGTTGTCATTTAGGTTCCTATCGGCGGGAGAAGTGAACTTTAGGTGGATAGTTCTGTTGTTGTGCTTTTGTCTCTTCGTTAAGACGTTGTGTATAAAGTGCGTAGAGTTGCTTAGTTGCAGATTGTGACGCACCATATGGACGCTTTGAGTCAGTCTCATCCGCCTGTGGACTAACCATTGCTGCTCTTGCTGGGTCAAGGAATGATAGTAAGCGATATGCCGTTCCTAGAATCACAACATCACGCGTTGATTCTGGAAGTCCAGTTTGTGTAGCATAATCTTCAGAGTTTGATGTAAAAGCAACTGGGTCAGTAGCGTAGATAACCTTTACTGTTCGGCCAGAGATTGGTGCTTCGCCTAAGGTAATTGTCTGTACTTGGTCAGTGCCTGTTACATAACCAAAGGCTTCAGCATTGGCTGCTGCATCAAAGTCATAGCGTCGAATTGGTTGCCATTCTTTTGTTGGCCCAATTGTTTGCCACATCACTGTGATGATGTTTTTGATATTTAGGTTAGCAAATGCATAGGTAGATACTGCTGCATTAAATGTAAAGGTTGTTGACTTTACTGAAAAGATATTTGAACCAAGCGCACGGATTGTGTCATTGATAGCACGCTTTACTGAATGACGCGGGAACGTTGGGCTAATCGTAACCTTGCTATCTGCTGTGTGTGTTGCAGCAGTTGAGCCCAGATAACCACGACCATATGGTGCTACAGTTGCAGTATTTGCAATACGGTCATATGAGTCAACCCACATTAACTCTTCGCCAATCTCAATTACGCCCTTACCAACTGAATCAGTTGCGCCTAGGCTCAAGATTAGAGGGGAAGCACTTGAAGAGGTTGTGGTTGTTACAGGGTTAACAAGATATGTTGAACGGTCTTGCTGGAATGTATAACCTGCAAGATTGATAAGGACTTCATCAATCATATTCTCTAAAGTAGTTGTCATGCGTTGATGCTCCTCAAAGCAGCAGGTGCTGCAAGTCCAGTAGTGCCAGCAAGTTCATTACAGATACCGTCGATGTCCTTGAACTTATCACGTGTACGTGAAGATGAAGCCTTGATGTTTAATGCACCAACTGTTGCTAGACCAGTAGTACCAGCCCAAGCATTAGCAGCGCCCTGCTCATCAAGTCCAGTAGTACCAGCGAGCCTATTTAACTCTGCTGCTAGACTACTGCCTGCTTTGCCTATTGCCATTGTTTACCCTTTCTTAGGTGTAATCAAACCTTGTTCTGGAAGAATTAATTTGGATTTCTTTTCCTCTTTAACTCCACCAAAGAATGCTTTGTAGTAATGTTCGTCAAATGAGAATCGCTTCATGTGAGGAACTGTTGCCCCTGTATGGCACCATACTGGTACCTCAGCCTTGTCACATAGTGCAAAGAAGTAAATGTCTTCGCCCATAAAAGACTTATTGACACCAACCTCAGTGAACAGTGGTACACCAGGAACTGCTTCTAGAATCTTAGTTACTGCGTTGCGATGCATGAGGACAAACCCCATACCTGCAGCACCAACCTTGATAAACTTATTTTCAGGTAGAGGATGCATTCTTTGAATGCCAATCGTATCTCCTGCTTCCGCAAACTCATACACCGTAGGCATAGGAATCATAAGCGGGTCTTCGGGTGTATCTGTTGTGAAGTACACACCAGTTACAATTGGATGCTTCTCAGCATCCTTGTTGTCCCACAGTAACTTAAACTTGTCAACGCTAATAACAACATCTGAGTCTACCCATAGTAGCCAGTCAGATTTGTTGTTTTCATACCAATATGAGATTACCTTCTCGCGTTGTCTTGCAATCTGATTGCCTTGGCTTCGTAGTGATGTCTCAAACTTTACACCAGACTTGAGCATAACATCTACAACGCCTTGCATAAACTTGCCATCAACGTTACCGTTGTCGCACCAAGCAACCGATACTGTTTCTTGTTTCATCGTCCCCTACTTTCTTACCACTTAACTTTATCAGCCCAATATGCTGCAGACATCTTGCCCTTGGCAATGTTCTTTGCGTGACGTGCTTTGAATGAACGTTGACGTGCAGTTGGTTGTCTGTCCCCAACAACACCCTGCTGACCAAAGCGAATAGTCTTGACCTTATCTCCCTCTTTAGCCACAACAACATGTGACTTGGTTGGATGACTTGGTGTACGCTTAGGCTTGTTAAAGCCTGATACTCCTGCTCGCTTTAGTCTAGGGTCAATCATTTCTTCTTCGCCTTCTTCTTTGCTTTTCCTGCTTCAGATAATGCAATAGCAATTGCTTGCTTTGGGTTCTTAACTACTTTGCCACCCTTACCAGAATGCAATGTTCCAGCCTTGAATTCGTGCATAACTTTCTGCACTTTCTTCTGTCCCTTAGTTGGCTTCTTCATTACTTGCCCTTCTTAACGCCAGATACTTTCTTAAGGCGAGGGTTTGCCTTTACTGCAGCCTTACCAGCCTTGCGTGCACCAGCAGCGAGAATAGCACCAGCACGTTCAGTTGAGATGCCCTGCTTCTTGGCAATAGATGCTGCAGCCTTTTTGAATCCTGGATGTGCTTTCTTCATCCCTTAACCCTTCTTCCCTTTGAATCGTAACGAGCACCCATAAGGATTGCTCCTGCTAGTTGACCCTTTTGACGACGTGCAATACCAGCAAGTTTATTTGCCATTTCATCAGTTCCTGGTCCTGGAGTCTGACTCATCTCAGTTCTACGACGTGCAGACTGATATACGTCATTAATTTCTTTTGCAATATTCTCGAAGTAATTGCGCTTCTTTGCAGCCATCTTACTTCTTCTTGCCCATCTTCTTTGGCATTGCCTTCTTAGCAGACTTCTTCATTGCTTTGGCGCCGTACTCTTTCATCTTCATTGCCATTGGCTCATTCTTCTCATGCTTTTTCATAGCAGCCATTGACTTGTACTTCTCACCTTTTACTGACATTATATTTGTCCAATCTCTTTCATTACTGCTACGGATTCTTTAGTTATATCTTTTGCCTTAGGCATTGTATCTGCATCATATGCTTTGCCCAATGTTTCTGACGCTGTATATGCTGCTTCTACATGTGCCTTTGTTGTACCTGACGGCTGCATTCCCTGACGTCTTGCTTCTCTATAGTCAGATAGTTCAGCATTCCATTTCTTATCTGGAATATCTCGCTTTGCATCCCCTGCATTAAGTTGTAAACCTTTTGCCTTACAACCAAAACAGTCATCATCACATGCTGTATGGTCAATAGATATATCTTCATACTCAAATGGTTTTTCCGCAGTAACATCACAAAGAACGCAACCCCATAAAGTTGCTTCAAAGTTATGTTCAGCAGTAAAGCCCCATTCAAGAACTTTACTTATGTGCTGATGTTCCATGTCCCCTACTGTTCTGTAAAGTTTGCTTCAGTTACTCCAATACCACCAGCAATTAATTCAGCCTTAGTGGTATCATCTACTGTATGGTTATATCCACCACGATATACGGCATCATAGTCCAATAGGTCCTCATCTACAGCATAGCGTATCTGTGAGTATGTAGAACCTGACTTTACTATTGTAATACCTTTGTCAAGTTTATAGAAGTAGAACAGACGGTGTCCACCCGCTGGGCCTTCGGCCACTGTTGGTGTCTTGAATGTCCAGTTTGTCATAGTTCTCCTTAATGAACTTACTGATGAGGCTAGGTTTCCCTAGCCCCACCCGTCAATCAACTAAGCGATTGATGAACCTGATTCGATTCGGTATAGTGCCTCTTCGCGGTAGCGAGCAAAGCCTAGTACGCCGTACCAACCCATTGGGCGGTGACGCATCAACTTGTCAACTACTGGTCCGATTACTACGTGTGGCTCTTCTGCCACTGCCTCAGCAAGTGCTTGCTGTCCAGCAATGATTGTGCGGTAAACGCGAGCAGATGCTGCTCCGTCTGTTGCATTGTACAGACGTGGAGACTCTACGAAGTATGCACCTTCGTATGTTCCGATTTCGCCTGCCCAGATGCGGTCCTGTGATGAACCGTACTGGTTTGGAAGTAGCCATCCTGCAGAACCTGTCTCAGCACGTAGGTCGTGTGAAACTTCTGGGTGTAGGCCAGCCCAGTATAGTGAGCCCTTGCGACCGTTAGCCTTGCCTGCACGCAACTTAGCAACAGCCTTGCGGATGTTTGCTGAAGATAGTGTAGCCGCTGCTGTAACAGTTGCTGTTGATGTTGCTGTTGAACCTGAGTAGATTACGTTTGAACCACCGCGCAATGTTGTCATTGCAACTGAGTCGATAGAATCTGCTAGGTTGAAAGCGATGATGTTAGCGATTGCTGGGTCTACATCTGCTAGAGAGAATAGTTCCAACGCACGTGTTACAAGTACTGAGTTACCATACTCTGCAAGAGTAATGGTTACAGATGTTGGTGTAGACAGTGCTACTGCATCTGGGTCAGTGTCTTCTGTGAGAGCAGTTGTTGCTGCTGAGAGGTCAACGTACTTCTGTAGAACTACAGTTGAACCTGGGATTGCTTGACGAGCAGGACGCTTATCTGCGACAGAACGAATTAGGGGTTCTGAACGGAGAGCGAACTCTAGTAGGCGGTCATACGCCTTTTGTACTAGACCTGCTGCGCCAACTGTACCTCCAAGAGTAGAGGAACCTGTTGATGTATAGGCATTAGCCATGAGTTGTCACCTCCAAGTGACTATGAACGGATATTATTGTTGCGAGCGAAGTACGTTCAAGAAGTCTTCCATGCTATCAGCCTGGTCCATCCTTAAACTTAAATCTTCTGCTCTATCAGGTGTTAACGCACCCTGTGTGATGACGTCCTGCTGGCGTAATGCTGCACGGTCGACTTCACTCGCTGCGGGTGCATCCTTAGCCACATCAATTCCGAACAAGTCTGCGTTATCATCAAGCCAGTTATTGACTGACTCCTCGTTAACTTCATCCAAGTCCTTAAGAATTAAACGTGTTGCTTTAGGATTGACACCTTTCTTTTCTAAGACTTCTTTGACGGTTCGCTCACGCTGCCCCTTGGATAAAACCTCAAGTTGCTCAGTGAGTTCCTTAATACGCTTCTCATCTGCACGCTTGGCTTTACGTAACTTTTTAAGTAAGTCACCGCCATCACCTGCATATTCATTTGTATCGAGGTCATCGTCTTCTTCGTCCCAGTAGTTGTTGCTCATAGCAACCCACCCTTCTATTTGTTATTAGTCGCAGGCCACAGTTCAGTTCGGGGAAACTGGCTGGCTCCTACTCTCGGTCTTGTACGCTGTGCGGGGCCGATAGGTCCACACAGGATATTAGAATGTGCCCTTTGTCTCTGACATTAGGCTTGTCTTATTTACACCTGAAGTTCCACTAAACTGTGCAATTTCACGTGCAGATAATGCTTGACGCTTACGCTGTGCTGAAGCAAGTTGATTAAATACTTCTTGCTCACCTTCTGTTTGACCATATCCAGCCATGGTTCCACCATAGATAGAAGATAGTTTCTCAGCAGTTGGAAGGATATCTGCAATAGTTGCATAACCCTTTTGTGCTTCAGCCTGTGTAATGCCTTGTGCTGCAAGTTGTTCAGCAACTGCTGCTCCTGGCTGTAGTCCTTGACGAGCACCTGCAACACCAATTTCGGCTGCAGATATTTGACGCTGAATCTTCTGGAACTGTTGTTCTGGGTCAAGAACATATCCAACCAAACTTGATGAGTCAATACCGTAGTAACTCTTAAGTTGTGAAAGAACTGCAGGGTCAGCGTTCTGTACGCGCTGCACTGCTGTTACTACACGGTTAGACAATTCTGTAGGCGACATATCGTTAGAGATAAACTGCTTTACATATGCATCTGTATCAAACTGCTTTAAGCCATAGGCACGTAGTACCTGGCGGTATCCATCTTCTACATTGAGATACTCTGCTGGAGTAAGGACTGATAAGCCCTTCTTGACTCGCTCGGCATTTGCTGCGAAACGCATTTGATATTCAGGTGTTTCCTGCAATTGTAAAGTAATTGTTGCTTCTGTGGCGCCATCTTGTGCAAGTTGGACAATCTTAGATGCAAGACTTGTAAGTCCATACTTAGCAAATCTATCTTGTAGTACAGCAATTGTTGATGCACGTGTTGCTGCTGCAGTTGTCTGGTCAGCAGTTGTCTTATCTGTTACACTCTTCTGCAATGTAGTAATCTGGTCCTGTAACTGCTTAATAAGCGCAGCGTTAGGGTCAGTTGTCGTAGTGCTGGTCGTACTGGTTGTACTGGTTGTTCCAGTAGTACTTGTTGTTCCAGTAGTAGCGGTAGGAGTAATTGGTGTTGTAACTACTTTAGTAGGTGTAACACCAGTTCCCATTGTTGTAGTTGTTCCTGCCACTGTTGTATCTGGAACAGACCATCCAGTAATAGTTCCTTTATCATCTTTTACTGGGGTTGGTTGAACAATAAGAGTATTAGCACCAGTAACGCCTTCATCTGCTGCTTGAGTTTCTCCACCGACTGCGCGTGAACCGTACTTCGCTTGATTTTCTGGAGTATTTGGAGCACGGTATGGCTGCCAACTACCAGTAGTAGAACCACCAATCCAAGAATAATAATAAATATAATCTTTATCTGCTGGTTGAGCCTCAGGGCGAACATTTGGATTAGTCATTGGGTCATTGATTGCACGTTCTTCAGCATCTAGTCTAGCCTGCTCTTCACGTGCAGCCTGAATATAATCCATTTTTTCTTTTTGGCTCATTGCTGCTCTTTCTTCTGCAGAAAGTTCAGCGTAAGGAGTCATAGCCAATTCACGTGCTGCTTGTATTGAAGCAAGTTCTGCTGCTTTTAATTCTTCTGCAGTTGGTGGAGTTGTATTCGAACCACCTCTTCGTCCACCTTTGTAATTGATAGGTAGTCCTTCAATCATATCAGTGGGTTCTGCAGCAGGAGTTTCAGTTGTAGAAGTTGTATCGACTGCAGGAGTTGGATTATAGTTAGCAGCAGCCTGAGCCCAAGGAGTAGATGAACCAAATTGAGAAGCAGCAATAATTCCTTGAAGTGTTGTTGTATTTACAGTCTGACCAGCAGGTGCTGCAATTACGGCAGGGTTTGTTACAACAGCCTGTGTCGTTTGTTTTGCAATTTGTGACAACTTTGAATCACTAATATCTGGAGTAATAACTGGTGCAACTGCTGCTGCAACTTGTTCTGCAATCTTTAATGCTTCAATCGCAGATGGTGCAACGTTTGCAGGGGTATCAACTACTACAGGAGATGCTGCAACAGCCTGAGCAATTACATTAGCAAGTGCCTCATATGACCCTTCGCCATCAATCTGCATTATATCTGGATTATAATTACGTGGCATTATGCTAGACCCCAATCCTGGAGAACTTTAAGTGACATTGAGTCAATAGAGTTGCGTGCGTTGTTGGTATATTGCCAACGTGAATCCATCTTTAAATCTTTCTCAAACTGCCATAATGGCTTGACCGCTGGCTTGCCATCAGGTCCAATATTCTGGAGAGCCTTACGCAGTGTTGGGTCGTTATACCCAATTGAGTCTGCATCAATCTCTAACAATGTAGCCATTGTGTTCTTGTACGCAGACGCCAAGGCATCCAATGATGTACCCTTAAGAATTTGGTCAGACAGTGCTGGGAATGCACTTGCTGATTCTTCGCGAATCTTCTGTTCAATTTCAGAGTCAGTAATATTACCAGTAAATAAATCCATACCCCATTGACGGTACTTAGTCTCATCATATGTCATGCCAAATGAGTTAGCATACTCACGGAAGTTCTGAATTTTTGTTAGTGTGTCTCCACCAAACTTTGCACCAAATGATGCAGACTTTACAATAACAGCATCTAGTTGTCCATCTGTAAGAGCCCCATCAAATGCCTGCTCTAGATATCCATCCAACTCAGCATCATCAATCTTTACTCCAACACGTGATAAACGTTGCTTCTGTGTAATCTTAAATGCTTCAAATTCGCTAGCATATACTGCAGGCTGATTCTTCTTGAGAGAATATCTATCAGCAGCAGTCTTGCCTAGTGTCTTATACCATTGAGTACTATAGTATGCATTAAGCGCATCGGTAATCTTGCCAGCATTCCATAGGTCATACACTGCCTTGAGTTCAGCACCATACTTGCTATCTTCAAGCATAGCCTTTGTGAATACAAATCCAGTCATTGAAGATAGGCCAGAGGTATTAGTTGTTTCTTCTACCCAACCCTTAGTATCATCCCAAGTATAAGCCTTGTTAGCACTTGGCTTAGGCGGCTTTTCCCATGTCTTGCTAGTAGGATTATAAATCCACGCCGCTCCTGGTGACTGAGAGGTTGCTATGTCTCTATCAAATGCGCCTGCCATTATTTCCCACCTCGCATTGAATCAGCATTCAGTATAAAGTTATAGAATGACTGCTGGCTTGCAGACTCAAAAGCCTGAGGATTTTGTTTCTTAATCTTCTCTTCTAACTTAGCGGCGATTGCTTCATCAGTAAGTCCAGGCGTTGTTATCTGTTGGTTCTCATACTTCTTCGTCTTTGGATTGTAAACTTTTTTCTTGTACTCAGTAACAGTACCAGTGTTCATCTTAACAATCTCATCATAATCTGCTTTGAGTTGCTCCGCAGTAGGACGGAAGCCAGCCTTCTTTAAGTAGATGTCTGTAGCAGTAGTATCAAACTGCGCTTTATCAATCATGGTAATTGAACGATTTGGCAATGCTGGACCAGTTCCAGCGCTATCCGTTGGCAAATAATCTGCAAGTAACTTAGCATTTAGGTCAGCAAAAGACTTTGCCGCATTGTAAAGTTCTGGGTAGTATGACTCAAGATTGGCCTTAAGTTCAGTTATATTCTGTGACTTATATCCCAACTTTGCCATTGTACTATTAAGAACTCGCTTCTGCGAGTTAGTAAATGAGTTAAACAATGTATCACCAGATGCAATTGACTCAGCATTAACTGATAGTTTAACGCCAGTTCTTGCCTCTAACTGAGCAAGGATACTCTTAGTATCAATTATCTGTGCGCTTGTTGGCGCCTCATACTTCGGCTTAGTGGCGATGACAGCCTCAGCGAATGTCTTTGGTTTATTATCTGCCACTAGTTACTCCTGGTTCTTCGTAAACGAAATCAAATTTATCGTTCTCGAAATATCTTGTATAGAACTTATCAAAGTTTACATCAGCCATACGCATCTGTCCAACAGTTCTTGATACCTCATTGCGTAGCCAAGTAGCCTTTTTCGAATCGATGGTTGTTCCCATCTGGTCTAGTCGGTCCTTGACTGTATAGCGGTATGATAGGTAGTCAGCAATCATGTGATACTTAGGTTGCTTTGCCAACTGACTCCACAACTTATCGTCATTGAGGGCAATAGTTAGAGCGGCAACAGTATCTGCCTGACGGCTTCCTGCACCACCATATGACTGTTGGTTGTACTCATTCCACCACAGGTTGTTTTGTACCTTTTGAGATTCAACGTATGCATTCTTAAACTGCTTTAGAATTTCCTGACCATAACCACCATAAGCATTGATTGGAGGAAAAGCCTTAGAGAATTCGTCCTTGACAATTTGTTCTAATGCAAAGTAGTCTTTCCAGCCCTTAGATACAATAGAGGAACGCATGTTCTCAAAAGCATCTGAGACATCACGGAACTTTTTGTTGCCTGCACCAGGAATCTTTGTATCCTGCAAGAATGCTTGCGCTGCGCTAGAGAATGCGTAGTCATCATCATTGAAAATTGCACCAAGGACTGTCAAATTATCCTGGCCAATGCCACCGATAATCTTTCTAACACTTCCCATGTTGCCCTTTACGAGGGCTGCTGCTGTCTTATCAGCGTTAATACCTGATGTTGAATCAGATAGTCTGTCCATAAACATCCATGCATCTGGGAAGTCCTGAGAGAACATCTCTGAACCTTCTGCACCATACTTATCATCGTACTTGTTTAGCAAGTCGACATACCCAGTTACTGATGTCACGAGACGTCCCTGTACTGGAAGAGTTGCTGCTGATACGGCACGTAAGACAGATAGGAAGAATGCACGGTTCTGTGCCTCTCCAAATATCTTGTCAACCTGTGATGCGCTAGGGCGCTTACCATTCTGCTGCACATATTCAAGCATTAATTGCTTGTTGAACATGTCAACATCTTTGTTAAACTGCTCACCAGTCTTGTTCTTTGCCTGCCATAACTGGTACAAACGACGACCAGTATTAGGAGTCAAAGCATTGAGCGAGTTAGACTGTACACCAAATGGTAGAATCTTGTCTGTAAACCAGTTCTCAACATTGTTACGCTTTGCGTATTCGTTGACAAGTGCTGCACCAAATGGACTAACTGATAGAATGTTGCCACCAGTAGGGTTATCAGGATTAAACCATTCAACTGGCAAACGGCTTTCTAGTCCAAGGAATCCTAGTTTAATTGGTACAAATCGGTTACCGTTTACATCCTCTTGAACCTCACCCATACGTTCTGGGATTGTAGAAATCATTGTCTTCTTGACGATGAAGTCTGGGTTCTCCATTGTGATGCGACCATATGCACGGAACTGCTCGATTACTGCAGGGAAGAATGCTAGGATATAGTTAATAAACCCAGAGTAGTTCATGTCTCTGTGGAATGAGTTTAACTTTTCTTTGTACTCACGTTCAGCAAATACACGTGCATTCTGCTCAAACTCGTTCTTCATCTTTGAAGTCAACTTCAAACCATTAGCATTTGCTAGGTAAATCTGTGACTGTAGAGACTGCTCGTACTTGACACGGAAGTACGGGCTGAAAGCAAGGCGTGCTGTAGGCACGGTAGATAGCCATACAACCATATCCTTAGCCTTCTGACGTGCCTGCTTTGTCATAGGACTTACGGCAAGCATATCATCTACCAAGTCACCATAGACTGGAGGACGTTGGTTTAGGTCTGGATATAACTTCTTGAGTGAGACTAAATCTAATTCATCCTTTAGGATTGTATCACGCAATGCCTTAGAAGGAGCATACATGTCAACTGGAACCTTGACACGCTCATATACATCAGCAGCATCACGAAGGTTATCAGAGAATCTATCTAGGTAAGCAAATGCTTCAGCGTCTCCAGAACGTAGCCACTTGACTACATCCTTCTTAGACTTGCCTTCCATAATCATGCGTGCTACAGGGTCAAAGCGTAACTTATCGTTGAGGATTTGAACCCAAGATTGTAGGTGCTTTGTCTCATCTACTGGCAATACTGTTGCAGCACCGCTGCGTCCACGGCGTGCTGTATCTACGTGGAGTTCTCTTACGCCAGCAACTGCTGCACGTAGGTCATCCTTCTGACTAATCTTATGCTCAAACAATGCACCAAAGCGCCCAGCAAATGCAGACTCAAATGTCTCACCCTCAACTTCAAGAGTTGGACGTGATACACGCTTTTCCTGAATGCCAGAAACTAACTTCTCTTCTTGCTTTCTTAGGACTGCAATTCTAGTTGCTAGGTTATTGTATAGGTCAACGTGACGCTGCATGTCAACCGTAATCTTCTTTGGAGGATTTACTGGGTCAATGCCAGCATCTTTTAATGTTTTATCATACACATTAAGGATACTCTGGCTACCATTAATCTCATTACGTAACTTCTTCATGTTGTACGCTGGGTCAACTTTGCCACGTGACCATGCTTGTACCTTGCGAACAGAGTTTCCAGACTTGGCAATATCATCAATGAAGTCTTGACCAACGTACTTAAACATATCAAATAGGGCCATATCGCCCCATGCACGGATGTATGAATCCTTAATAACGTTTACTGGGTATCCGCTTCGTAGAAGTGTACCAGTACGCCATAGGCTGTTTAGTTCATCAGCCAAGTACTTGACGTTATCCTTTGTCATATCAATCTTTGTGACGTTTCCGTTACGCTTAACAAAGTCTTCAAGTACTCCATCAACAAACTTCCAGTCAGGAATAATTGCACCATTTGCTAACTGGGT
>Ga0208784_1000366_pt1 | contig 22286 bp, 30 predicted proteins | sample DEB19_08_DNA_FD_184531 | JGI IMG/M metagenome (GOLD analysis project Ga0208784, IMG submission 184531) | Aqueous microbial communities from the Delaware River and Bay under freshwater to marine salinity gradient to study organic matter... | ecosystem: Environmental > Aquatic > Marine > Coastal ... | reverse complement strand
TAATCCTATACACTATAGCTCTACCAACAAACCAACCAATAAACATGGCTAGCACGTGGCCTAAGGTAACTGTTTCATTTAGCATTACTTATCCTTCTTTCGTTTGTAGTCTCTTTTGCATTCTTTGCAATATCTCTTACCATTATAGTAGTAAGTGTTATCTTCAGAATATTCATGGTTTTTTGGACAATGAGTTTTTCTTTTATTATTATGATTGCCTGTAATCAACAAGTCTTTAGTGTTAGCTGATGGTGTATCTTCGCGCAAATGAAAAGGGTTTACGCAAGAAGAATTATTACAAATAACAGGGTCATGACAAACCTGCAATCCTTCAGTTAAGAATCCTTGTTTAAAATACATGCAAGCTCTTGATGCGGTTGTCCACTTTTCCTTAAACCAAAACATCGGTCTCTTGTGAGCTGAGTTTAACGAACCTTTCCAAGTCCAGCAAGAATTATCATCTTTAATATCTACTTTAGAAATAAAGTTATTAAAGAGCTTCTCATCTTCAGTTTGAACAATAAAGGCAGACATCTTAGGCTAACCTAACATCATCTAGGTGTTGCATGACATCATTGATAAGCTGCATGCGTTCTGGTGTGACAATTGTCTCATCTTTGGCTTTTGGTCGGCCGCAATGAGGACAAGGTTCTAAAATCTTCTTAGTAAGTTTAACAATCTTCTTCTTAGGCATGTACTACTCCTTCTTCTTCTATAGTAATGAGCTCTTGTAATTTTTCAATCTTATATTTATAATTTTTAATAGCTTTCTCAGTCCAGTTACGCTTTCTTTTATTTACTACGCCATCTAATGCTAAAGCCTGCATGTTAATTAATTCAATTTGACACTTGGCTAACTTAGCTTGGCATTCATCTAATTCATTTTGATAATATTTAATTGTCATTTTAATCTCCTTCGTTTAATTATATTATGGTTTAAGTATAACTTCTGATTCTTTTCTACCAAGTTTGACCGCAAAGATATCCGCTTTACGAACTGTCTGTGTCAGAATAATTGGCTCCCAATCATCTTCACGCTTGTAAAACTTGTGTTGACAAAATATCTCAGCTATTCCTTCATCAAGAGTCCAAGAAAGACCATTCTCATTGATACCTTTAAAGCAGCCACGATATATTTCAACTTCATCTGGCAATGAACGTTTAAACACTCGTTCATCATCGGTCATAAAATCTTCCTTCCAATCTCTTGGTGAACTTAAAATTTCTTGCCATTCAGACAAATTCTGCCATTGGTTCTCGGTATCAGTCCAAAGCCATCCTGCAATTTCCCAATATTCCCAAGGACAAGTCTTATCAGCAATTTCCATAAACGCTTCTAATCTATACGGACGTTCGTAGACACCTACATATCTTGACCACATTCTGTGTGATGCCCAATGCTTTAAATCATCAAGTTTATATTGATACTGAGCATTGATTGTAGCGTTGTCTTGCTCGTTATATGGAACTTTAATTATTAAAGGATGATGAAGCTGCATAAAGACTTTGCCCGCAGAAACATAATTCTTTAAATCATCATGTAGCTCTTCTTGCTTATTAAGCAAATCAAAGAATCCATCATCTGGTTTACCAACTATGCCTTTTAAGCGAAGTTCTTCTAGTTCTTCCATTACATCCATTTTAATATCTCCTGCTTTTGGTCAGCCGAATTGCTGATAGATACATAGTAACAGTAGTACAGGTAGAAAGCAAGCTGAAAGAGAACATTTTATATTACAACTGTGTTACAGGATTGGCCGCAAGAACAAATCTTTAATATGATTCGCCGCAAAACAATCAATCACTATTATTCTTGGTATGACACATAAGATAGAGAGAGTGATAATGCATAAGTGCATATCTTTAATTTAGGTATACAAGTTGTAGACAAGTATTATATTATAAGGCTAATCTCAACAATACAAAGCTAACCCCAGATAGAACCTTTAACCCTTACTAATAGGGCATCCTTTAATTAAAGAATAGAGGGTATGCAAACACCTGTTCGCCTCTTCTTTTTCCCTTTCTTCTCCAGGGAATTCCCTCAACCAATCCAAAGCATTCTTGTATTACTCTCTCTCTATGGAATAATACAATGCATTAGTTCTTTTGTTTGCCGGCGATTTAAGAATAAGAATAGAGCTTGTATTGTACTTGTATACAAACAAGTGTTCGCCCCCTCTAATCAACCCTACACAAAGGAGAAGCCCAGGACCATACCGCAACAACACAGTACAATCCTGGGCCCAATGGCTTAGCTTTATTTTATTATATATTACTTTTCAGGAGGTTTGCTGGCTTTGATTCCCCCCTCCGGTTCTCTCCACCAGCAAGAACAATCATAGCACACTACGCAGAACCCAGTCAAGCTCTGAGAGATATCTTGTTGATATATCAGCCGGCTCCAAGAACAAGACCAGAAACACAAAAGGCAAACCCCAGACTGGCCCCCATACCAGGCCCCCCCGTACCCTATATATATAATAGATACTATATTAGTCTATGGCGAAGCAGATATTTCTAAATACCTGGCCCCTTTGTTTTCTCGGTACCGGTCTTTATTTTAATATTAACAATGCCAAATACTTCAAGGCAATAAAAAGAAAGGACCTAGGACCATCACCTGTCCTAAGCCCTTCCTCGGAAGCCTGTAAAAATCCCCTAGGATTCTCACCATATTACTTTAGGTCATCTAACTTCTTAGACTATGTGTGGCTTCCCTTGTGGGGAGAGACACCCTCCAGGGCTTTCCTGAAGTGATTCTAGTGTATCATATAACTGTACCTATAAGCAAATCGTCTAAGAGAGCTTCTGCTTCTTCTGCGGCTTTTGCTCGTACATCAGCTAATGCTGTATTAACAATTGTTGTTGTTATAAGTTCATCTATTATTTTTATAAATGAATCTTGTGCATTTGTTGTTTTTGCGGCAAAGTGCATTTGTTTAATAAAGTGCATCCAATCTATGTTGCCATAGGTTTTGGTTAAAACATCATTTATTTCATATATTGAGTATTTGTTTGTCATTGCATGATTATATCAGCTTTTTGCGGCAAACACCACTCTAGTGAAATAATAAAAAAAAAATTAAAACGAATCGGGCATTGGGGTTGGCTCTGCTTTAGCCTTTGGTGTATAAGGCTTTTGCGCCCATCCATTTGCCTTGGCAAAGGTATCAATAATCTTTGATGCCTCAGCCATTGTTAAAGTATCACTATGCACTGGCATATTATGCTTTTTAATTAAAGCCATCTGTTTTTCTGATGCTGGATTTGTGTTTGGCATTATTATTCTCCTATTGTTAAATTATCCTATGTATATATTGTAACAGTTTTTTGCGGCATTCACCTTTTTATTTGGTGATATATCACCGATTTAAATTTAAACAGAATCCTCCTTAAGCCCTAGCTAGCAATGCAGCATTTATTATTAAGGTAGGTAAGTACCGTTGGCCTTGCGGCCAACTTCATATCATTTATTTTTATAATAATCATATCAATCTTTAAATAAGATAAAGCTGTAGCTGAATGAATTTATAATATTATTATTTGTTTGATTGCTTGATTGAATGCTTCACCAGAGATAGTATGCTCCTAACCCCCATCGTTTCATTATTTAAATGCTGAAAGACCGTCTTTAACTAACGTATGTTAGGTTTACCGAACAAAGGCATTCAGGACATAGCTTCGCCAGCTACACTACCCCTAACGGGAGGCACCTTGCGGTCTTGCCTCACCTCCATCTTGCAAGTCGTACCCTGTATTTCAGGTTTACACGTTGATGGATGCAGCACTAGGAGTTGCCCTGTACTGTATTTTCTACAGTATTACTTCTTTTTTTTCTTACGTTTAAGATTACCACTCTTTTCCAGGAAAGTCAAGAGTTCTTGTCTTTTAAGAGCTGGTTCTATGGTAACAGTTCCATCGGCTTTTGTAATCTTTAATGGGCCGGCTTTTCTGTAATTTACGTTGTATTGCTTCATAGCCTACATAGTATAGCAAAATTTTCCCAAAGTAACACTGTTTAGGAAAAAAAAATTATAGTATAATAGGAACAAACATTTTATAAGAAGGATTTCCCTGCGTGGCTAGAACTGAATCACTTTTTTTATCACAAGAACAAGAGGCCTACCTTGCTTGGTTGCTGACTCCAGAGGACTCTAGAAAACCAGAGACCAAGAAGGCTTGGGCTGAAGAGCACAGTGTGCATATTAATACCTTGGGCACGTGGGAAAAGAAAAAACAGTTTATTGAGAGGTGGCGTTTAGGCGTAGAAGGATTAAGCCAGTCTCCTGAAAGAACACAAAAGCTGCTTGATGCCATTTATGTTAAAGGAATATCAGGTGATGTTAAATCAGCTGAGCTTTATTTAAAGGCAACTGGCTACATTCAACAGTCACAGACTCTTAATATTAAAACTGAAACATCTGTTAAAGAATTGTCTGATGCCGAATTGCAAGCAGCAATATTAGAAATCAGTCAAAAACAGACGAAGAAAGTAAGTGTGCTTCCTACCATGTCAATAGAAAAGGTTGGTGATTAATATCCGCGCCGTTTGGACCGCCCCAGGTAATGATGTTATTCAGGGAAACAGTAACGTACTGATTTCTCGTATGATGAATACTCTGAAAAGAGAGCTGCAGAATCAACAGGACCAATTACTTATTGACCACCAGGATGAAACTATTGTTGATGGTGGCGCGGCTTTATCAATTCAGTTCCACTACCTTATAGCTCCAGATGCCACACCGCTAGCAGCAGGAGTTGGAGTTTCTAATAAAGCATTGACATCAAATGTTGCAACATTAACCACACCTACTGCACACGGATTTGCCGTAGGACAAAGTGTTTATGTTTCTAACGTTGACACTACGTTTAATGGAACCTATACCATTGCATCAGTGCCAAGCTCAACTACATTTACTTATCAAAAGGTAGCAGCAAACGTTACCTCAGCAGCTGCGACTGGTTCTTGTGTAGTAGCTGTAGGAGCTTTTGATGCAAGCCAAGGTGCCGCAGGAACAACACCTGCAGAATATGTGCTAGACCAAAGAAGAGATATTATTAAGAGAAGAGGATTTTAAATGGCTGTATTAGTTCAAATGCGTAGAGATACCCAGGCTAACTGGTACAACTACAATCCGATTTTGATGGCAGGTGAAATTGGTATTTGTATTGATGCCGGCCCACCACAAACCATTCCTGCAACAGGTCCTGCAACTGCAACAACTCCTGGTCCTGGCTTTAAAATTGGTGATGGTACTACTAACTGGAATAATTTGCCATGGGTTAACACTGGACCCACGGGTGCAGCAGGTCCGACAGGACCAACGGGGGCAGTAGGCCCTACGGGCCCTTCGGGTCCAACAGGAGCAGCTTCTACTGTGACTGGCCCGACAGGCGCAACGGGACCGACAGGCGCAACGGGACCGACTGGTGATGCTTCTACTGTCACCGGACCGACAGGTCCAATTGGACCCACGGGTCCGACTGGCCCGACGGGAGCCACAGGTGCAGCATCAACTGTAACGGGACCGACTGGCTCAACGGGACCGACTGGACCGACAGGACCGACTGGTGCAGGTGCAACGGGACCGACGGGACCAACTGGCGCTGGTGGTGCATTAGGATATTGGGGTTCGTTCTGGTCAACACAAGACCAAACAGCTGGCGCAACAAACACAGCTTATGCAGTTACCTTCAATAACTCTGACCCAAACAATAGTGGTGTTACTCTTTCAAACAACAGTAGAATTAACTTTACTTATGCTGGAGTTTATTCATTAACATTCTCTATTCAGTTTGCAAGTTCATTTAATCAAATCGCAGATGCTAACGTTTGGTTTAAGAAAAATGGAACAAACATTGATGACAGCGATACAAAGTTAAGCGTTGTTGAAAGACACGGTGGAGTAGACGGTCATGCACTTATGACTGTAAACTTGGTTCTACAACTTGCTGCTAGTGATTATATTGAATTATTTTGGCAGACAGCAAATACCGATATTCGTCTTGAATATAATGCTGCAGCATCTCCTGCTCCTGCAATTCCTTCAGTTATATTTACTGCAACTCAAGTAATGTATACACAAGTTGGACCGACTGGCCCAACGGGAGCAGCAGGAATAGGTTGGCCAGTTTATCAAACAACTGGTTACATTAACTATTCAGGTGCCACTGGCTTCAATATGGCAGCTGGTGATTTAGCAATGAATGGAACAGCACCAGCAACAGCAGCAGGATTAAACGTTGCTATTGGTGCTCGCTCAATGCAAGACTTAACAACTGGTGATGTTAACTATGCACTTGGTGTTGATGCATTGCGTGGTCTTACTACTGGTTCAAGAAACGTAGCTTTAGGTTTCCGTGCATTAGGTGGTAGCCAATTCTATGGTCCAGGTCTTACAACTGGTCAACGCAACATGGCAATTGGTCACTATTCACTAGGTATGACAACTGGTGATAGAAACACTGCTATTGGTGAAAACGTAGCATTCTATAATACAACTGGTTCAAGAAACACTTTCATTGGTTCTTATGCTGGTTATAACAACAACGGTGACTACAACATTGCTATTGGTGAACGAGCAATGTTCAGTGGATATTTCTACACAACTTCAACAGTTTCTAGTGGAGATTACAATATTGCAATTGGTTCAAATACTTTTGTTGGAGTAACAACAGGACCAATTACGCTTCCATCTGGAAACGATAACATTGCAATTGGTCGCGGCGCTTTAAATAAGAGCACAACAGCCAGCAGTAATATTGGAATTGGAAAAGATGCTCTAGCAGCCAATACAACAGTTAGTAACTTAATTGCAATTGGAAAAGCTGCTTTAACATCAAATACATCAGGAACTGGCGTCCTTGCAATTGGACACTATGCATTAACAAACAACACAACAGGTATTAATAACCTTGCGATTGGAGATAGTGCAGGTGATGCATTAACAACAGGTTATGACAATGTTATGATTGGACTTAATGCAGGTGGCTCACTAACAACAGCTTATCAAAACATTGCTATTGGTAATAATGCATTAAATGCATCAACTGCTAACAATAATATTGCAATTGGTTCTTCAGCTTTAGCAGATAATACAACAGGTGGTGCTAGCATTGGAATTGGTAGTAACGCTTTGGCAAATAATACTACTGGTGGTGGACACGTTGCTATTGGTGCTGGAGCACTACAGTCAAACACTACAGGTAGCGTAAACATTGCAATAGGTAATGGACCAGCTTTTAATATAACAACAGGTTCCCAAAACATTGCCATTGGTACTGGAGCATTAGGAACTGCAACTACAGTAAGTTCTATAATTGCTATTGGAAATAATGCATTAAATGCACTAACAACTGGTCAGCAAAACCTTGCTATCGGCAATCAAGCATTACAAGTTGCAACAACTGGAAACGGAAACAGCGCCATTGGTTTTTATTCCTTAAAAGCTGTTACAACTGGTTATCAAAACACCGCCATTGGTGCAGGTGCAGGAGCTGCATTAACCACTGGTCATGAAAACACTGCAATTGGTGCTAATTCACTAGAAACATCAACAACAGATAATTACAATACAGCTATTGGCGTTAACGCATTACGTTACACCAATGGAGGTGGTGGCAATACCGCAGTAGGACCTAACAGTATGCAATTTAATACTACTGGTCAAAATAATACTGCATTAGGTACAGGTACTTTAGCTGCAGCAACGTTTAATGCCAACGCCAACACTGCAGTTGGTTCTAGCGCTGGAGGAGCTATTTCATCAGGTAATGATAACACAATGATTGGCAATAGCGCTGGTACCAACGTATCAACAGGCAATGAAAATACAATACTTGGAAAAGGTGCTGGTGGCATAACAACTGGTTCTAATAATACTCAAGTTGGTTATAACGCTACCGCAAGTTCTTCAACGGTATCTAATGAAATAACATTGGGCAATACTTCAATTGCAAACTTTAGAATCCCTGGCATTGGGATAGATGCAACAGATGACCGATTTAAAACAACTGGTCACTTTGCTGGTTCTACTCCAATAACAATAACTGGAGACCACACAGTTGCTGATTCAACTTACTGGTTGATAAACAATAAATCTGGTTCAACATGCGTGTTAACATTACCAGCAGCATCAAGCTGGACTGGTAGAATATTAAACATTCATAACTATCAAGCACAAAACGTTGACTCAGCCTCTTCGAACGTAGTTCCATCAGGCGGAGGGTCTGCAGGAACTGCTATACTTACTAATACAGCAGGTAAATGGGCTACACTAGTTTCAGATGGTACTAACTGGATAATACTACAAAACAACTAACGAAGGATAAATAAATGACGAAGGAATTCTTTTTTTTAGCTGGAATGCAACGTTCTGGCGCAACAATATTAAGTTCAGTATTAAATCAAAACCCAGATGTTTGGGTTTCGCCGGCAAGTCCATTATTTAAGATAATGACTAGACAAATGGATAATTATAAAGAGTTAGAACATATTGATTATCCTAGAACTGAAGCAATAGATACAATTATTTCAACTATTCCTCATTCATTTTATGCCGATAAACAAGCTAAATATATTATTGATAAGAATTTAAATTGGCCAAATCCAGTAGGTTTACAAACCATTTATCGTTATATTAATCCTAATATAAAGATTATTTGTCCAGTAAGAAATGTGTTAGATGTTTTAGTTTCATTTGACACAATCATCAATGCTCATCCCGATTCTAAAAAGAATCAAATGGATGAACAAGTATTAGCTCAAACTTTTCCAGATAAACCAACAGCAGATAGAAGAGCTGATTTTTTAATGCGTCATGATAGAGATGTTTCTTTAAGTTTACAATTTATGAAGCATGCTCTGATTCCAGAATATAGAAATTTTTTTCACTTTGTAGATTACGATGATTTTGTATCTGACCCAGAAAGAGAGATTAATAAGATTTATGAATTCTTGGCGATTCCGAAATTTAATCATGAATTTGAAAACATTGAGGACCCTTCAGGTATCTCCGAAAACTCGCTTACTGGTATTAAAAATCTACACAAGATAAGACCAAAGATACAAAAAATATCTCGTAAACCAGAAGATGTATTTTTGCCTGAAACAATAAGAAGATATTCAGGATTGGAGTTTTGGCGTGAACTTGGATGAACTCTTAAATGAGTACAACTTTAGAAAATGTCGTGGTCCAGAAAACGCAACACCAGCAGAACTAGCAGAAGCATTCGCATTCTTCTGTGAAAACTATGCTTATATTAAACATCCAAACCAAGGACGCATTCCTTTTGTTTTAAGAGACGCGCAAAAAGAAACTGTTAAAGCTTGGTTAAGCGATAGATATACCATAGTGCTTAAAGCACGTCAGATTGGATTCTCCACACTAGCTGCTGCTTATGCCTTTTGGATTACTTATTTCTGGCCAGATAGATTTGTAGTTATGCTTTCAAAGACTGAACGTGAAGCTACAAAGCTACTGCAAAAAGCTAAGTATATTTATAAGTTCTTGCCAGATTGGATGAGACTTTCTGGTCCTGAACTCTTACAAAATAACGTTTTAAAGATGTCATTTGGTAATGATTCCGTAATAGAGTCAATGCCATCTGCTAATGAACCTGCTCGTGGTGAATCCGTTTACCTAGCAATCATTGACGAAATGGCATTCTTGCCAAACCCAGAAGAAGCATGGGCGTCTATCGAACCAATTGCTGACGTAGGTGGTCGTGTTATCTGTCTATCTACTGCCAAGGGTGAGGGAAATATATTCTTTACTTTATGGCATGGTTCGCAAACTGGCACTAACCGATTCCGTGGAATCTTTTTCCCATGGTCGGCATCAGGACGTGACCAAGCTTGGTATGATGCTCAAGCCGCAGAACTACCCGTATGGCAATTACATCAAGAATACCCATCAAATCCTGAGGAAGCCTTTATTCGTTCTGGCCGTCCAGTATTTGATATTGATGCTATAAATAAATTTGAAACAGAAGCTCCTAAGAAAGGTTTTAATAAAAAATTATCTGATGTTCGAAACTCTTTTATGTTTGAGTCCTCTGGAGGACCACTCTCCGTGTGGGCCCTACCACAGGCTGGGGCTAGATACGTTATTGGGGCCGACGTGGCCGAAGGATTGGCCCGAGGTGACTATAGTTCCGCTCATGTTATTGATGCTAAGTCTGGTATTGTAGTAGCCCATTGGCATGGACATGTTGACCCAGACAAGTTTGGCGAAGAAGTTCTTTATTCATTGGGCTTCTTTTATAATGAAGCTTTAATAGGCGTTGAATCAAACAACCATGGTTTAACAACTTTAACATCTTTAAATAAAGCTAATTATATTAATATTTATAGACAGCGTCAATTAAATATAAGACATGCTGAAGCCACTGAAAAGCTAGGTTGGCGCACAACAACCCTGTCAAAGCCACTGGCCATAGATGAGTTAAACGCAAACTTAAGAGATGGTGCATTGTATCTTAAATGCGAATATACCATTGCCGAACTCAAGACCTTTGTCCGTGACGACAATGGCACAACCCATGGTTCTCCTCATGACGACCGTGTAATGTCCCTAGCTATTGCCAACCAGATGTTAAAGTATGTTTGGCTGCCAGAGTACAGTCCCAAGACCGATGCTCCGTTTGGAACATTGAACTATTTTGCCAGCAAAGTGCCCAAGCCAGTAAAGACTCGTGACCGTTGGCTGATAGGTGAATTTAACTATTATTAGAAATGAAAAGTTTTTTACAGTATAATAGGAGCTTATATGAAATGTTCTACCTGCGAAAGACCGATTGAATCGGAAAATGACATCAAGAGACAGCTTTGCTTCAGATGTCATGTTAAAGATGTGCGATTAGGCTTTACCCATGGCAGAGATGCATTTCATGGACCAACTGAAAGAGAGCAGCAAAGAGCCATGGAAGAGTCACCAAGATTTAAAGCAGGAGAAATTGAAAAGATTCCTGCAAGAAAAGAACTGATTTAGTGTGGCTGATTGGCTCGTTCCTATACTTGTCGCTGTTATTGGTGGTCCTCTTATGGTTTTAGTTCAGCAGTTTAGAAGAGAAAGCTCTGAACAGCACGGTGTATTGGCCGGCAAAATAGATAAAATAAATGACAAGTTAGACAGCCATATTGAGTGGCACTCAAACATAGAGATTCCTTCCATAAAAGAAGCAAAAAAACAAATAACCAAAGCACAAAAAAGATTAACAACAGCAAAGAAAGCAACTAAGGAGCAATAATCATGGCAAGTAAGAAAGCACAAAAGTCATACCCACCAGGGCAAAAGCCAAGCTCAATGCCAGCAAAGCCAACAATGGCAGAGGCATTTAATGCCGCACAGGGTCCAGCTGTAAATAGACCAAGAACAAATAATAATACTCCAGTTAAACCAAATCTATTTGGTTCAGCTGAAGAATCTCGTGCAGCTACTGCAGCACCATTTAAAGCAGTAGTTAAATTCTTTAAAGAAGGTGGAGTTTCTGGTAAAGAAACACCTAAGGTAAAACCAATCCCACCAAAAGAAACAGCCGATGTTATTGCTCAGAAGAAAGCAGCAGATGTAAAAGCTAACACTGCACGTATGACAAAAGACTTAGCAACTGGTGCAAAGGTTGTCAAAAAAGCTGCAGCATCTTCATCTTCTTCTTCTTCATCTAGTTCAACTGGTGCAAAGGCTAAGCCATATGTAAAGCTTAAGCAGCCAGCAAGAGAAGCAGCACGTCGTTCATATGTTGACGCTCAACTAAAGAGACTTGGCATTACACCTGCAAAAGCAGGTAAGCCACGTAGTGCAAAAGAAAAAGCTGCAAGAGCAAAGGCACGTGCAACTTGGGATAAGAAGAATCCATTTGTTCCAAAGCCAAAAGCTGAAGGCAACATGTCACCAAGCGATGCCGCAAGAGAAAGAAGACCAGAAGCATAATGAAAAAGAAGACGGCAGCACAAAAGAAAATTTCTAAGGTAATGAAGGAATACAAAGCTGGCACATTACACAGTGGAGTAGACCCTAAGGGACCAAAGAAAGCAAGAATAGTTAAATCTAAAAAGCAAGCAATTGCCATTGCATTAGCAGAAGCTGGAAAGGCCAAAAAGAAATGAAATCTAAAAAGGGCATGGGCTTTAAAGCAGCTCAGAAACAGATTGCAAAAAAAGGTGGTTACAGCATGGAGTCTGCAGGTGCAATACTTGCATCAGCTTCACGTAAAGCATCAGCTGCCGCAAAGAAAAAGAATCCAAATCTAAAAAAGGTAAGAGGTAAATAATGTTAAAACAATACGAACACACATACACATACAATGGTGGAGATGGTCCATATAACTTTCCAGCTGACTGGTACCCAATGAATTGTGCAGATTATGACACAGTAGCAATAACCATTGTCGCAGCAACTGGTTTTGATGGAACTATTTCATTCTGGGGTGGAGCAGGAGCAAACCAAGATTCACCAGCACTATGGGGAGTAAATGATGCATCAGATGGTTCATCATTAGTTACCCAAGTATATAGTTCGGTTGGTGCAACACCAACACCATATGCTCATAACTTTAGAGGTAGTGTAGCTGGTTTGGCAGAATTTGGTGTGTACTTTGCTGACCCAATAACTTATTACTCTGTAGTAGGTACAGTTACAATTTCTGTTGGCTTCTCCTCCAGCGCTAAGTAATGCCTAGTCCAAACATTCAAATGAGGGATATGAATGATATAAACAGCACTACGCTGCAGAATTATCCTAAAAAGAAAAAGAAGAAAAAAGTTACCAATAACCTACCAGCAAAGAAGAAGAAAAAATGAAATATTCAAATACACCAGTAGGTGAAGCATTCAAAGTTGCTGTTATGGTCAGCTTGCCTAAAGAGGAAAAAGATGAAGAGATGGAAGGGTTGCCTGAAGGTGTAACCAATCCAATTATCAAGCTTGCTCCTGCAGAAGCTAAATATGTTGAAGCCATGTTCGATATAGTTGAAGAATATGGTAAACTAGCTGACAATGATGGTAATGGTATTTGGGTTGGGTATGAGCCACCAGCACAAAATGAAAAGAAAGCAATGGGAGTTAAATGCTCTAACTGTGCTTTTTGGTGTCCTGAAATGAAAGGATGCCATATCATTGTAGAAAAAGCTGAGCCAAATGGTTACTGCAGATTAGCAGCAATTGGAGAAGGACTAAAGAAATAATGGCTTCTAAAAAAGCAAAACCAGTATGGGAAAAAGAACGTCCAAAGTCTTTGGGCGCACCAAAGAAGTTGACACCAGCACAAAAGGCTAAAGCAAAAGCTGCAGCTAAAAAAGCTGGTAGACCTTATCCTAATTTAATTGATAACATGAGAGCAGCAAAAGGTAAATAATGCCAAAGACTCCTGCATGGCAGCGTAAAGAAGGAAAGAGTCCTACTGGTGGTCTAAATGCTAAGGGCCGTGCATCAGCAAAAGCACAAGGTATGAATCTTAAGCCACCAGTATCTGCTAAGCAAGCTGCTAAATCTCCAAAAGCTGCAGCAAGAAGAAAATCATTTTGCGCAAGGATGGAAGGAAATCCAGGACCGATGAAAGATTCTAAGGGAAGACCAACACGTAAAGCGTTGGCATTAAAGAAGTGGGACTGCTAACATGGCAAGACAAAGTAATTCAGATAAATTAAGTAACTATAGAGGAAAAGTTAATCTTGCTCAGAAAAAATTACAGCAAGAAAATTATGACCAACTTTGGCAAAGATTAATTAACTTATATCGCGGTAGACATTATCGTGGTATGAGTGTTGGTGACAGATTGCTTGTTAACGTTGCATTCTCAACAATTAATACTTTAGCTCCAGCCGTTTCTATTGGTCGTCCAAAGATTAACGTTAATCCACGTAGACCAGAAGATGGTGATAAAGCTGTTGTTACTGAATCTATTATTAACTATTGGTGGCAGCACTATGGTTGTCAGCCAGAGTTTCAAAGAGCAGTAAAAGATTATTTAATTATTGGCCATGGTTGGGTAAAGACTGGCTATCGCTTTGTTGAAGAGGCAAAGCTTAATGATATTCAAGACACTGCTGATGAAGCTGCAACTGGGCCTGGTGTTACGGGAGAAGTAGAGTCTACTTTTGTAATTAGAGAAGACCGTCCATTCTTAGAGCGCGTTGACCCATTTAATATGTTCGTTGACCCATATGCAACAGACATGAATGATATTCGTTGGATTGCACAAAGAAGCCGCCGCACACTAAAAGATGTTAAGAATGATGACCGTTATGATTATACCGCAAGAAAAGATGTAGGTCCTGCACTTACAAAAGCTTATGGTGATTATATATCAACTAGTAACTATGATTCAAATATTGATTCCGATGAAGCTATGTGCAACATCTATGAATATTATAATATTGATACTGGTGAAATGTGCATCTTCTCAGATACTGGTGACAAGTTCTTAGTTAAGCCAACCAAGATGCCATACGTGTTTGGTCACCCTTATATCATGTTGCGTAACTATGAGATTCCTGGTTTCTTCTACCCAATGGGTGAGCTTGAAGCTATTGAACCATTGCAGTACGAATTAAATGAAACTCGTACACAAATGATGAATCACAGAAAGCGCTTCTCACGTAAGTATTTGTTTAGCGAATCAGCATTTGATGATGCTGGACGTCAGGCTTTAGCATCAGATGATGACAACGTATTGGTTCCAGTTAAAGGTAATGAGAACTTACAAAACGTAGTAGCAGCAATGCCAGCCTATATTAACCCACCTGAATTCTATAGAATGAGTGATTCAATTGAGGCAGACATTGACCGTGTGTCAGGTGTCTCAGAGTATCAGCGTGGTATTATTCCAGAGACAACTAGAACTGCCCGCGAAGCATCAATTATTGCTGAAGCTGGTAATGCTAGAGTAGCAGAAAAACTTATATCTATTGAAAACTCAATAGCTGCTTGTGCTTCTAATCTTATAATGCTAGCCCAGCAATATTTAACTGGTGAACAGACTGTAAGAATAGTTGGAACTGAAAATGCACCTGTATGGTTAACATTTGATAAAGACTATATTTCTGGTGAGTTTGATTTTACAGTTGAGGCTGGTTCTACAGCTCCAAGAAACGAAGCTTTCCGTAGAGATATGGCACTTCAAATAGTTTCGGCAATGCAACCATTTGCCCAAGCTGGTCTTGTTAACTTACCTAAATTGGCTGAATATGTCCTTGGAACTGGCTTTGGAGTTAAGAATGCTAAAACATTTTTACAAGAAGCACCAGCTCCAGAAGGTATGACACCTGACCAAGCTGCTTTAGAAGGTCAAGGTTTGCCACCTGGTATGACTCCAGATGAAATGGCTGCTATGGAATCTGAGCAAGGTGGACAGGGTCTACCTCCAGAATTAATGGCAGCATTAATGGGTGGAGCACCACAAGCTGGTCCAGCACAAAGCGGATTGCCCCCAGAAATATTGGCTGCTTTACAAGGACAAGCTCCTCAGGCTGGAGCACCGCAAGGTTTACCTCCTGAAATATTGGCTGCTTTACAAGGGCAACTACCACAATAGTAAAAGAAATAGGTAAAATTTTTTACAGTATATAGGAACAACCTAACAGAAGGAAGAGGATTCCAAATGAGTAATGAAGAAATAATAAATGATGCTAGTGCTACTACTGAAGTAATCGACCCCATTATCGAAGATGGACAAGTTGAGGAATTAGGCGAAGCAGGCGCAATAGAAGAGCCAGACTTTTTTGACTATACAGAGGTTGCCGATAGAGTCGTCAAACTCCAAGTCAATGGCGAAGAAGTTACAGTACCTTTACAGGAGGCTCTAGCTGGATACCAGCGTCAAGCGGATTATACCCGTAAGACACAGGAACTCAGCGAACAAAGAAAGCAAGTTGAATTTGCTGCTACTCTTGCACAATCGTTGCAAGAAGACCCAGCAGGCACCTTGCAGGCTTTACAGCAGCACTACGGTGTGGGAACGGTTCCTGCAGCTCCTGAAGAAGAGGAGTGGTTGGACCCAGCTGAAAAGCAAATGCGACAGTTGGAACAAAGAATCGCAGCTTTTGAACAAGCAAAGGCTATGGATGATTTGAAGAGAACTATCGATACATTGCAAAGCAAGTACGGCGAAGACTTTAATCCAGATGAAGTTGTAGCTAAAGCTGTAGCAACGGGAATAACGGATTTAGAAGCAGTCTTTAAACAGATTACTTTTGATAAAGTTTATTCTAAAGCTTCTGAAGCTCAGAAAAAGCTAGCAGAAGAACAAGCTAGAGTTCAAGCTAAACGTTCGGCAACGATTGTTTCCACAGGTTCATCTTCTAAGGGTGGAAGTCCAACCGCAACTGCACAACCTAAAACAGTATTTGAAGCCTTTGAGCAAGCCAAAAAAGGTTTGGGGCTTTAAACTAAAACACTAACAACATAAGGAGAAAGTAACATGACTTCACCAAACGTGCAGTCCGTAGATTACAATGCACTGTTTTCTACGACCCTACAAAACTACCAGCCAACGCTGGTTGACAACATCTTCAAGGACCTCGTGCTCTTGAACCACCTGAACTCAGGCGGAAGAGTAATGATGGAAGAGGGCGGAACTCAAATAGTTGAGCCAGTTCTCTACGAGGAAAACTCAACTGCTGCTTCGTACTCAGGCTATGACAACATCAGCTTGACACCACAAGATGGCATCACTTCTGCAATTTACGACTGGAAGCAGATTGCTGCATCCATCGCAATTAGCGGTATAGAAGAGGCCCAGAACCGTGGAACCGAAGCAATCATCAAGTTGTTGAATGCTAAAATCATGCAGGCAGAAATGTCGATTAAGTCACTCGTCAACGGTCAGCTTCTTAGCTCCAACGACGGAACTGGTGGCACCGCCAAAGAATTCAACGGTATCGGTGGATTCGCAGGCGCAACTGGCACCTCAATCGGTGGCATTGATGCATCAACAAACACTTGGTGGAACCCAACCATTCAGGCAGGCATACAGGGCCAGACCCTCAGCCTTGTTAACATGGCAAACACCTACAACAACGCATCAAAGGGTAATGATACTCCAGACCTTATCATCACCACTGAAGCATTGTTCAGCAAGTACGAGTCATTGCTTACACCAAACGTTCGTTACCAGGACGTAAGCAAGGCAAACGCTGGATTCCAGAACCTCATGTTCAAGCAGACACCAGTTGTGTTTGACTTGGCAATGCCAGGTAACCAGGTATCCAACGCTTCGATGTACTTCTTGAACACAAGATACCTCAAGCTTGCTGGTATGAATGGACACTGGTGGACAACCACTCCATTCCAGCAGGGTACAGTTGCACAAAAAGATGCCCGTTACGCCATCGTATTGGCCTACGGTCAGCTTGTGTGCTCCAACCGTGCACGTCAGGGCTACTTGTCAGCTGACGCGTAATAACTTAATTAGCTTCGGCTAGTTAAAATAGGTTTAGCTGGTGCTAAGAGTTGAAAGGTTGTCATCCTTCGGGCAACTCTCTTAGTGCCAGCTATTCCCTTTTTATATGAAAAATTTTGTACAATATATAGAAACAATTATCAACGAAGGATTTAAAATATGAATAGACAGCCAGTATTTCAGTCTCAAGTTCCAGCAGGGTGTGAAATGTATAATTCCCCTAAGCCTGGACAAGACGTTGCTGCTATTATGCCAAACTATATTCAATCAGGTACTGAACTAGCTCCACCATCTGGTGTTGAGTATAAAGCCGCAATGCCAACGTGCATTGGTTTAAATGCACAGGAAGAAAGATGTAGAGCTCCTCAAGCTAAAGGAACTGAATACTGTATAGGGCATCTAAAAAGAATACAGAAACAAGCAAAAGCTGCTGAAGAATAGGATTAAAATATGGCACTAAACCCAACAACTGGTTTAAACTCTTTTTATCTCATCCAATTACTTGAGAATCTTTCTCAGTTGCAAATTGGTTATGATAACGATGTTGATGATATTAACCAGGACCTAGTGCTTCAATTTCTTAAAGAGGGTTTTCAAACAATTGTAGATGCTGATACTCGTTGGCCTTGGTTTGAAACTAACTATGTAACAGCAACTGTAAATGGTGGTGCAACTGTTACAAACTTTACAATGACTCAAACATATTCGCCTTATGTAACAGTACCACAGACTGTTAATATGAATGATATTAAAGAATTGATTAACGTTGTTTCAATCCAAGGCACAGAAATATATGAAGACTTTGGTCTTGAATTAATTTATATCAGCCAAGACCAAGGTGAAAGATGGTGGGTAGGTTCAACTAACCAAGTTGGAATTCCAGCATACTTTTCACTTTGGGCAAATCAAATGTACCTATGGCCGCGCCCAAACCAAATCTACACTTTGTTAGTTAGAGGATATAGAGAACCAGACCTTAGTTGGTTGTTGGATTCAAGCAACTCAGAGTCAACTGTATATGTAGACTTAGACCTTGAATTACAAGCTTGTCTTATAACTTATACAATGTCACGCATCTATCAGTTCCAAGAAGATGCTGAAATGGCAAGAGTCTACAGAGACCAATTTGTAACTAACTTAAAGAACTATCAGGATTACTTGACAGCACCAAATGGAAACCAACCACTCATTTATTCTGGTGGATTGCAACTAACAACCTATGGTTATGGATATAATGTTCCAGGTATACAAGTACTTCCAAGTTCCTCAGCAATTCCTAGCGCGATAGCCTGGTAAACAATGGCCCAAATTGCAGTTCAACAGTTATTTGACTTTACTGGTGGGCTTAACTTTCGTGCTGACCAATTTCAGTTAGCACCAAATGAATCACCAGGAATGTTGAATGTTGAGATTGACCCACGTGGTGGCGTATTTTCCCGCGCCGGCTATCAAACAAAAAATCCTAGTCCAATAGCTTTTACTGGAACATGGAATCCAAAAGGATTATATAATTATAAATATCCTGCTGCTCCACAGATAATGTTAACAACTGGTTATCAGGTAACTGGACCTTACGATGGCAGAGTTTATTATTCTTCTGGTGGAAACTTCAGTTATTTAAACAGCGCATCATCTACACCTCTAAATGTTAAATCTCCTAATGGTGCTGGTATGACTCAGTGGGAAGATACTCTTTACATTGCTCTTGGTAAAGACGCACCAAATATGTATAAGTGGACTGTTGGCGAAACTTACGCAACATCTTTAATTGCATCTGGTCCAACATGGCAACCATATCAACTACCAGTTGGTGGTTATATGCCTCGTGCAGAACATACAGTCGCTCATGCTAATAAACTCTTTGTTGCTAATACAAAAGAATACAATAGCGATGCAACACCGACATTAACTGCATATCCTAATAGACTTCGTTGGTCACATGAAAACTCACCAGAGAACTGGTTTCAAGATGACTACATCGATATTATTGCAGGTGGAGAAGGTATTCGTGCAATTAAAATAGTTGATGGTCAGTTACTAATATTTAAACCTAAAGCCATTTATCTGCTCATGGGTTATGATGCAGACTCATTCCAGCTTGTAGAAGTTTCAGTTAACCTTGGTGTTGATACACCACAACAAGCAGTTGCTGGTAACGGTGGAGTTTACTTCTTTGACTGGCCGCAAGGATTGTACTTTTATAATCGTAATGGCATACAAGATATCTTTGAACGCATAAGACCAATTATTATTAACAATGAAGTCAACGCTCAACACACTGATAAAATAACAGTTTCATTTATACGAAATAGAGTATGGATATCATTACCATATGCAGCAACAGAGGTTGGTACACCACCAGCATATCCAACAGTCAACTTAATATTTGATGCTACGATTGGTAGAAACGGTGCTTATACTATGTTCCAATCTGCACCGATGTTATCAGATGACGCAACTCCAGTAGAAATTCCTGGCTTTGGTTTGGTATCTGGTTGTGACTGGCGCACTGCAGATGATTCACCTTATTATTTAATGATTCATCCAGACGATGATTTCCCATATGTTTACTTTGTTGATGATTATACAAATACAGATGATGATGTTATCGTTGGTGCAACTCCATCTTTGACTGGAAGATTTAAATCTTATTATCGCACATCATGGTTTGATGACAAAGCCTATGTTCAATTAAAAACATTTATCCGTCCATACTTTGTATTTAAAGATGTTTCATCTCCTACAGCAATAACATTAAACCGTTATAAAAACTTTGATGAAACCAATCAAGTTGGTGGAACAAGAACTATTACCTTAACTGCTACTGCAGCTGGTGGAACTTACTCAGAGGATGGTTCTGGTGGTGTTTATGGAACTGCAGAATATGGTTATAATACTGGCGGAGCTGTAATTAAAAGAAAAGGTGTTGCGCCATTAGGAAGAGGTTTTGCAGTACAATTAGAATTCATTGGTCCAAATGATGCAACCGATGCCACCGTTTTCCCTGGGAGAGCTTGGGGATTAAATTCAATCGCATACAAATTTAAGAGAAGAAGAATTAGGAGCACTTAATAATGGCTACACTTACAATACCATTTCCAAATTTTCAGAATGGTCAACCGATTGTTGCGGCACAACATAACGCTAATAATCAAGCTATAGCAAACTTTAGCAATGGTTTGTCCGCAGGAAGTAACTTTGACAACGGAGCAATAGGAACTGCAGCAATAGCTGGACAGGCTATTACTACAGCTTTGATTGCTGATGGCAGCGTAACTACAGTTAAACTCGCTGCTTCACTAACATTTACTACACCAAATATTGGTGCAGCTACAGCAGCAACAATCAATGTTGGAACTAACGCATTATCAGTACCAACTAACGGAGTTATAGTTCAAGGCAACGTTGTTTACCATATTGCAATAAATAATCAAACAACAAGTTACACTTTAGTATTAGCTGATGATGGAAAACTTGTTGAAGTTCTTTCTTCATCTGCAGTAAACGTAACCATTCCATTAGAGTCATCTGTAGCATTTCCAATTGGTACCCAAATCACAGTTCTTCAAACTGGTACTGGACAAATAACATTTGTTCCAACTTCTGGTGTTACACTAAATGGTAACCCTGGAGTAAAAACTCGTGGACAATGGACTGCTGCTACTTTAATTAAAAGAGCTGCAGATACTTGGGTTGTATTAGGAGACTTGAGCGCATAATGCCAATCATTGGAATTATTGATGGTAGCGGTGAGACCGTTGGTACACCAGTAATTGGTACTGCCACGGCTGGAAACACTCGAGCTACGATTACTTTTACTCCACCAACTTATACTGGTAAAGGAAGCATATCCTATACTGCTGTATCTTCACCAGGTGGTTTTACTGGAACAGCTGCAGGTTCACCAATTGAAGTTGCAGGTTTAACGAATGGAACATCTTATACTTTTACAGTTTATGGATTAACTGACTATGGAATTCAATCTGCCTCTTCAGCAGCATCAAACGCAGTCACTCCATTTGCTCCACCAGTTTATCCTCCATATGGAACGCTTATTGCAGCAAACCAATGCAGTGGTTATACTCTTTATAATCTACGTGCTGACGGTAGTGGTGGCACGTATCAAGAAATATTAGAAACTAATAGTACATCTTGCGGATACACTCCACCTCCACCTCCATGCACGGCAGCTGGGACACTGCTTGCCGCAAATCAATGTAGCGGTTATAATCTTTATAATCTTTATGCAGATGGTAGTTGTGGTAGTTATGCTGTTATAACAGAGTATAATAGTGCTTCATGTGGATATGTCCCGCCAATACCATATTGCTCTTCATGCACAGGAAGTTTAAATAGAACAGAAACTGTAGCCAGCTTTTGTTCAGGTGGTTGTCGTTATTATACAACAAGGTATTATTGGAATGCACCGTTATGTCAGCCAAACCCATGTCAAGTTTGCACATGTCCAGCATATGATGACGTAAACACTCAAGTTTGCTGTGCTTGTTTTGGATGTTATTAAAGATATAATTTACGAAGGAGAAATTAATGAATCAAATATCAGATGAAGAAAAAGTTCACTTTGCCGTTGTAGTTGACGGCGATGTAGCTTATACACAAGTGGTTTGGAATAGGGCAGAAAATATGGTTGCTGCTTTGATGTCCAATCCTAAAATAATACCTGTTCCAAATGAACTAAAAGGTTTAGTTGGAGAAGGTTGGACCTTTGATGGAGTTCAGTTTATTGCACCAGAGGTTCAGTAATGAACGCTTGGCAAGAATATAAGAAAAGACTAGGCAATACCAGACCATGGGATGTACTAGACCCTAATGCAGAAAAGGCTAGTGTTGAAGAAGAAAGCACTAGGTATTCTTTATGCATGG
>Ga0208784_1000362_pt1 | contig 22362 bp, 39 predicted proteins | sample DEB19_08_DNA_FD_184531 | JGI IMG/M metagenome (GOLD analysis project Ga0208784, IMG submission 184531) | Aqueous microbial communities from the Delaware River and Bay under freshwater to marine salinity gradient to study organic matter... | ecosystem: Environmental > Aquatic > Marine > Coastal ... | reverse complement strand
ACTTGAAACATTGATTGCCGAAAAAAAGGTCACGTAAAGGTTGACACTATACATTAGGTATAGTACACTGTGATTATTGATATAGGAATAAACATGCAACTAAAAGACCTTTGCGAAGCATTTGAATTTAAAATTAACGGCGGTAGTGAGTACCAATGGAAATGTTATGGACCTGATGTTAGATATCTTGATTTTGAATCAGACTACGCACACGGCTCCTGTCTATTCGATACTGTAACGCAGGAAATCTATGAGGCTACTGTTAACAGTAAGGACGATAGTATACGTCCTTATCGTTGGCTAAACCCTGACACTAAAGAAGAATATCTCAGTGAGTGTAAGGTTAAAGGTATTGATCCTAACAATGCTTGGGATGGTGTTAACTGGTGTGACCTAGAAGTAGAAACTGACTTTTACGAAAAGGCTAACGCTATTTTTAATAACCGAGACTTTGATGATCGTGTACAAGTGCCACTTGATTTTTCAGACAAGGAAATGCTAGAATTAGCATTGGAAGCGCATCGCCGTGATATGACCATTAATGAGTTTGTTGAAGAGGCATTACGTTACGCAATTGAAAAGCATAAGGTAGAACATGGAACGACTTGATGTACTAGCAGAGAATTACAAGCCAACCGCACATTGGACTGATAAGGATTGGTCTAAATTTACACATTGGCTTAAAGGTATGTTGCAAGTAAATGATAAAGTTACAGTTACCTTTAACAAAAAGGATGGTACTGAACGTGTCATGAATTGCACATTGAATCCCGAACATCTACCTAAGGTAGAAGTAAAGGAAGGTGCCGAATCCAAACGCAAAAAATCTGAGGACGTATTAGCCGTCTACGATTTGGATGCAAAGGGTTGGCGTAGTTTTACAATTAAATCTGTAACCAGTGTACGATTTTCAATTGAATAAATAGAGTTATACAATGTCCAAACTTCAATATTACTGTAGACCATATGTTGCCTTCGATCCTAGCAATAAGGATCATAGACGTTGGTTCGCTAGTTTCAACGAAAACCGTTCTTGGGGCAAGTGCCCGGTACGGTTCATTATTGACGATGACCACGGTGATCTTGTAACCATGATCCAGCGCAAACTTATCCAATATTACGTGGATAAGGAATTTAAGAAAAAGGCTTGACAAATAATCGGTCTGGGTATATACTACTCATATCATGAAAAAAGAAACTCTTTCGTTCAAGATTCCGCGCCCGAAAACCCGTGCCCACAAGCCACTGTTTGATCGGGACCTGCCCTTCCAACCTAAGGTTGTAAACCCAAAAAATCAATACAAGCGCCGCCCCAAGCACCGCAATGGTGACTGGGAGGACGTGTAAGTTGTTGTTTTTAAACAACAAATTTTCTTGCTAAAAAGGCTTGACAATTAATCGGTTTGGGTTTATAATACATAGTATTGAAACTGATAAACAGGACTCGCAAATGAACTGCAATGTTACTCTGACTGCTGAAGAATTCAAGACCATTCACAACACCCTCTGGGCTATGGAATATCAGGGCATGGATTCTAAGACTGCCGCTGAAAAGATCCGTGAGGCACTTAGTGGTGCTTATGCACAGGAAAGCAAGGCTTTCAGTACTAAGTCCGATCATTTTGATCAGGTCAAGAAGGATCTCGGCCTCTCCGCAATTTGGTCAATCTATGAGGTTGACAATCTTAGCGACCGTCATACGTTTGAGGGTGTGACCCGTGTGGTCTACAAGGATCATTGGGGTAGCCGTCAGGTTTCAACCGAAATCAACGGTGCTACTTGGGCCGCTCTCTATGTTGCGGCTAATGCTTGTATCCGTGACAGTGGCGATGACCATCACGTTTTTATTGAGAATTTCAAGAAGTTTGGGGACACCCTGGTCCTCAGCACTGGATCCTAAGGCTTGACAATAAATGGCTTTGGGTGTATAATACGTAGTATTGAGACTGATACAGAGGACTTAGAAATGGTTACGATTCAAGACGTTAATAGTGCTATCATGTTTGGTGACTTTACCAACGACCAACTGAATTCGATTGCTAGTGCTATCAAGTTCCGTAGGGGCCAAATCACTAAGGAAGTTAAGCGAGGCTTGACTATCGGAGAGAAGGTCAAGTTTGTCAATAGCCGAACCGGTGGTATCGTTATTGGTAACGTGACCAAGGTCAATCGCAAGTTTGTGATTGTACGTGAGGCTGCCAAATCTAATGGGTTGTTCGCTACCCAGTGGCGAGTCCCTGCTAACATGTTGGAAGTGACAGAATGAGTAGGATGAGCGATATCAATATCCAAATTCAGGAGTATCTAATGCAGGGTGTGGAACCAGAGAAGGTTGCTAAACTGCTAAATGTTCCCCTAATTTGGGTTACGGACACACTAGATTCCATGATGGAAAGTGATGAACCGGACTTTACGTACGGACAGGAACTGTAAGTTGTTGATTTGCAACAGGAAAAAAGTTGCGAAAAAGGCTTGACAAATAATCGGTTTGGCTGTATAATACATAGTATTGAAACTGAGAAAACGGAGATACGAAATGGCTTACATGAATCAGGAACGCAAAGCAAAAATCGCACAAGCCCTCAAGCCCGTGCTTGCTAAGTACAAGGTTAAGGCCTCGCTGAGTGTCCGCAATCATAGCACCATCTGTCTTACGGTCAAGTCTGGTCCTATCGATTTTATCGGTAACAGCAACCGTGTTTGTGGTTCCAGTCACTATCAAGTGAGTCGCGGTTTTCGCCCGAACACTTCGGGTTATAGCGATGTGAACCCCTACTGGTTCCAAGATCACTACGACGGTCTTGCTAAGGCTTTCTTGGCCGAGGCTTTTGTGGCCCTCAAGACCGCAGGTTGGTACGACAATAGTGATGCAATGACCGATTATTTCGATACCGCATACTATTGCGATATCAATATCGGCAAGTGGAACAAGCCCTACGTATTGACTGGTACGCCGGACACTTGGCAGAATGTGACGGTTTGATATGCTTGACAAAATTAAGGAAATATTGTATACTTACTTTTGGTGGCTAGAGTCTGCATTTTGGTTTGCTCTAGTCGTTCTTAGTGTAACTTTTCTTTGGTACAATCGATGAATAGTTATTGGGTACTGGTGAAGTATAAGGATGAGCCGGGTGCAGGATTTGGACGTGTTGTTCTCAACGCCGATAACCCTTACCAAGCAATCCAAATGGCCAAGGCGATGTACGGTCGTCTATTAATTTCAGAATCGGCTTGCCCCGTATAAATTGGGTAAGATAATGGTTGACACAAACAGCGACATGTGTTATCATTATATCTGTGCAATGTCGCACTTTGTTAATTAAATGAGGTAATTGTTATGTCTAGTCAGACTTTTAAGGTTGTTGGTATCACTGTTCACAATGGCAACGCTAAGGTGCGTTTCACTGATGACATGGTTCGCCGTGTTAAGCAGTTCACTAAAGGTGGAGCCACTCGTTGTGAGTTTATTGAGTTGCCGTCAGAAATGACTAAGGTTGAGGCACTCAAGTATATGCTTACTCGTCCCGAGTATGCTAGCCCCAGTGATCAGGCAACTATCACTGATAGTCTTTCTGATCGTGAGAAAGAAGCACGTAAGGGTGAAGTGAAGGTTAAGGCATCTAAGGCTAAGCCCTCGCTTGACGCTATCAAGAGCCGTGCTAAGAAGCCCGCTAAGTCGGAGGCTACTGTTGAGGATGTTCTCAACGCTGTGACGCCTGCTGAGTAAATCACGCAAGTGTCCAAAAAGGCAGGCCCCGCAAGGGGCCTTTCCTTTTGGCTGTTTAGCCTATATACCAATTAGTACCATCACTCCAAACAGGAGTTGAGTTAGCACCACCACCGCTAACTTGTTGTCCGAAGTTACCGGCTGCTACTAAATTGGCATCATTTATGAATGCTCTTAAACCTGCTATAGCAGTTAATGAACTATAAGCAACAGGAGTATTTAAAGATACAAGTGTACTTATTGATGAGAAACCACTAATGCTTGGTGCAGGGCTAGCACCACTTGATATTAGATTACCAGCAAGTGTCAATGAACCATCAGTTGCGAATGTCCAACTAAATTCATTTCCAACATTGGCAGCATTAGTAGTCAATACCATGTTAGCATCTGCCATTATCTCACCGTCATCTGCACGAACAACAACCTTAGCACCAGTGTATCCTGATAGATTTAAATAATCTGAAACAAGTTGTAGGTTAGCAGGACCTGCTAGGCTTACATCAACTGAACTAATAGCAGGAGCAGGGCCACCTGTTATTACTAAGTATGGATCAGTATTGCCTACTGCATCACGTGGGAACGATAGAGAACCGTCATTACCGTATGTCCAAGTATAGTTGTTGCTATGTATTCTTGCTTCATTGTTAGCACCCGATGTAATCTCAAACGCAGTATCTTCACCGCCTAAGAATATGTTGGCTGCTGGTTCATCAATGTTGCTGAACGCATATGCTCTTAAATGAATATGACCAGGGGCTGTTGGATCAAGTACTAATACTTGACTGTTATAGTTAGCGTCTGGTGTCAATGTCATTGTGCTGACATTTGGATTTAGTGGATCTAAACTACTGTTAGCAATACTGTAAATTACGCTATTGCCATTTGGTAATACTAAATTACCGTCAACATTGAACTGCCAAAAGTTTGGACTGCCTACGTTACCTGTTCTGAAATGTATGTCACCAGGGTTTGCGTTTGGAGCATTAACATAGATTGCTGATAGTTGTGATGTGTTAGAAACATCATCGCTCCAGTTTATGAATGTTGTGACATTAGCACCTTGAGTTGCTACACCAAAACTTGTATTGCTTGCTAGTATGGCTTCAGTACCGTATTGTAGACCGATCTTTGTGTTACCACCTGGTAACGACAATAATCCGCCATTGTCAAATGTCCAAGTGCTTGCGCCGCTTACTAATACTACATTACCATAACCTGGTATACCTGTACCGGCTGATCCGCCTGTCAATCTAACTTCGCCGCCATTGTTTCCGCCATAACCACCTGTAAGTGCTATGTTGCCACCTTGATTTGCGCCAGCACCACCACCATTAATGTTTACAGCACCACCGTCAGTTCCGCCTTGACCTGCGCCGATATTTACTGTACCGCCTTGACCATTTGCACTATAACCACCGCTTAGTGATAATTGTCCGCCACCATCAGGGCCATTACCAGCATCAATGTTAATGTATCCACCATAACCAGTACCTGAATCAGCATCACCTGCATAAATCTTTATGTCACCGCCGTTTGTATCAGCATCGCCAGCCCAAAAGTAAACATCACCGCCTTCTCCTGTACCATTACCACGCTGACCTTGAATGATTAGTCGTTGTGCGTTTACATTGGCTGCTGGAGTAGGACCTGTAATGATTGCTTGTTGTGTATCATCACCAAATTGTAATGTTTGTGCAGTTTGATTACCACCGTTGTGTAAATCAACAGTTAATGTTGGGAATACAAAAGCACCTGTATCTGTGAATACAAATGAATTGGCAGCGGCATTAAATCTTATATTGCCTGCGGCGTACATTGAAGCAGTATTACTTGCAGAAGCATCAAGTGGTAAATTCATTACACCAAAGCCGTCTAATGACCAACTATAGTTACCATTGTCTGAATAGAATTGTACTGAACCTGCAGGAGGAGTAAACACATTGAAGTTATTACCTGCAGGATAGATGTTTGAGTTATTAGGGAATATTAATGAACCATCATCTCTAAATGCGAAACTATATATTCCATTGGCTAAATTAGTATCAATTTGGAAACTACCGTCAGTAGATAAAAAGCCACTACCGTTAGCATGAAACTCTATACCATTAGTGTTTGCACTCCCATTGGCCCATATACCAAAGTAATTTGCTAGTGCTTCTATTTGAGCATCACCGCCGGGTAAATTAATTCTACCCGTAGTGTCAAACACCCACTGACCAGCACCTGCATTAACTGTTATATTTCCATTAGCAACTGGTATAGTTATATTGGATGATCCGTTAGCAATACTGCTACCGGTAACTGCTGGTAAGTTAGTAATGTTACTACCATCACCGTACAAATAATTTGCGTATACTACGTTTGCATTGGCGTCATGTGTCAATGTTAAGTAGTCTCCTGACATGTTGCCAGTATATGTTGGTAAATAGTTAGCAACATTTGAGTTACCATAATCAGTAACGTCTGCACTCCATGTGCCGTCACCATGCAATACGTTGGCTGCGTTGCCGTCATAGTTAGTAGTTGCAATGTTACCGACAGTTGTTGACAAGACTCCGGCACCGTCAATGCTTAATCCTGAACCAACTTTAACACCACCTAATGTTCCGGCTGATGCAGTTGGAAGAGTATAGTTGGCGCCACCACCGTCAGAATTGATAGTGACAACACCAGTACCGCTTGCACCTGTTGACGTAATAGTTACACCAGTGCCAGCAAGTATTTGGCTTACGCCTGAATCAGTACTTGTGTACTGATTGATTGTTTGGTTAATAGGATTAACTACAATTCTTGTTGCAGAAGAGTATACGGTTGTCACATCACCGGTCTGATTGTTATAAGATGATGTTATTGTAACTGCGTTACTAGTTGTACCTGCGGTAGATTGCGGATACAATGTGTCTGTATTTGTTACTATAGGTGCTAAACTTATACCGCTAGACGTAGTTCCGGCGGAAGTAGCATTACCGTTCGTAGAAACTGTAGGAGGAGTAAGAAGTCCTGCACCAGTCTGTGCAACAGTATTTTGACGTTCTATTTGACGTAATATTGATGGATCGTTACCACCAATTTCTGCGGGTGTATTTGTAGCCATGGAAGATTATCCCTTATTGTTATTTCTAGTATTTATCGTAAAAACAAAAAATGGCTCCGTAGAGCCATTTAATTATACTCTCTAAAATAATTTGAGAGTATAATTATCCAATAAACCATCCAGTTCCATTGCTGAATACTGGCATATTATTAGAACCGCCACCTACCGCAGGGTCATTAAACGTTGTAGAATTGGCATCAGACACAAATGCTCTTGATCCTGCACCAACAGTAACCGCTGATGGAAGAGATGCTACAGGTACTACTATTGTTCTAATAACTGTTTGCGCACTAAAGATACCGTCGCTATCAAATGTGAAGTGTAGATTTGCATTTGACGTATCTGTAGAAATAACTACATTGCTATGACTGTGGATCTCAAATTCATTTGATGGATTTGGTTCAATAGCCCATTGATATGGACCTGGCCAATATAATGCCCCGCCTGCACCAAATGTCCAAGTTGCATTTACATTACCTGCATCTGTGATAATTTGAACATTGGCTACATTTTGAATTCTGTTTACATATAGATTACCAGCAACATCTAAATCATTTAATACATTAACATCAGTTAAACTTGATAATCCTGTAGAACTTATATTACCAGAATATACACCACCGGTAACGTTCACATTACCTGCACCAACATTACCTGCATAATTAGGCAGATAGTTAGCAACACTAGTGTTACTATATACATTGCTTAAAAATCCACCATCGCCTGAAAAGAAATTAGCAACTGCAAGATTACCTAAATTAGCATTCGCACTAGTAAGATTGCCTGAAGTACTTAAACTTGTTAATGTACCCACTGAAGTGATGTTTGGCTGTGCGGCATTAGAAACAGTTTGTGCTAATATTGATTGTGCGGCAGCAGGAAAGTATGAACCACCTGCTCCATCAAGAATTAGGTTACCAACAATTTGTAAATTGGCCTTTTGTGTTTCTGGAGTACCACTCATATTAACTACGGGCACTAAGGTAGTGTATGCTATATTTGCCCCTATGTTAGTTAATCCAGTTATTTTAATACTTTGTGTCATTTTGTTTTCCCTTGTTATGCAAATGCAACACCGTTATTACCTATGCAGAACCACTTACCTGATATATATTGTAATGTGCAACCTTGACCTGCGGCAGTGAAACTCATCGTACCACCACCGCCCCAAGCGGCGTTGGTTACTGTAATCACCATTGATCCAGTGTACGCTTTCATCATAAATGTTTTAATCTGCCCTTCAGTACCGGCAGCAAGCGTTGCTGTTTCTGATAATGATGTTGAAAAATATGAAGCCGTTACGGCTAAATTAACAGCGGCGCCAGAAGCAAGGTCTTCACTACCATTAAACAATACTGTACCATTGGCTACAACATTGCTCGTTGTAACTGTATTACTAATAGTAATACTACTAGGTAGATTGATGTTAATAGTTCCAGCACCTACTATAGGACTTCCTGTTACTAGTAATTGACTGCTCGCTACTGCGACACTTGTAACTGTACCACCTAATGTAGTTGTAGATATAGTAACGTTACCGTTACCACTGCTTACGCTAATACCTGATCCTGCGTTAATTCTTGTAACGCCTGTGTTAGTAACTGTGATGTTACCATTAGATGTTATTGGACCACCGTTTATTTGTATACCAGCGCCCGGAGTAATACCTACGCTTGTTACTGTACCTGAAGATGTACCGTTGCTAGCACTTGTAATTCTTCCATAAGAATCTATGCTCACATTAGGATTTGTATATGTACCTGCTGTCACACCACTAACGGCTAAGTCTATACTCATATTGCCGTCTGAAACTAGTGGAGATCCTGTGACAGTTAATCTAGCATTGCTAGCAGGAACTAAGCCTACACTAGTTAAAGTTCCGCCTCCGTTACCGTTGCCACCTGTACTTGCTATTGTAACGTTACCGTTGCTTTGATTTATTATTATGCCTGAACCGGCTGTAATACTAGTCACACCGGTGTTGTTGATATTAACAATACCAGTATTTGCGTCCGATGTTATACCTATTCCGTTGCCAGGATTAAAGGTATTGTACGGACTGGCATTGCCAAACAACGTAGCAAAGTTAACATTTGTTTTAGTGAATGCAGTATATAGGCTATCACTACCCGTACTTTCGTTGGGCAAACCTATACTGATTACCTGTATATTTCCTATGGCCATCTATTAGTCCTTATCTTGTATTTATCAATACGGACTAAAAGAACTCCCGCATCCACATGTACTCTGTGCTTGAGGGTTCTGTATACTGAATCTAGCACCCTCTAAATCATCTTTGAAGTCTACTGTAGCACCCATTAGGTATTGTGCCGATATAGGGTCGACCAGGACACTTGACGCACCAGCAGGAATTTCGAAATCGTCCTCTGCTTGTTCTTCGTCTATAGTAAATCCATAACTAAATCCTGAGCATCCGCCACCTTGAACAAACATTCTAAGACGGCTTTTAGGATTGTTTTCTTCTGCTAAAACTTCTGATATTTTGCTTTTTGCTGATTCCGTGATTGTTATCACAATGATTTTCCCCATCTAGTACTAATAACGTTCCAATTGACTATCTTCCATTGTTGTTTTAGATATTCTTTTTTGTCTGATCCATAATCTAAAATCCAGGCATGTTCCCACCAGTCTATGAGTAACAATATATCGTCACGGACTTCATGATTTTTGATAGTCTTAATCTTACCATTGTAAGCAAGATAGACCCAACCTGAACCCTGTATACCCATTGCTTCCTTCAAAAAATCTTCTTTAAAAGAGTTATAGGATCCGTAATTCTTGTCTATGAAGCCCTTGATAGGACCATTGGGCTGATTATTATCACGCACCTCACGAAATTGTGTGAACAATAAGTTATGTAAGAATACGCCTGCATAGTTAAAATCTCTATCACCCTCACGCTCATTATATCGTTTAGCGTAAGTTTTAGCGAGTTTTTCGTAGTGTAGTTCTAACGCAGGTGCAGAAATCACAGGACTAATTTCCCGTGGTTCAAAATTCAATGGAATGATTTCAATGTCTTGAGGTTTAGACTTTTCCTCAAGAAGAGTAATAATATCTCGCATGCATATATTTATCGCATACTAAGATATTGAATAATCTGTTTGGTTGTATTGTCGTTAGATTTTATACCAGAGTGAATTTGGTCTCTGGCTAGATCAACCTTTTTGATAAACAGGTCGTAAGGTTGAAATGAATTCAATGATGTAAATTGTATGCTCAATATAGGAACATCAATCACATTTGATAACAACTGGGTAGTCAAAAACTTTCTACCATAGAAAAACCCAGTAAGTTCTCCGGTAGCCATAAAAGTTTTATATTCGGGTTCTTCTCTCCAAGACCCTATAGAAATCATATTCTCGTAGTTAGGAAACACTCCCATATATCTACTATGATCGGGCCATTGAATGAATACATATTTTGGCTTTTTCTTATATTTTGTTAACCAAGTAATTAAGTTGTATTCTAGTACATCTAATCCAGTTCCACCGATAGCCAAATTAATATAGTCTGTTTTTAAATGTTCTGCTATCTTATATGGGTATGTATCTTCTAGTGCTAGCCCTACACCCTCTGTATGACTGCAACCGGTAAAAAGAACATAGTTATCATAATCTAAGTCACTAGGCTCCTTACATCTGAAACCTAAAGAGTTGTACTTATATCTAATTTCTTTATTTCTATAAATCCAATCGTTAGGTAATTGTAACAGATTTTTTGCAAATCTTTCAGCATCGTCACTGCCAGTAAATGATGTTTCTTGCCCGCGCATTGGAGTACAAATAAAATCATTATAAAATATCATGGTCTAATTCTCATTGATTTTACTTGTAGCGTGTCTACTACTAAATTTGCTATACCATTTTGGTCAAAGATATCACCTTGATATTGTAAATTTATAACGTTTGATGAATCTACTAATGTTTCGTTATTTGGAAATACAATTTGATATATAGGATAGTTTAACTGTTTAACAAGATTAGAAAATAATGCTTTTCTGCCATTGTGGAATCCTGATATGTTACCTGCATTAAGTAATTCAGCAACATGTTCATTACTATAATCCGCAGGTTGTATCCAATCTATAGTTGAACCTGACACCATCAATGCATTAGCAAACTCTGCGGCTAATATAATTGTCTTTGGTGGTTGTTTGATTAAACTCAACCAAGAAAACAAATTGAATTTAATGGATTCAATGCCGCCATTAAAAACAGAAAGATTATAATAATCTGTCTTTAATTTTTGAGAGATGATATATGGGAATGTATCTTCTATAGGTATGTGATAAGATAAGCATACATTATCACCTACAAATAATATGTAGTTATGAAGATTTACATCTGAGATTTCTTTGCACCGATGCCCATATGAATTAAGATTGACATTGGGTGCAAAGTTATTTAAAAAGCCGTTAGATAACCCATTCATTACCTACGCCTTACAATTCTTCCTTTTGTTAGGTCGTAGGGGCTAAGTTCAACTTCTACATTATCACCCAATAGAATACGTATCTCATGTTGACGCATTTTACCCGATACATAACTTAGAATAGTTGTACCGGTTTCTAACTTAACTTTAAACGTAGCATTGGGCATAACATCTACTACCTCGCCATCAAACTTAATTGTACCTTCTTTAGCCATTGTGTTTTGTTAATCTCCTCAGTTAAAACACATAGATATCATAACAGAAGGTATAACATAAGTCAACATTTATTTCTTTAGTATTGCCCAAATTTTTTCCTTCTCAATTATATCTTGTTCCAATTCTTTATAACGTTTGGCTAGGTCACGCAACTCTTCCCATTTTTCTTCTAGTTTTGGGTTGGGGTGTAGTATGCCCAAACGTTCTTCTATCTTATCGAACATCTCCATGATGCTCTTACCCTTGATCTTTATATCACTTTCAAATTCTGCTTCACCCTTAACATGTAATGTAGGAGTACCAGTATCCCAACTTAGATTTCCGTTCAAATTGGGCATTGTAATTGTAGGACCACTGCCACTAGTATTCCAGTGATAAGTGGGTGCAGTTGTATTAGGACTGGTGAAAGTGTATCCAGATCCGGCGGTACCAGAACCATATGTAACAGAAGCAACGCCACCAGCACCACCTATTCCTCCGATGCCTGAACCACCACCGCCCCCTGTTGCACTAATAGTAAATTGTCCCATTGTTGTTGGTCCTAATGTTATTGTATCTGATAATAATCCAGTACCAGCAGTAATAGTAAACAAGTCGCCTTGAGTATCGTTCATATTACTGAAGTCTAGTGAAATGATATCATCATTTGTTTGAGTTGATTTATCTGACATTATTTGTTTGCCTTTTTAATAATAAGTCGGCCTTTGTCATCAACGTCAATTTCAACGTCATCACCTTCTTTCAACCCTAGTGATTCTAGTACAGGTGGGGGAAGAGGGACAATCAAGTCCCCGTTCTCATCTTCTTGGGTAATAACTTCGTATCTGCGTTTGTCTAATGATTTGGCCATGCTATAGTATACTGTTGTTTAAACCATACGTCAATAGTTTAGTTGCCCTTTACCAGGCTCTGCATGACCAATAACGTGCTTTCCAACGTGGACCGGGGTTTGCGCAGTTGTGTCTAGCACGGAAACTCTTACGGCGCTTTGGATTAGATTTTTTAATCTTCATGTTCTTGTCGCCAAAATTGACTTTGACAACCTTGCCATTTGGCTTTTTAACATAGACCTTTGACTTCTTAACATCACCTGCCATTGGCTTACCTAATGGTACCTTACGTCCCTGATATTCTGCTTCGGTCATTGTTTCATTGAAATCAAACTCTTTACCTTCAGCAACAAAATTATTAAGGTCTAGATATTCTAGTGTTTGTTCGTCAGCCTCTAGAATAATACCATCTTCTGTAAATCCCACAACACCGGTTTCAATAACGAAATCTTCGCTTAATTCGAAATCTACACTATCATAGAGTTCAATTTTTTCGTTACTTAACTCTTCTAGTGTTTGCATTAAACTTCTTATATCGCTCATTTCTTGTCCTCTTTATTCAAATAAATTTTCTCTAACTGTTTAATAGTATCTTCAGCACTATTAGGAACTTCAAACTCATCCTCATGTTTTACTGCGATACCACCTGCATCACGCCACTTCTGTAAGTAGGGACCAAAGTCATCTACTAACACTTGCGGCACACCGTCTTTCATAGCATATTTAAACTTAGCCGACGTAAAGATAGCGTTACCTGAAGTACCTGGATTATACTCATCTAACCAATCACGTTTTGCTTGCTTACTTGCTTCAGCATATGGACCACGCAATGGTGCCGATAATACTGTAAAGGGTATATTGTGTTTCTTTAACCAAGCAATAATTTGCATACCGCCCTTAAGTGGTTTTAAATCTCTGAAGAAATCATAAACTTCTTTACTAGAACTATGTGCTAACTGGTTAATTTCATCTTCTTTATTCTGTATGGCTTTCCAGTGGTTAACGTTATTACGTTTTGCCCAAGCACCAAAGAAGTCAGCCTGCACTCCATCCATATCCAAATATAGATGTGGTTTATCAGTACCAATATCTTCAGTTAATAATTCGACTATTTTCATGTGAGTATTTATCGCTAAATATTAATGTTCCACAATAACAACAATAGGAGAACAGTATGACGGAAGAGAAAAAGCCATTATCACGTTCAGAACGTGAGGCTAAAATTAAAGATAAAGCGGGTTGGGTAATCACAGTATTGGCAGCATTATTAGCAGTAAACACATATGTTGCTAGCGGTTTCAGCAGTAAGGTATTGAATAATACAATTGCCGCAAATAATACATATTCATTCTATCAGGCTAAGGCTATTAAGCAGGGTTTGGCTGAACAAAGTTACGAAGAGGCAGTACGTTTAAAAGAGACTGAGAGAGCCGAAAAACTTAAGGCTAAGATAGAAAGATATGAAAGTGATCCGGCAACGGGTGAGGGTAAGGTAGAACTACTTGCTAAAGCACGTAAACTAGAAGCAGACCGTGATGAGGCTAAAAAGCATGGTCCATGGTTAACGTTTGCAGGAACAGGCTTCCAATTAGCGATTGTATTATTATCTGCTAGTATTTTGGCAGTTAGCATGAGTATGTTTTGGGGTAGTATTGCTGTAGGAGCATTGGCAGCAACATTATTGAGTCAAGGCATTTGGCTTTGGTTACCTATCTAAATTATTTTTCCAAACATTGAACTCACTAAAAAAGTGTTCATCATTGTAGAATAGTTTAGAAGATATTCTATGAATCCCGGCAGGTCCTCTGCCGGGAAAATAGTCTTTCAATTCCCCTCGTCTGCGAATGTCTAATGTAATACAATGCATTCCACCGTCCCAAAAACCTCTTGTTCTCCAAGGCATAGCATGAACTTTTACTCCATGCTTTTCTAATTCTTCGTAGAGAGGTTCGTATGCGTCAACACTATCAATACACATTAAATTATTTTCATCTAACATGATGGTGTTAACTTCAAAAAATGTCTCTTTATAATTGCCTACCCACTCTTTACAAAACTTTTTAACATAATTGTTAAAATGTCTAGGCATATTTTGTATAACGCCTAACCAATCGTTTACTCCGTTATGTGGTATCTTTGCTTCAGGAGTCATTCCTATCTGTTGACGTATTCTTTTTATTTTCTGTGCATTTACCCAAGTAGGTTCTTTGATATTGATATGCTGCCAATCGGGTAATATCTTATCATAGTTGTCCCAATAATGTGTAGTCAGTACTAGTCCTGGCTTTACAGGCATAAAGCATGCGTCAGCATGTCCACCATTGGTGCTATAATGTAGTCGATAATCCTTAAACACAGTTCCATGTGCTTCAGAGAATATTTTAAAGTGGTTAAATATGTTTTCTTTTTGTTGTTTCAGTGGGATAGTTGTTGAATTAGGAAACGAATAATCAAATATAATATCTTTGCCTATCTTAACAATATTGGCTCCACTTACCGGGCCTAATTGATGTATAGAACTAGTATGTGGTTCTACTATATTTTCTTTAGGATAATACTGTCTAAGCGATTTATATGAATGCTCCGGCATACCATCAATATATAATTTGTTTGCTATTACTGCATTATCATCTCTAGGACATATGGGAGGCTTTAATAAAAATTTATTCTTAAAGAGATAGTTTGATTTATCATCATCGATAGTTGGCCGTCTTACAATAACACCGAACTCTTTTAACTTATTCTCTATGAAGGTTAAATCTTGTTTAGTCCATTCAGTTAGTTGATAAAAACTATCACGAACCTCATGCTCTAGGTCATCATAAAAATGAGCAGGGTAAACATCTCCTAACCAAATCTCTTCTAATGGATCCCAGTTGTTATGTACATTAATCATAGTGGTCCTACTATTTCGTATCCTTCTAATTCACTTTTATAATCGTCAGCAAGACCTAGATACATGTACCTATAACCATACTGTTTGTAATGGGCGCACTCATTCTTAAGACTTTCAATACCCAATCTTAATTTTGGATTAGCATAGTCCCATGCGAACTGCATGTTCTCTATATTAGTAGCGTCCAATCTCCTAACTAATGTGAACGCTACTAAACTTTGATTATCGTAATAACCAAAAATGTCTACGTTTACATCTTTATATTGATTCTCAAATATAGGAACTACACTTTCAAATCTTTTATAATCACAGTATTGTTTGAATATACTATCAAGCAATTCTATGTTAGGTGATTTAATCAATTTATATGTAGGTACCAGCGAATAATTAGTTTTTCTTAAATCTACCCTTGCATATTTCATGCAACTATTTATTTCGCCAATTTACAACGTAATCTAAATTTTCTTTTGGCCAATTCTTGTAGTAGCCTAATTCTTCTAATTCTTTACTAGCATCATTTAGTTTAGATAACTTTTGTGCAAGTACCAATGCACAATGACCAAAATTCATAACTACGCCATTTAATTCTTCTATATGATCGGGATGATCTTCCAGTAATACGTAGTCGTACTTTTTTAATAATTGATTGAGTATGTCTACTTTATCTGCAAGATTTTTAGGATTTATTTCTTTAGGATCAATACAATAGATAAGAACATCCATCGTTCCTAATTTATAAAGATTAGACGTTATCCAAGAATCTAAATCTCTATCTGCCGGTTTGAATATTACTTCAGTAAGATCAGAAGCCAAGGCTTTTCTAGCAAAAGGACAGGGAGGCCAATTGCCTAATAACTTATTGGGTTTGCCTACAAAGTTGACAATCCAATCGTTTAATTGTCCACGTATCTGCCGTTCATCCATACTTTATTTGGCCTATAGTCTACATTCATTACAGGTGTTCTATCAGGAATTAATGATGATGGTTGTACGATATGTTCACCGTATTTCAATACAAAGTATGAAATAGTTCCTTCATCAACATCATCAGGAAACCCTAAAATAATGTGCTGTAACCAGGTAAGTTTTGTGCGAGTTATTTTTCTAATGATAGGATCACTGAGTATATCAGTAAAGTCATTATCTTCTTTATATATGTAATAGTGTTTCATTTTTTCCACAATGTGAACGCAACATAATCACGCTCATCCTCAAAAAAGAATACCCAACTGTTATACATTTCACCATTAGGATCTTCCATATAACGCCAGTCATACTTGCAATTACGGTCGCACCATTCAACAATGGGTTGAAGTTCCCCATATGGGAGTTTAACGTAAATCTTAAACGCCGTCGGAATGCTGATGGACATTGACCCCGCCCTGCTTTAAGAAATCTAATCCTGAATTGTCACGGTATTGATCACGGTAATATACTGTATTGATGCCTGATTGGTATATAAGTTTAGCACACTCAATGCAAGGAGCATGAGTGCAAAATAACGTAGCACCCTCGCTAGATTCAGTAGACCTGGAAACTTTAGCGATTGCGTTGCTTTCCGCATGTAGGACCTCAGGCTTTGTTTTCAGTTTATAATGTACTTCTTGCCCTGCCTCTAGATGATATTCTTTGTATGGGTATTGTTCGCTGAATTCTTCCGAACTTAACCATCCACCTGCGCCAGTATCCCAAACTTTATCTTCGCAGTTATTTTCCCAACCAGTGGGCATACCGTTATATCCAGTACCAATAATTTGATTACCTTTTACGATTACAGCACCCACTTGTAATCGTTTAGCATAACTTAACTTACTAGTTAACTCTGCTATATTCATAAAGTAATCAACAAATTTCTTTTTCATTCTTCTAATAAATCAATCTTGTTTGGCTTATCCTTCCACTCTTCAGCGTCAGGTAATGCATCTTTCTTTTTAGTAATGTTGGGCCATTTCTTAGCCAATCTTCCGTTCAAGTCTATCCAAAATTGCATGTTGGTAACGGACTTATCACTATCCTCAACAATAGCATTTACTGGGCATTCAGGAATACACACGCCGCAGTCAATGCATTCATCAGGATTAATGGCAAGAAAGTTTGGACCCTCATAAAAACAATCCACGGGACAAACCGTGACACAATCGGTGTGCTTACACTTAATACAATTATCAGTTACTACGTGAGTCATTTAAGTATCCTGTTTTAATAATATGTTTTACGGCTTTATCATAATCGTTCTTATATGTATAAAGCAATAGATAATCTAATATACCAAACCTTTTACAAAAGGAAACTCCGAAAGAATCACCTTTTATAATATCAAATATATATTCTTTGCAAAACCTATCAAACTCTTTTCTATCAATAGACTTCAAATGTTTTACCGTACTTGAATTAGCATGATTCAAATGATGGAAAATCGATTCAGGTCGCATCATAATTTAATCCCAGAGGGCTCTGTAATACTTACCAAACAATTCAAGACCCTCTTGAATTCTTTCTTCGTGCATTGTGTGACCAACGTGGTCATACCATGTTTGATTTGGATGCTTGTCTACCATTTGATATGTGGCTTCCAACTTACCAGTAACTGGATTAGGATATTGTTTCTCAGTCTTTATCCAATCATATTCACTTTTACCATGATGGTATTGACTGTCGTAATCTTCTAATGCTAACTGCTGGAAACTCCAAATCATTTTATCAAGTACTGCATCCCAACGTTTGCATCCTTCTTCAAATGATTCATTGTGTGTTTCCGTATAAAATTCAAATGATGATTGCATATCATGGTTTGCGCCACCCACTTCTGCAAATTCATGTGGTATACCATGCTTCGTTGCTTTAAGTTGTAATAGTGCAGGAAGAATAATCATTGCCAGTGTATTATCAAGATTCCATGTATCGAATCCGTCAATTTGAACTGTTATCTTTCTATGTCCGTTCCCTTTGGGGAACTTTTTCATATCAATTTTCATTGAGGTACTATTTTAACCTTCCCATTAACAAATACTAATAATGCATTGTCATGTTGAACTTTGGCTACTCTAACATCACATTTGGATGCAGCCTCTTCTAATGTAGAACCCTGACATATAAATGCATTATTCTTTTTATTATACACGAATATAGTACCGTTGTCAAGTTCAGTGAAGAATGTGGGTACCTCTTCTTCATCTTCATCATCGTCTAGATTTATGCCTCTACGCTTTGCTTCATCTAGGAATGCAATACGCAAACGTAACAACAGATATTGAGTTCCAACTATCCATCCTAATGCAAAGATGAACAGATAAATGATAATTTCCATAATATTATTTATTAATGGTAATAGAACTATAGGTCTTGAGTTTTTGGAATTTCTTACGTTTGGCTTTGTTAATGTCTTTCAATGAAACACCTACCTTTTGATCTATAAGTAATTCAATCATGGCTTGCAAATCACCGATTTCTTTTTGTAATCGTTGCATGTTGGTTTCATCGGTGCCCTGTAATATTTGATCAGGGCCAAATCGCATGCATTTAGATACCTCTACGATAACCTCTGCACACTCTTCTTGTAAAATAATTAGTATCTCTTTCAATTCGTTGTTCATGGTTTCTTTCTACTTGCTGCCTTAGGAGCAACGTTCTTTTCATGGTAAGCAACCCAATCTGTTAGATAATAGTCATGCTTGACCCAACGTTGAATACCTTTCTTTGGTTCTACTAGAAATCCCCATTCACGTACTTGTGGTCCCATAAAAAATAGCGTGGTCGCTGGTTTCTCATCATCTAATTCTAGCCAATGATACTCTTCAGCGCCACGCTTTATTACACTGCCTGGACCTTTCCATTCTCTAATTGAACCGATCATTTTACCATCGCCATTGAACAATGGAGTATGTTCATAATACCCACCCTTCAATACTACAGTCAAATATGGCCAAGGGTGATCATGCATAATAGGATCATCACTACGTACAATCTTATGCAGAGTGACATTAAATGGGAACCATTTACGATCCTTAAGAAAGAGATAATACCGATGCATGTAATCAGACCCTGTCCTGCGATCAGGAATCAGTCGGTAACGACCTATCTTATCCATTATTTTGTGAAATAGTTTCATGTTGTTTTCGCAGGTAGAGAAAGGGGATTTTAGAGGATGACCCCGAACCTTGTCTAATCAATGATTAGACTGAAACGCCCTGACTTGAAAGGGCACGATAGCCAGCGGCAACAACCTGACGGCTGGGACGACCAAGGCGATACTTGGTGAAAGTCTCTCCACGGCTATTAGTACGCTTGTTAGCGTAAACAGCAAAACCAGCAAAGCGAAGGCTGCTGATTGTAGCGGTTGGATTAGCAATCTCAAAGCGAGATGCAATCTGCTTGGCGGTGAGTTGCTCACCATTCTGAAGTGCCTCAAGGAGGCGAGTAGTCTTACTAACTGTCATAACATTTTTCCTCTTAGTTAAATCGTTATTTTCATAACGTACAAGCATTCTAACATTGTTCTTAGATACTATCAATACAAATTGGTTAACAACGTGCATTTCAAATGTCCAAAAACTTTAGTTTGAATGTCTCGGCACATTCCTCATAATTTATATAACCACGAGGATTGCACACGATACGGGTAGAACCAACCAAATAATCAAATGGGTCATGAGTATGTCCATGTGTCCACAGTTTAATCTGAGGATGATCCAAAATAAATTCACTTAGGTCACTGCTATATGCACCGTTCATAATAGTATCATCCTTATATCGAGGATGTGTACTCATCTTAGTTGGTGCATGGTGTCCTACAATGACAAATCTTTCATCAAATTTTCCTTCGATGACTGTACGGATGTAATCAACACTTTGACGATGACGATGTGATACATGGGCAGGACGCAATCTAGTATAACCATGCTCATCGTTTCTAATGATAATGAAATCATTCATCATACTAGATACTGCATGCAGGGTTAGTGGATCTCCCTTGTTCATGTCGGTCCATAACGTGCAACCAATAAAGGTAGTATCACCTATCTTACGGCAATCATTCTCCATAAAATAAACATTAGGGAACTTGTCACATTCATTACGAAGGTCCTCAATATTACCAATTGGCCACTTACCATGATAGAACTCATGGTTACCTGCCACATAGATTACATGCGGGAATGCTTCGCTACAACGCTTTAGAAAATCACGATACCGTTGTGCGCTTTCTTGCCTACGTCCCAAATTAACAGTAGTGTTAATGGGTTCGGGATGATCATGTAAATCTTGCGCAATCATAATGTCACCACTTAGGATGAGGACCTCTGCACCTTCATCATTGACAAGGTTAATGTCTCCAAACTCTAAATGTAGATCCGACGCTAATGCGATTTTCATTTTACTTCCTTATGATATATCTTCTGATTTCCCATTTGGGAATTTTGAACTTGCAAATCTCACAATTAAAACACTTATTGATAAAACTAGAGTAGTTGCACCTAATCCAACTATTTCCCAAATATTACTAGGATGTGTTACTAAGTCAACTAAGTGCCTAGTCAATGCAGTAATCGCAATATAGATTAGAAATCTTACTGGCATATGATTAGTCTTAAAGTAAATACCAACCATTGCCCCAATCTCTAGGTAAATAAACAACAACAATAGATCCTGTATACTAGCGTGGTGCTTTTGAAATAGTTCAATAAAGGTAAATCCTGCCGCATATACTGTGGCAGCACCAATACCAAACAATGCTAGTCTATGAAATAGACCAACTAAAAAATTACCTACATTATCTAAATCATTCAGTTGTTTGTTCATTTCTTTTATCTCTATGCTCCACACACAATGTTGTAATCCATCCACCACCGCTTGTAGTACCTGGCTTACCGCAGACTTCGCAGGTCACACCTGACATTGCCTCTGCCATAGATACTACACCATCTGTATAATCATCTCCGCCGTGTACATAAAATCTTAGTGTGCCAAATTTTTCTTTAACTTGGTCGGCTACTACCTGAGGTATTGCCTTACGCACTTCTCTAAACGTGGCTTTAACAATATCTTCTTCTACACGTTGCAAAGTCCATTCATTTGGTGAACCTTTATAACTATGATACTTGATAAGTGGTTCTTTGTTACCATCAAGTGCTTTTTTCAATGCACGGTTAAACTTGATAGAGTTAGCACGTTGTTTTCTAGACCAATCAATATGACCTTGAATCAATGAACAGGCGTTGCTAAGAATCTCATACCAACCATCGCCGCATTCAAATCCCCAGCACATTGCTGTACTACGCATATCACCATGCCGATTAGCAAAAATCTTTGGATACTTCTTACAAAGTTCACTATCTAATTCTGGGCTCATAATTATTAACTTTCCATTTCATTTAACCACTCAACACGAAAATCATTTGGATCATCGACTAGCATATGGGGTTTTACTTCAGTCCACTTGCCATCAACTTTAATTTCTAGTTTAGTATTATACAACATTTCGTGGTCAATTTTACGTTCAATCTCATCCAATATACCCAAACGCTTCATTGCCTCTCTACGATTCCAACTTTGGAATTCTTTGCTCTCTGCCATTTTAACAAAGGCATCACGTTTGTTTTCATGCTGACTACGGCTTGCTTCACTATAGCCATGTGCTCCGCTAGGACGATGACTGCAATGCACAGCCGAACTCGTCTTGTTACGCTTCTGCCCGCCTGCCCCCGTACCCTTCGTGTAACTCCACTCGCAATCCTTTGCGGTCACGCTGAATAGTAGTTTCCTCTCCATCTTTAAATTTCCTTAATTCATCAGTACATTGCCTAATAGCACATTCAACTACATTCAATTGATATGTGGTGAATGCGCAATGCGTGGGCGAATGCGCTACAACCTCAATGCACTCATTTAATAGTGCATCAACAAATTTTTCAAAACTATTTGCGGGTAACCAACGCCCGCTTACGTCTGTTTCAAATCCTACTTCCTTAGCAATCTCTTGTATACGTTCATTCATGTTTATCCTTAAAGTTTCAGCGACTCCCAAATCGCTGTCTTTTCCAAATCACTTTGGAATTCGGGGTAGACTTTATCTAATTGATTTTTATCTACTTCATTATAACCCCGTTTACGTTTTTTTGCAAACATTTCGGACGCATCGTAACTG
>Ga0208784_1000360_pt1 | contig 22485 bp, 39 predicted proteins | sample DEB19_08_DNA_FD_184531 | JGI IMG/M metagenome (GOLD analysis project Ga0208784, IMG submission 184531) | Aqueous microbial communities from the Delaware River and Bay under freshwater to marine salinity gradient to study organic matter... | ecosystem: Environmental > Aquatic > Marine > Coastal ... | reverse complement strand
CATGTTGATGCCACGCCGAATGTGTCACAGGAAATTCGTCTCGAAGCATACAATCTACTCAAGCATTATCCGACAGAGTTTTATTTGGATGAACTTGCTTTTCATTCGCCAGATATTATTCAAACACCAAACAATTTAATCGAGACATAAAATGAGAATTGCTCTTGCTTCTGATGTTCATCTTGAGTTCGGCAGCTATAATATTGAAAACGAAGAGGGAGCAGAAGTTTTGATTCTCGCTGGTGATATCACCACGAGCCGAGATGTTGTGCGTCATCTTGATTTCTTTGAGTCTTGCTCGAAGCAGTTTCCGTATGTGGTTTACACTCCAGGAAACCACGAGCATTATGGTGGCAATTTCTACGACACCAAGAATATTCTTTTTGAAACGCTGCGTCCATTTCAGAATATTTTTGTTTTGGACAAGAGCCGATTGTATCTCGACGATTGGAATACGGTGTTCCTGACGGGAACTATGTGGACTGATGCGCACAAGGGCAATCCGTTGATCATGCAAAAATTGAAAAATGGATTCAACGATTTCAGTCAGATTGAGAATTTCGATCCGACCACGATGGTAAAGCAACACGATGCGTTCATTGCATATCTTCGTGAGTATATGACTGAGTATCGTGATCGTGGATTGAATCACAAGATTGTGGTTGTCACACACCATGCACCGAGCTTCGAATCAGTCCATGAGAAGTATCGGAACATAAATGATTGGGATTACAACTATGGGTTCGCGTCATACAACGAAGACGTTATCCTTGACTATCCTGAAATCCAGGTTTGGGTCCACGGTCACATGCACGATCCTTTCGACTATACTCTCGGCAATACTAGGGTTCTCTGCAATCCAAGAGGGTATATAGGTTATGAGTCGAGAGCTCGCGACTATCGGCTGAAATACTTCGAAGTCTAAGTTATTGATTTCATTTGGTTTATTTCAATTTACTTCTGATGCCAGTTAGGGGATAATAGTCTCGTTGGAAAGGCAAAGAGATAAAAAGATGTCTGATCTTCCTCGCCACGGTGGTCCCTATGACCGTGGCTCTATGGATAGTTATTATGATCGTGGTCCTCAACCACATTACTACATCGGTCCTACCCATGGTGGTAAGCGTGTCGAAGAAGCTGATATGACTCCCGAAGAAATCGAGGAGTATCATCGTGGCTACAACGACAACGAACGTGCGCATAATTTCAAAAACTGGGAATACAACTAAAATGGCATTCATAAGTAACGATACCAAAGCTACCATCGCAGCTAACATCAAGCCTGTTCTGAAGAAGTATGGCGTCAAAGCAACGCTTGCTGTTCGCGATCATCGAACCATCGTGCTGAACGTCAGGTCTGGTTCGATTGACTTCATTGAGAACTATCTCGCCGATGGTAAATGCACTTGCGCGGACGAGCGTAGTCTTCGCGAGTATCGTAACATTCAAGTGAATCCCTACTGGTTTCACGAACACTTCACTGGCAAAGCCAAAAAGTTTCTTACCGAAGCCATGGCTGCGTTGAAGTCTGCTGGCTGGTACGACAGGTCAGACAGCATGACTGACTATTTTGACACGGCATACTATGTTGACATCAACATTGGTAAGTGGGATAGACCTTACGAATTTGTTAAATCGTAAGTTTAATTTAAGGTAAAGGAACCTTACTATGAAGCCTCGTCGTAAATCTAAGCGCATCGTGGAAGTTTACCAAAAATATTCGCCTCCGCCGTTTCGGACCATGAAGGCACTACCCACTGCAACTGCAGTGATCCTCATGCACTCTGAACGGACGCACCAGCACCCATCTGCAACCTCCAGAGGTGAGTTTGTGGCTGCACGGACCAGCGTAATGGAGCCAATGAACCTCGCCAAAGAGGCTCCAGAGGTCCGTGAGGCGATCATCGAGAAGAGCCGTAGGATTGCCCCTGCCTTCAACAAGGGAGCCGTGCAATACGTTACAGACGGTGCTGAGCCAAAGTATATTGGGCGGAAAATCTAAATAAATCAATGACTTATAACTTATTGATTTTATTAGAGTTTATCAATTTTACTTTTGAACCCAGTTAGGCGATAATAGTCTCGTTGGGAAAGCAAAGAGAAAAAAAGATGAGCAAAAAGACCTTCGGTATGTTTTCTAAAGACGGCGACAAAATCATCTATGCTGTCGTGATGGCTGCCAAAGCCAACAAATATGACTGGGATATGGTGGAGCACCTTCTGGAAGGTATCGCGACGATCGATGGTTTCGAAGAAGCGACCGATACTGAGGTTCGCGAAGCTGTCTACGTTGAACTGTATGAAAACGCTGAGGTTGCGTAATATGAACTGGAATCTCGAAGGTCTGACGGTGAAGGGAATGTACATGGGCGACTTTCCCGTCACGGGTCGAGTCGAACTGAGTCGAGTCACGTATGGCGGTGGTGTCTGTCACCACGTGGTGCTGAATACGCCGATCGAGGTCTTCAGTAAGATTCGTGATCGCGTGATTCTGGATCACGAAAACGTCGTTCGAGTGATGGGGTGATTAAATGACTGAGAAAGTGATTCTGAAAGCGTCTGAACTTCCTAAGTTTCTTGACATGTGTTCTTACATGATCACTGTCACGCGCAAGGGCAAGTTTCATTCTGCTTATCTGTTCGAGAATGTTTCTGGGACCTTTATGCAGGATATCGTTCCTGACTACAGGAAAAAGTTCCCGAAAGAAGCTGGATATGAGGTGACCTGGTAATGATGACTTCTGTTGGTTTGGCTATCAGTTTCGCTCTTTCGATCTTCTTTTCGGACAAATTGATTGAGGGTTCGCCACGATTGAGTGAGTTCCTTCTCGTGGTTGGTATTGTGTTGTTTGGTTTCTTTGTAATGAGTTTACCTGTTGGAGAAATGGTTTGAAAAATTTTGAACGTGAAGTGTATATGGAATTCCTCAAACTTCTTGAGGATATGGCTGATGCTTGCCATGACAAATACAAAGGTTATGGTTATGCATTTGGGTTTCTGTCTGCTGCGTTTTCCGATGTTCTTGCTTCGGTTGACAAAGCGACAGTTGATACGTGGCGTGAACGTATTCTAATTGAAACTGCTGAACTGTCAGCAACCTCTGAGTGAATTGGAGATTATATAATGAAAGACAATCAAATGAATGTTCTGATCAATGCGTTTGTTGCTGCTGGCGATGCTGGTATGTCTCGCAAGCAGATTGCTGATGTTCTCGGTGTGAATGAGAATTCCACTCCCGTTTACATCTTTGGACTCAGGCGTTATTGTAAAGCTGAAATCGGTGCAACCAAAGAAGGTAAGCGAATTGTCGCATACGTTCTGAAGAATCCTGATTCCGTTGTGCATCATCAGGATCGTCGACGTGGTCGAGCAGTCACCAAGAATATGACTGCTAAGAAAGTGGCAACGAAGACCGTCACGAAAACTGCAGTCAAAGCTGCTGTGGTGAAAGAGAAGCCGCAGATTCTTGACAAGGATCTTGACGTCGGAATCAGCGAACGCGAGTTCTCTGACATTCGGTCGAGCCTCGGTCTTGGTTCGTTTGGTGATTCCAGTTTCAATAGATACTCAGAGTGATTTGTTTCGGGACTATAGCTCAGTTGGTAGAGCATCGGACTTTTAATCCGTTGGTCCAGGGTTCGAATCCCTGTGGTCCCACCAATTTCGGGAGTGTAGCTCAGTGGTTAGAGCAGGCGTCTTATAAGCGTCAGGTCGATGGTTCAATTCCATCCACTCCCACCAGTTTGAAATATAAATAGAATAAACTCGAGATTCAGAGTACAATTCCATGTCAAAGATATTAAACTATAGAGCAAAAATCAATAATCCAATTACGGATGTTGCGCAAATAGAAAGTTGGCTAATTTCAATTGCCAACTCTACTGGAGAAAATATTTTTAATGGTCCTTTTGCCAATAAAGTTGATGATGTAGATAATAATGGAGCCAATGGTACTATTTTCACTGAATTGAGCAGTTTTTATCTTTACGTTTGGGATCAAACTTCCCCAGCATCATTGAAGTTGTCGATTGCAACTGAAAGCGATTTAACTGAACAACAGTTTCTTTCATCTTTGCAACAATTCGATCCAATTGAAATCGTTTTTGACGAAAGACAATTAGAGCAATAATTTATGCAGACGTTCAAGCAATTCAAGAAAAAGAAAGATGAAGATAATGATTTTGCTGTTCTCTCTGATGTCATTCACTTCAAAGCTGGTGTTGACGATAAACACAATGCAGACGAAAAATTTAAGCCTAGTGTAAAGAAAGACAAAGGTCATTACGTCAAAGAAGAAACAAGACCAGGAAGGTTTGAAGATTGGCGCGACGAAAATGAAAATACACATTTAGGTGATACTCACGAAGAAGTTGGAAATGCTTTAAGACATACTGATTCTCCATTATTCAATTATGGCAGCGAATTTAATCCGAATGAGACCAAAGAAGAACGTGATAAAAGGTGGGTATATCAGTCTCATCGCGATGCGATTGGATACTACACTGCAGAAAGTAAAGACTTCAATAAAGCTCTCATTCGAAAAAATAAAAAGTATTTTGAAGAAGACAGTTGGAATCAAAATCAACTTGATAGGTTAGATGCAACTACAGACGAACACAGAGCAAATCATGATCATGTGCTATACTCTGGATTGACGTTTGATCCTAGAAAGAAACTCAAAGGAAAGAATAAATTCATTTCGCCAGCATTTATTTCAGCAACTCATTCAAAAGTCATAGCATCGAATTTCACAAAACCAATTCTGAATGATGATGCGCCAAAAGATCTTGGAGCGCTGCTGAAGCAGCACAAAACATATCACTTTATGCGTATAAATGTTCCGACAGGAGCAAGAGCCATGAATATTTCTAGTATATCAAGACATTCCGATGAACATGAAAGTTTAATCGGTAGAAATTCCAAATTCGAATACTCTCATGCAGAACCTAAAATAGATGAATTTGGTAATCGTTACTTAATACACCACGTGAATCTGTTACCATGAAGACATTCAAACAGTTCATTAATAAAAAGAAAAATGATGACAATGACTTTGCTGTTCTTCCTCATGTCATTCACTTTAAATCTGGCACTTATCACGAACATAGTCATAGTCCAGTCCCAGAAGCTAAACCAAGTGTAAATAAAGATAAGAATCGCTACGTCAAAGAAGAAGCACCACAACCGCCGCTACCAGGGAAACTTGAAGACTGGAAGAATAAAAACGATAATTCCCATCTTGGCGACGATCATGAGAGTGTCGGAAATTCTTTAAGGCATACTGAATCTCCGCTGTATTCTGGTGGTGGATCTAATCCTAGATATGAAGCTCAACGTAATGCGATTACTAACTACACTAGAGTCAGCAATGAGTTGAACTCAGGTCTCTTGGGGACAAACAAAGAACTTTCAAATCCAGACAGTTGGAAAACGGAGGGATCCTCGTATTGGGGCACACCAATGAGTTATAAAGAGGCTCTTGATGGGTTAGATCAAGCTACAGATGAACACAGAGCAAAACAAGATCATGTGGTATACTCTGGATTGACGTTCGATCCCAGAAAACATCTGCAAGCAAACAATAAATTCAAGTCTCCAGCATTTATTTCAGCAACTCATTCTAAAGAGGTAGCAACCAATTTTACGAAACCAGTTCTAAATGATGATGCGAGAGGATTTGGAGCGTCGTTGTTCAATAAGAACAAAACGCACCACATAATGCATATAAATGTTCCTGCAGGAGCAAGAGCCATGAATATTTCATCTTTATCTCGCCATAAAGATGAACATGAAACTTTGCTCGGTAGGGATTCAAAATTCGAATACTCTCATTCAGTACACCATGTAGACGAAAACGGCAACTCTTACTTAATCCACCACGTGAATTTAATAAATGACTAACAACGATGAATTTGCTGTTTTTGATGAAGTCATTCATTTCAAGTCAGCAGTAGACAAGAAACATAATCCTAAAAAGAAGAAGAAAAAGAATGAAAATAAACGAACAGCCTCTGTGGATCGCGACTAAAGATTTACACCATGCTTGCGAACAACATGCTGTTGGTTCTGCCATGGCTACTGGTGCGCCTCCCGTAGAATGGTATGCGAAATGGCTCAGAGCATTGTATCAGATACACAGTAAGATTGATCAAACTTTACCAGAAATCGTGCATAGAACAGAACGATTGGCTGAAGATCTGAAAGCAATCGGTATTGAAACCGAAGATCTAAGAGCAGCTTCTGAATACTGTGATACGCTGGTAACAGAACAATCAATTGCTGGCGCTGCCTATGTTCTCACTGGCGCGCATCTGATGGGTGGTGAGATTATGCGCCGACGATTAGTTGGATATCCTACCAAACACTTGGAGTGGGATGATCGCAAACAAGCACTCACGATCTTAACTGATCTGAGGCAAAGACTTGATATCAACGAAGAAGCAAGAAATTGCTTTTATGCTTTACTTAACGTGATGAGTGAGATAGAATATGAGAAGATCTGATTTTGATTTTGCTGTTCTTTGTGTTTTGATTATCCTGCTGGGATCTGGTCTGGTAAATGGTGTGTATGCAGTTGCAATAGTTATTGCTGTTCTCTGCTATACGTTTTTCAAATTTCTTGATGTGTTTCTTGATAAAAAATAATTGACTATTACAGTCAGTGTCAGTATGATATATACATAACTTAAAAATTCCGACTTAGCTCAGCGGTAGAGCAAGTGACTGTTAATCACTTGGTCCCTGGTTCGATCCCAGGAGTCGGAGCCAAATTAGAGTGCCCGAACGAATAGACATTCACCAGTCTACCTGACTGCCGAGGCAATATCGATCTCTCTATACGAATATGCGAATGGCAATGTATAGAAAGAGGAACGACCGACGTGGTTCCTTAAACGGATATGGCAGTGCACTCTTACCCCAACAAGGTGTTTTATGAAAAGTAAAATTTGGACTATCTGGAAATATACCATCGGATCTTTCAGTGATGAGAAAACTGCAGATTACGATGATTATGTTGCGATTGTAAGAACATTTATTGTTCTGGTGAATTTCGTGACTTGTTTTTTTATTATGGCGAATACTATACATAATTGGTAATGGAGATGAATATGGAATATCCTGTTGTGCCCGCAGTTGTTTTTCGCACGCGAGTTCGTGATGAGTCTGTCGGAGGACCGAATCCTTATCGCTGGCAAGATGTGACTTCGTATGACTATTTCGGCGGCAAGCGTGTAGTTCTTTTCTCGCTTCCTGGTGCATTTACGCCGACTTGCTCAACGTATCAACTGCCAGGGTTCGAAGAAAAGTTTGAAGAATTTCAGGCACTTGGTATTGATGCGATTTACTGTATCTCTGTGAATGATGCGTTTGTGATGAATGCGTGGGCTAAATCGCAAAACATCAGCAAGGTTCAGATGATTCCTGATGGATCAGGACACTTTACTGATGGCATGGGAATGTTGGTTTACAAAGACAATCTTGGATTTGGTCAGCGTTCCTGGCGTTATGCAGTTGTAGTGAATAATGGTCACATTGAGAATTGGTTTGTTGAGCCAGGTCAAAGAGATGATGCTACGAATGATCCTTATCTCGAAACGACACCTGAAAATGTTCTGAAGTGGTTGAAAGAGAATAGTTAAAGTTTTTGCCCACAAAGCATAAGTGGCGATGCAGCGGATTTGTAATCCGCAGAACTTGGTTCGATTCCGAGTGTGGGCACCAAAAAATATATACTTCTGTTAACAACAGGAGTATGATATGAATAGAGAAAGAGTTGTAAACTTTATCTATTTGGTAACAATATCTACTTTGAGTGTTGTCATCATATCTGTTGCTGCTGTTATGTTGTTTGGTTTGTTTGAGGAGAAAGTTGACAACGCTCAAATTTTTGAAATGCTTGGACCTGCGTTCAATACTATCGTCGGAGCATTTGTTGGATTGTTGGGTGGTCTTTCGTTAAGTTCAAAAGAGAAATAATTGCGCTTGTAGCTCAGGGGATAGAGCATCCGCCTTCTAAGCGGATGGTCGCAGGTTCGAATCCTGCCAAGCGCGCCAATATATACTATAATAATATTATCGGATTTCGTGTATGATTTACAATGTTATAACGCCAATGAATCGACCAGAAAATATCGAGAACATGGTTCAAATGCTTGAACCAAAAAATGTTCAATGGCACGTCGTCACTGATCTAGGTTCTAAATATAGTTATGAGTTCAACAGAAGTTGGATTCAACATTATGAGTGTCCAAATTTTGAACAAGCAGAATTTTTCGAAAAATGCAATAACGCTATGAATTGGTTGTTGGATACAATGACAATTCACGACGATCAAATGTATTGTTTTCTGAATGACGATGATGCACTTGAACCAACATTCTTTCAAAAAGTTGATGATGTTTTAGAGAAAACAAAAACTCAAGATATTGATGTTAAAGTCATAATCCCATCAATGGAACGTGGGCATAGAACTCCACCACAAGCGCAAGAACCAAGAAGGCATCCACCAGATAAATTGGTTGCTAGTCCTGACGCAATTAAAGTTGGTGGAATTGGGTTGGAACAAATCCTAATTAAAGGTTCGTTACTCAAAGAAAAACAGTACAGATTCCCACTTCATTGTTGGGGTGATGGGATGTTTATCGTGCGAGTCGTTCAAGAAAATATTGATAATACAATATTCTGTCCAGAAATTAACGTCTGGTTCAATTATTTTGAACCAGGACGTTGGGACAAATAACTATTTGGGATTATTCTTTTCCCTTTTGAGCTAAAGATGCGTTTGTGATTAATCTTAGCCAGATGACTACTGTACCGATTCCTGATCCGATTATAGTGACTTGCTCTGGTGTGAGACCTTCTAATGTACCAACGAATTGTTGTAACCAAGAAAGTGCAGCAATTGCCATACCAAACCAAACTGTTTTAGATTTTAGTGCGCCTTTGAGAGTTTCCATTTGACACTCCAAATTATTTGCTATATAATATTTATACAGAGCATGTGTTTTGTTTATTGGAGATTTTTATGAATTTGGATTGCATATTGATACCAGTTAGTCTTGGTGAATTGATTGACAAAATTACCATACTTGAAATAAAAATTTCGCACACCAACGATCAGAATAAAATTAAAAATGTTTCGAAAGAACTTAATCTTTTGCAGAAAGTTCTTGATGATTGTGGAATTAATCAGAATCAATTAATCTATTATAGATCTGAACTACATAAAATTAATTTAAAAATCTGGCATCTAGAAGACGAAATCAGAATATTACATGCCAATTCTGATTTTAGCGAAAAATTCATCAGCACAGCTAAACTGATATATCAAACAAATGACAACAGAAGCAAAATAAAAAAACAGATTAATGTTGAGTTTAATTCTTCCATTGTTGAAGAAAAAATCTATGAGGTGTATTCTTAATGAAAACTGGACTTTTTATTAATACAGATGAAGCGAAATGTAGCATACATTCAAGTGGAAAGATGTTTTACAATTCATTAACCTCCGATGAATGGAAACTTGATTATGTAGAAATTGGTCAACTGAATAGACAAAGTTTACTAGAATTCGGTAAAATTGTCAGCCATAATCCATCATATATGAATTTACTTATGGAATATGATTTCTACATTTTAAACTATCATCCACTCACCATGAGAGAAATTCATGGAATAAATGCATCAGTACTTAAAAACAAATTGAAAGGAAAGAAATTCAGTTTTATCTTAGAGATGCTTGAGGATGAAATTCTTCCGAGTTGGTTTAATTTAAATAAAGATGATTTTGATGGATATTTGGTTGTTGATCCAACCTTTAAAACTAGTGATCCAACAATACATGTTTTTCCAAGACCTTTATTTGAATGTAAACCAATCAACAAACTTACAAATATTCCTGAAGTTCCTGTAATAGGATCATATGGTTTTCAAAATGAAGACAAAAATTTTCATCTGGTAATAGAACAAGCATCAAAGGAATTTGAACGATCGATTGTTAGAATTAATATACCATACGCAACTTATATGGGTATAGATATTATGAATAAAATATTATCGCAATGCCTCTCAAACCAACCATCAAATGTTGATGTACGCATTACTCATGAATTTTTTTCAGACGAGGATTTGGTTGATTGGTGTATGCAAAATGATCTTAATGTTTTTATGTATTCTAGAAATATGGCAGGACTTGCTGCTTGTCCAGATCAGGTATTGATGTCTGGAGCACCATTGTTAGTTTCGGACAATAATGCATTTAGGCATATACACCCATACATAAGACCATTTCCTGAGTGGTCTTTTAGAGATGCAATGTTAAAGAGTCAAGACCAAATAGAAATTATTCGTCAGGATTGGTCGAAACAAAAATTCATCGAAAAATTTAGACAAGTGTTACAGGATTAAAATATGAAAAAAGTTTTGATTACAGGTATTTCTGGTCAAGATGGAAGTTATTTGGCGGAATTTCTTCTCGAGAAAAATTATGAAGTTCATGGATTAGTGAGAAGAAACAGTAGTTATGTAGACCAACCAAATCTTAGAAACATCAAAAATGACATTATTCCGCATTTCGGAGATTTGACAGATACAACAAATCTTCGAAATGTCATTGAGAAAATATGTCCAGATGAGATTTATAATCTTGCAGCGCAAAGTCATGTTGGCGTTAGTTTCGAGATGAGTGAGTATACTGCCGAGGTTGATGCGCTTGGCACTCTTAGAATTCTTGATGTAATTAAAGGTCTAGATAGTCGAAAGAAAGTTAAATTTTATCAAGCATCAACCAGTGAACTTTTTGGTAAAGTGCAAGAAACACCACAGACTGAGAAAACTCCATTCTACCCAAGATCGCCATATGGTTGTAGTAAACTTTTCGCGCATTGGATAACAATTAATTATAGAGAGAGTTATGATCTATTTGCTTGTTCTGGTATCCTTTTTAATCATGAAAGTCCAAGGAGAGGCGAAGGGTTTGTTACTAGAAAGATAACTCGAGCATTTACGAGAATGGCAGTTGATCCGAAAGCTCCTGCTGTGAATCTTGGAAACATCGACGCAAAACGTGATTGGGGTCATGCTAAAGATTATGTTCGAGCAATGTGGCTGATGCTTCAACAAGATCATGCTAAAGAATATGTTATTAGTATGAATGAGACGCACACAGTCCGAGAATTTATTGAGATAACTGCAGAAGCGCTTGGTATGCCGATTGACTGGCAAGGTTCTGGTGTTGACGAGATTGGTATTGATTCGAAAACAGGAAGAACATTGGTAAAAATAGATCCTGCATTTTATCGTCCAGCTGAAGTTCAATTGCTGTTGGGCGATAGCACACTAGCAAGAACAGAATTGCGGTGGGAGCCTAAATATGATTTTCGAGGATTAGTCCGAGATATGATTGAGAGCGATTTGAAACTTGCAAATTTTGAACTAGAAAAGTTACAGTGAGGTATCATGTTAAAGATATTAGAATTGGGTGATCATTATGTTAGCGATTTCGTTAAAGTTGGTCATGAATATAGAGAAACTAAACCTTGGAGTCTCGATCTTTATCTAGACGAATCAATTGGCGCTGTTAGACTTGATGGTGTTGCGCCTCTTGATAAGATGTATGGTCAGTATTGGTATCGATCTGGAATCAATGCAAGTATGACGAAGCAGCTTGGCGAAATTGTCAAGGAAGTTGTTGAGCGAATTCAAATACAAGATAATGATGTTTGGCTTGATATTGCATGTAATGATGGAACCATGTTTAAATTCATTCCAGACAATATGACGAAACTTGGAATCGATCCAGCCGATGATAGCTATCTTCGCGAAAGTACAAAACTCGCTTCTGTCAAACAAGATTTCTTTTCCAAAGAAGCATACTATAGTTTGACGGATAAAAAAGCTAAAGTCATTACATGTATTGCCATGTTCTATGACTTGAATGATCCGAGACCTTTCATTCGAGATCTTTATGAAATTCTTGAAGACGATGGTGTTTTTGTTGCACAAATGAGTTATACACCGTTGATGTTGCAACAATTGGCATTTGATAATATCTGTCACGAACATGTTTATTACTACAATCTAACAAGCATTAAAAAGTTGTTTGAATCTGAAGGGTTCGTTGTCCGAGATTGTAGTTTGAATGATACAAATGGTGGCAGCTTTAGAGTATATTTTCAGAAGAATGTCAGTAACGCGAAAAGTTTTGGAACGACACAACTCAGAGATGTTTGTAATTTCAGAGTTGATTCGACTCTCGAAATTGAAAAATACAAATGGGATATTTCGAGATCAGAACTCTGGGAAGAGTTCGGTCAGAATATTCAGAATCTGAAAAAGCAAGTGATTGATTTTCTTCAACAAGCAAAAAGGGAAGGCAAAACTGTTTATGGGTATGGTGCAAGCACGAAAGGAAATACGCTACTCCAACTGTTTGGTATAACTCCCGATCTTTTGACTGCGATTGCAGAACGAAGTCCATATAAGTTTGGTTTGGAAACAGTTGGAACGAAGATACCGATTGTTAGTGAAGAAGAAATGCGCGCAGCAAATCCTGATTATTTGCTTGTTCTTCCTTGGCATTTCATCGATGAGTTTGTGAAGAGGGAAAGCGAATTTTTGAGCAATGGTGGTAAATTGGTTGTTCCTTGCCCAAAATTTCAAATCATCAGTAATTGAGTATAATAATATGTTTACAGTGGTAACAAATTACACGTTAGATTATCAACCATTAGTTGATAGAACATGGTTTAACAACAAAATCCCATATTGCGAAAAACATGGATATAATTATGAAATAAGTGTTATAGATTCTGCAGATCTTCGTAATATTCAAATAAACAAAATTAATTTAATTAGTGAAATATTAAATCGATCTGAAGAAGATTCTTGGGTTTGGTGGACGGGTTCGGATTTGATGATAACGAATTTTACAATTAAACTTGAATCAATTATTGATTTGAATTACCATTTCATTATTGCTTCTGATTTTAACGGAATAAACGCTGACAGTTTTCTTGCAAGAAATTCAGAAAAGGGAAGAAAATATATTAAAATGATTAAAGATAGACTCCCAACTTATGAGTTTTGGGATGGAGAACAAGGTATAATTAAAGACACTTATGATGAATATAAGAATGATGTTGTTAAAATGGTTCCACAAAAAGTTTTAAATTCATATGATTATGGATTTTATCGCCCATATCATCAACATTTAGAACCATTGTGTGATAAACTTGGGACCGTCGGCGATTGGTCTTATGGTGATCTTGCTATTCACTGGCCAGGAACTTCTTTTGAATATAGAATTAATGCTTACGACCATTATTCTAAATTTGTCATTAAATAATGAAGGTGAAATTTAACTATGATCACTAAAGAGAAAATCCTCAACGATATAGTAACATTTATTACAGAAAAAGAAAATAAAAAGCAATGGGTTGCTGGTCAAGATCTCGTGCATTATGCTGGACCATACTTTGACTCAGAAGAATATGTAGCAGCAGTTGAAGTTCTTTTAGAGGGCTGGCTTGTTCTCGGCGATAAAGCAAATGCCTTTGAGAGAAAATTTCCAAGACTCTTTGGCAAAGAATATGGAATTCTGACCAACAGCGGCTCAAGTTCAAATCTTTTGATGATGTCTGCTCTTACAAGCAAACGTGGACATAATTTTCCGAAAGGAACAAAAGTATTGATGCCGATTGCTGGTTTCCCGACAACACTCAATCCAACTTTACAGGTTGGATTCGAGCCAGTATTTCTCGACATTGAATTAGAAACACTCAATCTAGATCTGACGAAAGCGGAAGATTTAATTAAACAACATGACATCAAAGTCATTACGTTTGCTCATGTTCTTGGTAATCCACCAAACATGAATGATGTTATGGCACTCGTCGAGAAATATAATCTTGTTCTTCTTGAAGATTGTTGCGATGCGCTTGGGTCAACTTACGAAGACAAACCACTCGGAAGTTTTGGCGAAATGGCTTCCTGCTCATTCTATCCCGCGCATCACATGACGATGGGAGAAGGTGGGTTCATTGCATGTAACTCATACGAAACGGAAACAATTATTCGCAGTTTCAGAGAGTGGGGTCGTGGATGTTATTGTGTTGGTCCGAAAGCAAACAAATTGAAATGTGGTACTTGTAAGAAAAGGTTTTCGAACTGGATTCCGTCAATGCCAGATGAAATTTTTGATCACAAATATGTTTATGATGAGATTGGTTATAATCTAAAGCCGATTGAACTTCAAGCTGCAATGGGATTAGTTCAATTGAAAAAATTGGACGACATTCATCGCCTTCGTCGCAGGAATTTTAAATTGTTGTTTGATGTCTATTCCAAATATGAAGAATATTTTCATCTGCCGAAAGCGCAAAAGAATAGTGATCCAAGTTGGTTTGCATTTCCATTGACTATTCGTGATGGCGCACCATTTACAAGAACTGAAATTGTAGATTACTTGGAAGATAATCTGATTCAAACAAGACCATATTTCGCTGGAAATATTTTGCTTCAGCCTGCATATTCAGGTATAATGAACCCTATTGACGCTAAAAATAATTTCCCTGTAGCTACAAAAGTAACAACAGATACGTTCTTTCACGGAACAAGTCCCGTAATCACTCCAGAGCAAATTGAATATATTGGGAAAGTGGTTGATGAGTTTATGGAGAATTATGATGCTTAGCAAACAAGAACTTATCGACTTTGAAGAAGAGATTGCTAATCTATTTAACTCTAAAATGATTAGAGCACCAATTCACCTTTATGATGGTACTGAAGATCAAATTTTCAATGTATTTAAAAGAATTAATGTAGAAAAAGATTGGGTGTGTTGCACTTGGCGTTCTCATTATCAAGCATTGCTTAAAGGTATTCCTAAGAATTATCTAAAAGAAAAAATCATACAAGGAAAAAGTATGGTTTTGAATTTACCAGAATACAAATTTATATGTTCTAGTATTGTCGGTGGTATACCATCTATTGCTGCAGGAATATCTTATGCTTCTAAACTGAAAAAATCGGATGAATTTGTTTGGTGTTGGGTTGGTGATATGAGCGCCGAAACTGGAGCTTGGAGTGAAGCATATCGATATTCTGTAGCTCATAATTTACCAATAAAATTTATTGTAGAAGACAATGGATTAAGTGTATTGACGCCGACTTCTGAAGTTTGGGGAAATAAGAAATGGTATATCCCATCCGATTGCGATTGGTTTGAAAATGATCATCTAATCTACTACAAATACAAAAACACCAAATATCCACACGCTGGAGCTGGAATCAGGGTTCAATTCTAATGACTAATGCAATGTATAAAACAAAATTAATCGAAGCGATGAATTGGTTGGGAAAGCGCGATGTTCTTTTCATTGGGCAGGCAGTTCGTTATGCTGGAACAGGATTATATGATAGTTTAATTGATGTTCCTGATTCAAAGAAAATTGAATTCCCAGTGGCAGAGAATTTTCAAGTTGGATTCTGCCATGGAATGGCAATCAACGGAATTACTCCAATATGTGTAATCCCAAGATGGAATTTTTTATTGTGCGCAACTGACCAAATAATAAATCATCTGGATAAAATGCCTTTAATGAGCGATTATAAATGCACACCTAAAGTGATAATCAGAGTCGCTGTTGGATCTGAAAATCCTGTTGATCCACAGGATCAACATAAAGGAAACTTTAGCGAGTCATTTAGATTAATGTGTAAGACAATAAAGATTGTTGAATGTTTAACACCAGATTCTATACTTCCAGCATATCAAGACGCATATTATAGAAACGGAAGCACAATTATTGTAGAACATCCCGATTATGGCAAGTGATGTATTGTTGCTCGGCGCAAATGGTTATGTTGGTAAATATCTCAATTCAGTTTTTGATTTCACCCCGATAACTCGAAAAGAATGCGATTTGTCTGATAGAGAATCAGTAGAGAGACTACTCAAAAAGCATAAACCAGATGTTGTTATAAATTGTGCGGCAAATCTAAATTTAGAGCTTCAACCTTTTAATCAAAATCACTTCATTGATAATCTGAAAATTTTTTTGAACTTATATTCATTGAAAGATAATTTTGGTAAGTTGATAAACTTTGGATCGGGTGCTGAATTTGATAGAAGTAAAAACATTGATAACGCATTAGAAAAAGATATAAGAACAATAAAACCAAAAGATCATTATGGTTTGAGTAAGAATATAATATCTAATATTTGCTTAGAAACTCCAAATTTTTATACTCTAAGATTGTTTGGTTGTATACATCAAAGCGAACCAATGCACAAATTGTTCAAAAAAATATTAACATCAAAAATTCCTGTTGATATTTATGACAGGTATTTCGATTATATTTGGTTAGAAGATCTCAAACCAATCGTACATCATTTCATCAACAATAACCCAATACTCAAAGACATAAACCTAGTCTATAAGCAAAAATTCTTACTAAGTGAATTGATTAACAAGTTCATTAAAACCCATAACATTAACGTTGATGAACCAATATATAAATTCGGTGGGTTGAATTATACTGGATCTTCATCATTAATCGATTCATTAAATTTACCATTATGTGGTATTGATGTTGCGATAGAGAGATATGAAATATGAAAAAGGTAGTTTATGTTACTGGTTGTCTTGGTTTCATTGGTTATCATGTAACAAGAGCCTGTCTAGATAAAGGTTGGTATGTTAGGGGAATAGATAAATGCACCTATGCCTCTAATGTTAATCTTCTATCTGAATTGTACAAATATGAAAACTTTGTATTTGATCAAATAGACATTAATGATATAGAACGTTTTTATGAATGCGATTACATTATCAATACTGCTGCGGAAACTCATGTTGACAACTCAATAGTTTCAAGTGATGAGTTTCTTCGAAGCAATATTAATGGCGTTCATCATATTTTAAATCTAATCAAGAAAAGCCATAAAATAACACCAACATTAATACATTTTTCGACAGATGAAGTTTATGGTGATATTGTTGATGGATCTCATTATGAAACAGATTTATTAAAACCAAGCAATCCATACAGCGCAACCAAAGCTGCATCAGATATGTTGATTCTTGCTTGGGCGAGGACACACAATGTCCCTTATGTTATTGTTAGACCAACAAATAATTATGGAATCGGTCAATATATTGAGAAGTTTATTCCAAGAGCAATTAAATTCTTGACTCTTGGTAAGAAAATACAGCTACATGAAAATGGAACTCCGAAAAGAACGTGGTTACATGCTAGTGATACTGCTGCGGCGATTATCAAAATAATTGAATCTAATGTTCAAAACGAAATATTCAACATTTCTGGAAACTATGAAGATAAGAACATTAATGTCGCAACAAAGATATTACATCTTATGGGAATAGAAAATTTTGACCAACATTTAGAACTAACGATTACAAGACCTGGACAAGATGTAAGATATAGTGTGAATGATGATAAACTGAAGAAATTAGGTTGGTCTGCTAAAGCAAATTTTGATGATGAACTCACAAAGATTGTTGAATATTACAAAAACAATTTTATTTGGTAATATGCCTTCTGAAAATTACATCATGAATCTTCTTGAGAGGGTGGTCGAAGCATCAGACCACCCGAAGCATCAATTGGCAGCTGCAGTTGTGTATAAGAATCGAATCATATCTCTTGGATACAATCGAATGAAGTCTCATCCATTTCAGGCTCGATTCGGAACGAACAGCGATAAGATCTATCTTCATGCTGAAACTGCAGCGATAAAGAATGCACTTCGGCACATTCGTATTTCTGAATTGAAGAAATGTTCCCTATACATCTATCGAAGAAGAAAGATCAATGGCAAGTATCAAAGAGCAATCGCAAAACCTTGTGAAGGATGCATGCGCGCGATCATAGAATTCGAATTCAAAAAAGTTACTTACACAACCAATACGAATACAACCGAATCAATTTATAAATAAATAACTGAACTAAAATCCTTCGTAATGCCAATGATACGAAGGAGTACACATGAAAGAATTACTAACAGAAGTCGGCATCAATGCTGGTCTTATCACTTCTGGTCTGTTTGGATCTCTACTAAACATCAAGAAAGACGCATCAAGAAGACTTAGCACAGTCCTATTGAGCATCGGTACAGGTGTCGGTTCTGCGAATTATCTAACTCCAATTGTTGTTGATATCATTAACATTGATAATCGCAATTTTGAATTTGGTGTTGCGTTCATATTGGGATATCTGGGTCTCACTGGTATTGAATTTGCCATCATGAAAGTTCTTCCCCAAGCAGCTCAAAAAGAAGAACCCAAACCAACAAGAAGAAGAACAACTACAAAGAAGAAACCAGCCAATAAATCTCCATCAGTGAGAAAAACAACAACAAGAAGAAAACCTCAGGAGTAATTCACCATGAACTTGGATCCTGTATTAATTTTAAATGGGGTAGCAAATTTCGTAATTTCTTTGTCCGCTACATTGTTTTTTCTGATGGTATTTGGTAATGAGGAAGGTATTGTTCAAAAATGGAAAGCGATTAATCATTGGTTATTGAAAGTTGGAATGATTACGTTGATATCGACAGCAGCATGGAACTCAGTCAATTCTTTCAGATCGGTAACTGAAATTGTTTATGTTCCTGTTCCTATTGGTGAAGTTGTAATGAATATTGCATTGGCATGTATCTTCGTTTGGGCATTCTGGTTTCATAAATTTCATTTCGCCAGAGTCATGGAAGAACAAAAAAGAAAAGCAACTACAGTAAGAAGAAAAAGAGTCGCGAAGAAACCTGTAGTCAAAAAATAGTTTACTTTCATTATTGGTGGCTATATAATGATTGCCCGACTTGGGTTGTTATAAAGGTAAAATGTATGCGAAAAATTATTTTTGGTATTGGTCTGATTGCTGCTGCAACGGCAGCCGAAGCTAGAGTTGAAATTGATGGCTCCAGCACTGTATATCCTATCATGGAAGCTGTTGCTGAAGAATTCATCAATAGCAGCGAATCTAATACGACAACGCAAGTAACTGTCGGTGTTTCTGGCACTGGTGGTGGATTCAAGCGATTCTGTCGTGGTGAAATTGATATCGCAAATGCTTCTCGTGAAATCAAGCAAGAAGAAATCGAAACGTGTGCCGAGAATGGCATTGAGTTCGAAACTATTCTGATTGGTTACGATGCACTTTCTGTTATCGTTAGCAAAGACAATACGTTCGTTGATGTTCTGACTGTCGATGAACTCAAGCGGATGTGGGAAACTTCAGCGCAACAAAAGATCACTTCTTGGAAGCAGATTCGTGATACGTTTCCTGATGTTCCTCTGAAGCTGGCTGGTCCTGGTACTGATTCGGGAACATTTGACTATTGGACTGAAGTGATTGTTGGTGAAGCGAAAGCATCGCGTGCCGATTATCAAGCATCAGAAGATGACAATATCACTGTTAGATTCGTTTCGCGAGATCAATATGCACTTGGCTATCTTGGGCTTGCGTATTATCATGAAAACGAAGGAGCAGTTCGAGCAGTTGGTATTGATGCAGGAAAGGGTGTTGTATATCCTTCTGTTGAGACTGCACGAGATGGAAGCTATTGGCCACTGACTCGTCCGCTTTACATGTATGTTGAAAAGACTGCACTTGCTGAAAATCCAGATGTAAAGGCATTTGTCGAATTCTTTAGAAAAGAAGGCAATGCACTGGTTGAAGAAGTCGGGTTTGTTGGTGTAGAATAATTTTACTTTTACATATGTTCGTAGTATAATGTACTTCTGATAAATAATGCGAGAGTGGCGGAAAACACAAAATGACTAAATAAGTTTGTATATACTAGGAGATATCAAATGATTTTAGTTGAAAAATGGATAAACGCCAGTCGAGAAGAAAGAACGATGCACTTAGATCTTAATTCTAAGTGCATCGAAAGAGGTGGGAATAGCACAGTACATAGAGGTGTTTTAGCAGAATATCTGAACACAAATTTCCCAAGTAAAGTAGACTTATGTCATGCTTGCGGAAATGGTGAATGTTCAAATCCAAAACATCTTTATTGGGGAACTAGGTATGAGAATATACAAGATGCTAAAAATCACGGGACTTGGAAAAGTCCATGGCAAAGAAGCGTTGAACTATATGGATATGAAAATGCGTGTAGAATGAATGCTCGAGGCGATAAATCTAAAGGTGGTCGTGCAGGTAAAGGTAAAAAATTATCTGATGAACATAAATCGAAAATTTCTAACACATTAAAACAGAGAAATGCGAGTGTGGTGAAATTGGCAAACACATCTGGTTTAAGCCCAGACGCTTCGGCTTGAGAGTTCGAATCTCTCCACTCGCACCAATGTCTAATAGGAGTTCTAAAATGAAAATTGCATCGATCGTATTGGCTGGTTCTCTTCTCATCGGTTCCTCTGTAGCAAAAGCAGAAGTTCTCTCTGATGTTCAAGAGGGAGTTCTTTACGGTGCTGGTGGAGTTATTCTTCTACAACATATTTTCAAAAGTAGACAAATGCAACAGACTGTGGGTGTGTATCCTAATGCAGGATATTATCCTCCCGCAGATCCTGTTCAACGAGCATACGACGAAGGTGTTCGGCAGCGGCAACAAGCTGAAATGCAAGAACGTGCTGCTCGTGCATATGATTGTGGTCGCTGGGGCACAAACTGCGAACAAAAGTGATCAGATTTTTTCATCATGAAAATTCTTGGTTCTATATTATTGTTTCTTTCTTCAGCAGCTTTTGCTGCTGAAGAAAAAGCATACTTCAGTTGGATTGTTCCTGAGTATTATCTTGATGGTATGGTATTGCCACCTGAACATCTTTGGGAATACACAATGTATTATGGAACACAATCAGGAGTTTATGAATACCAAACAACATTTCCCCCGAATGCATCGGATGGTATTGTTTATCTTCCGTTCTCTGGTGTTTGGTATTTCGCGATGACAGCATCAACAATCGATCCATTCACTTCCGAAATACTCACTTCATATTTGTCAAATGAAGTCGTTAGAAATTTAGTCGAGAATAGAATAAAAAAGCCTCAAATAAAAAAGTTGAGATTTGTTCGAAAAACTCGTATAAGATAGACATTTTTGTCTAACATCTGTAATATATAAGGGCGTTGGTTATGATTGACACACAGTTAGAACTGTTTCCTGATCTGGATAAAGAGCTTCGTATTCAGCAATTAGAAAAAAAAGTCAGAGAGCTAACAAGCGAAAACATACGATACGCTGGCGTGTTGTATGCATTCTCTTTTGGTGAATATGACGAACGTGTCAAAAAACGTGCAGAAGAAGCAATTAAAGATAGAAAACGCATAGGAGAACTACAATGGAAGCCGCAATAGCGCTATATGGTCTGGCAATTCTTGCTCTGGTCGCTGTCACCTCTGATTCCGATCTTCTCGGAAAAATTGTTGACAGACTGAAAAGAGTAAGCTAAACTTGGATATAAACAAGATTGCTAGGTATTCCCTCGGAATCCTAACATACAGCTTCTTTGCGATATTAGGCATTAAGATAGCATTTCAGGACTACGTCGGTGCGATTCTTGTTTTCTTGATTGGTACAGTGTTGGGTATGCTTCATCTCCATCTAGTTCGAATGGATGAAATTCATACCCAATGCGAAACCAACAGAAAATATATGGAACGAATTGATAATTTGACTTAACTTCTTGATGGAGATTATATGATGAGAAATGAACTTCGCCGCAATCATTCGGCTCTTGCGTTCGCTCGATCGTCGGTGATTAATGAAATTAATTTTATTCTCGATCACATTGTATTCACGAAAGAATGTCTGAAACAATTTCCCTTTGGGTCAAAAGAAAAGACTGAACTGTTTCGCGAACTCGACAAACTCAATTATCGTCGAGTGAAATTGGAAAATGCAGTTCGATACATCCGCGAAGAAATTCGCGCGAATAATCAAGAATTCAATCTGCAATGAACATCTTTTACCTCAACGAGTCGCCGACTAAGTGCGCTCAGGAACATTGCGACAAGCATGTTGTCAAAATGATTCTTGAGTATGCGCAGTTACTTTCAACTGCTCATCGTATTCTCGATGGTTCTCAGTATACTGCAAAAACTGCAGCGAACAGAAACATTAAGCGTTGGGAACTGAGTGATTCTTTTCTTGAGAATACGCTTTACAAAGCATCTCACGTAAATCATCCTTCAGGTATCTGGACCAGAGCCAATAACGAGAACTACACTTGGTTGGCGAATCTTCTGTGTTCTCTTTGCGAAGAATATACTCATCGTTATGGTAAACACCATAAAGTTGAAGAGACTGGTCTTTGTTATGTGCTACTGAAGAATCTGCCGAAAAACATTGCGATCGGTAAATTCACAGCACCACCTCCAGCAATGCCAGACAAATACAAAATCCCAAACGATTCAATTCGTTCCTATCATGCATACTATATAAATGATAAGAGTCGATTTGCCAAATGGAAAAATCGAACAATTCCAATGTGG
>Ga0208784_1000359_pt1 | contig 22529 bp, 29 predicted proteins | sample DEB19_08_DNA_FD_184531 | JGI IMG/M metagenome (GOLD analysis project Ga0208784, IMG submission 184531) | Aqueous microbial communities from the Delaware River and Bay under freshwater to marine salinity gradient to study organic matter... | ecosystem: Environmental > Aquatic > Marine > Coastal ... | reverse complement strand
CATAATGTTGTTGAACAGATATAGCAAAGTATGCTATAATACTACTTGTTGGACAACTCCTGTCCGTTAATAACGTAATCCCACAAAAGCCTGACCATACTCTCTCCTTGGTTGGGCTTTTTCTTTTTATGAAACTATCTATTTGCGAACAATGTGGTGAACCATTTGACTTCACCGAGTATACTTTGTGTAACGATTGTAGATATGACCACAGATTTATTAAATTAAGGAAACCACATGAAATCAGTACCGAAGACCAAAGCAGGAAAGATGAAAAAAATAGGCAAAGTGATGAAGGAATATAAAGCTGGTACATTAAATACTGGTTCTAAAAAAGGTCCTATTGTTAAGAACCCAAAACAAGCTATCGCAATTGCACTTTCATCTGCAGGCATGGCTAAGAAGAAAAAATAATGGCTAAAGAATGTCCAGTCGTAACGCACGACATAAAACTTAATCTTAAGAATAGAGACTGGGCGTTTAAGAATGTAGGTTATGGTCCAGCTAATCCAGATGAACCAAACAAAGAATTTTGGAGTGCTAGAGCAGATGAATGGCAAACTCCAGTAGAAACTGCCAAGACTATGCGTTGTGGTAATTGCTCTGCATTTATCCAAACTCCTGAAATGATGGACTGCATAGTCAGTGGCATACAAGGTGAAGAGTCAGATGATGAAACATACGCTAATGAAGTAGTGGATGGTGCTAGTCTAGGTTATTGTGAACTGTTTGAGTTCAAATGTGCCGCAGATAGAACGTGCAGTGCATGGTTAATAGGTGGTCCAGTAACAAAGCCTATGACTACTAAAGAAAAACAAACTCTTATTATGTCTAAACATCTTTACGGAAAGAAATAACATGAAAACAGGTTTATACGCAAACATTGCAGCAAAGAAAGCAAGAATTAAAGCAGGCTCTGGTGAGAAGATGCGTAAGGTAGGTTCTAAAGGTGCACCTACAGCTATGGCATTTAAACAATCAGCAAAGACAGCTAAGAAAAAGAAATGATTAAGAAGGGCAAGGAAACATTTTCAGGTTATAATAAACCTAAGAGAACACCTAGTCATCCTACTAAGTCACATGCAGTATTGGCTAAAGATGGTGACACAGAGAAACTTATACGCTTTGGACAAAAGGGTGTAAGTGGTGACAAAACAAATACAGATAGAGCAAAGTCATTTAAAGCAAGACACGCTAAAAACATTGCAAAAGGAAAAATGTCCGCAGCATACTGGGCTAACAAAGTTAAGTGGTAAAGCTAGATATATATGTAGGATATGATGGTAAAGTTGAGCCGGTGGCTTATCATGCGTTTTGCCAGTCAGTTATTGAGAGGTCTTCAATACCGGTCAGTTTTACACCATTAGCATTAAACACTTTAAAAGACTACGAAGAAACACATAAAGACGGTAGTAACGCATTTATCTATTCACGCTTTCTAGTGCCATATCTAAATAACTTTAAAGGTATCGCACTATTTGTAGATGGCGATATGATATGCAGAACAGATATTGCAGAGATACTAGCGAACTTTGATACAGACGAAGCAGTAAAAGTCGTAAAGCATCACTATAAAACAAAGCATCCTGTTAAGTACTTAGGTGCAAAGAACGAAGACTATCCAAAGAAAAATTGGAGTTCAGTCATGTTATGGAATTGTGGGCATTGGCTCAATAAACAATTAACACCTAAATTCGTACAAGAACAAACAGGTAAATACCTACACAGGTTTGAATGGCTCAAATATCCTGAAGAACAAGTAGGTAAACTAGACGAAACATGGAACTGGCTAGAAACAGAATACGAATACAATCCAGATGCTAAGTTAGTGCATCACACCCTTGGAACTTGTTGTTTCAAGGATTATCAAAACACAGATTATAGTGATGAATGGTGGAGTACGTATCATAGAATGATATATCCACTTACAGGGAATGGAAAAGAAAGTAAGTTGTAACAAATAGGGCGAACGGGGTAGCTCCCCTTCCATGCTAATTCATGGATAGCCTTTTAATTAACCTAATTAGGGGTAAATATGATTACGCAAGAGCAATTAAAGCAAGAAGTTCATTATAACCAAGAAACAGGTATTTTTACTTGGCTAAAAACACATAAGTATTCTAATAGAAAAATTGGAGATGTATGTGGTTCATTAGATAGTGGCTATATTAGAATGTCTATAAATGGTAAAAGGCATCATGCACATCAGTTAGCATGGTTATATGTATATGGTGAGTATCAGTTAGATGCAATAGACCATATTAATGGCATTAAAACAGACAATAGAATATGTAACTTGCGAAAAGCTAGTGTAAGTGAAAATGCTTACAATAGAAAAATGAGCAAAAGAAATACATCTGGAGTAAAAGGCGTTACTTGGCATAAAAGATGTAAGAAATGGCAAGTAGTAATTACATTTAATAAAATACACAAATATTTAGGTATGTATTCTGATATTAATAAAGCAAAAGAGGTTATAGACTACCACAGAAACATATACCATAAAGAATTTGCAAACAATGGGACTTAACATGGCAACATTACAGGACATACTATCAGGGAACTTCCCTGCTGCACAGAAATATGCAGAAGGCTATGCCCAAATGCCATCTTACTTGCAAGACCCATACTTAGGACTATCTACTAGCCAAGTAGGGAATGTAACAAAAGGTCTATTAGGTAGCTTAGATGACGTTATAAAGCCATATAAAGACATGGGAATAGATATTAGTGCTTATGTAAGTAAGAATAAGCCAGAATTAACTGTATCTAAAATAGTAGTTCCTAAAGAAATGAGAAGTCAAGGCATAGGAACACAAGTCATGCAAGATATTACTAACTATGCAGACCAAACAGGAAACAAAGTAACATTAACTCCATCTAAAGCATTTGGAGCTACATCAATAGATAGATTAAAAGATTTTTATAAGAATTTAGGTTTTGTGGAAAACAAAGGAAAGTTAAAAGACTTTTCTACAAGAGAAACAATGTATAGAGAACCAAAAGGACTATTAAGCGATTAAACAATAGAGGGCAACCAACCTATAAGGAGTTGCAAAACAATGGAAAACAATGAACAACTTGAAAAAGTAGAAGAGAATTTATCAAGTCACGGTGGTAAAAGACCAGGCTCAGGTAGAAAGGCAGGAGTTCCTAATAAACTATCTGCTACAGCTAAACAAAACGTAATAGAAGTGTTTGAACAATTAGGTGGTGTAGACCACATGAAGCAATGGGCTATAGATAACCCTAATAACTTCTATAACATATACGCTAAGATACTACCTACACAAACTGAATTAAGTGGACCAGATGGTTCAGAACTACCATTAGGAATTGGAATTACTTTTGTCAAGCCAGACGATAGCCAAGTTTCCGAGTAAGCTAGACTTCTTATTTGAGCCACACCGTTATAAAGTAGCATACGGTGGTAGAGGTTCAGGTAAGTCATGGTCTATGGCAAGAGCATTGCTTATAAAAGCAGCTAGTGAGCCAACACGTGTCTTATGTGCCAGAGAAATACAAAAGTCTATTAAGCAGTCAGTCCATACATTACTTAATGACCAAATACAGTCTTTAGGTCTAGGAGCTTTCTATGAAGTTCTTGAAGCAGAGATTAGAGGTCTTAACGGTAGTTCATTTAGCTTTACTGGTCTTGCTACAAATACTGTTGAGTCTATAAAGTCTTTTGAAGGATGTGATATTGTATGGGTGGAGGAAGCCCAGACAGTTAGTAAGAAGTCATGGGATATTCTTATACCTACGATACGTAAACCTAATTCAGAGATATGGGTATCATTTAACCCCAACATAGATACAGACGACACATATACTAGGTTCGTGGTTAATCCACCAGAGAACGCTAAGGTTGTTAAAGTAAACTATACTGACAATCCTTGGTTCCCTGAAGTACTAGAGATAGAACGTCAACATAGCGAGAAGACTAACCCTGACTATGCAAACATATGGGAAGGTGATTGTAAAGCTGCTGTAGATGGTGCTATATACTCTAACGAGATACGTGAAGCACAAGAAGGTAACCGTATAACAACTGTGCCTTATGACCCTATGATGAAGGTTCATGTAGTCATGGACTTAGGATGGAACGACAGCATGTCAGTTATCCTATGCCAAAAAGGTATATCAGATTTACGCATCATTGGTTATATAGAAGATGACCACAGAACACTAGATAGTTATTCTGCACAACTAAAGAACTTATCCTATAACTGGGGTACAATGTTCTTACCACATGACGGACAGTCTAAAGATTTTAAGCATGGTATATCAGCAGAAGATATTATGAAGAAGTTAGGATGGGATGTAAGGATTGTTCCTAGGCAAGATATAGAGTCTGGCATTAAATTAGTAAGAATGAACTTCCACAGAATATACTTTGATAAGTCAGCTAATAGACTTGTTGAATGTTTAAAGAATTATCGCAGAAGTATAAACTCTGCAACCAATGAACCTGGTGCACCACTACATGACGAATACAGTCATGGTAGTGATTGTCTCAGATACTTATGTACCTCTATAGAAGCTATGAAGAACGAGTCATGGTCTAAAGAGAAGATACAATATACAAATAGAGGGATTGTTTAATGAAGATACAAGATATGGAAATCATTGCACAGATAGAGCAACAAGAAAGTATTGCCTATGGTGTAAATGACTCATCACTATCTAACGATAGAGCAGAGGCTATTGACTATTACTTAGGTCAACCATTCGGTAACGAAGAAGAAGGTCGTTCACAAGTTGTATCTTATGACGTGCAAGACACGATTGAGTCAGCATTACCACAATTACTCAAAGTCTTTGTAGCTGGTGATAAGGTTGTTCAGTTTGACCCTAAAGGTCCTGAAGACCAAGAAGCAGCAGACCAAGAAACAGATTACATTAACCATGTCGTTATGGAAAAGAACGAAGGGTTTAAAGTATTCTATGTATGGTTTAAAGACGCATTACTATCTAAGAACGGATATGTAAAGGTTTACTCTGAAGAAGAGGAAGAGGTAGAAGAATACGAGTATAAAGGTTTAACTGATGCACAACTACAAATGTTGGCTTCAGATGAGAAGACAGAAGTATTAGAGCATACTGGTTACCCTGACCCATCTATTAATATGGATGCGTTATATCAACAAGCTATGATGAATGGTGTTGACCCAGCAACTATCATGCAACCTATGTTACATGACGTTAAACTCAAGGTTACAGAAAGCAAGACTGAAATATACATTGATAACGTAGCACCTGAAAACATGATGATATCTGTAGAGGTATCAGGTCCTAACCTACAAGACGCTACTTTCGTTCAACATAGAGAAGTTATGCAGTTAGCTAGTATTGCTGAAGCATTTGACAAGCCACTAGAATACATCAAGTCTATCATGTCAGATATTAGAGACACTTTTGAAGAAGAGTCTAATGCTCGTGATATCTATGATGAAGAATACGACAGAGCTATTGCTCCAGAAGAAGGTTTAGTTAAAGACACATACATTAAGTTAGACGGTGAAAGATATAGAGTTGTAGTGTTAGGCAATACAATCCTATACAAAGAGAAATGCGAGTATGTACCTTTCGCATGTATCACACCTATGATAATGCCACATAGACATATTGGTCGTTCTTATGCTGACTTGACTATGGACATTCAGTTAATTAAGTCTACGCTTATTCGTGGTCAGTTAGATAATATGTATCTAGCTAACAATGGTCGTTATGCAATATCTGACAGAGTAAACCTAGACGATATGCTTACGTCAAGACCAGGTGGTATTGTTCGTGTAGAAGGTGACCCAGGTTCAGGCATCATGCCTTTATCACATCCACCACTACCAGCATCATCATTCGGTATGGTTGAATACATGGACTCTATGAAAGAAAAGAGAACAGGTATCACAGCTTACAATCAAGGCTTAGACTCTAACAGTCTTAACAAGACAGCTACCGGTGTAGCACAGATTATGAATGCGTCTCAACAACGTATTGAGTTAGTAGCTAGAACATTCGCTGAGACAGGTGTAAAAGAACTATTTAAACTTGTGCATCATTTAGTTAGAACAACACTTACTAAACCAGACATTATTCGTTTACGTAACAAATGGGTAGAAGTAGACCCTAGAGAATGGAAAGCTCGTAAAGACTTATCTATCTCTGTAGGCTTAGGTGCTGGTAATAAAGACCAACAGTTAGTTCACTTAACATCTATCTTGAATATGCAAAAAGAAGCTATTGCTGTTGGCTTAACTAACCCTGAAAAGATATACAACGCACTCGCTAAACTTACACAGAACGCAGGCTTTAAAAACCCTGAAGAGTTCTGGGTTAATCCAGCTAATACACCTGAGCAAGAAGGTCAACAAAGACCTGACCCTAATGAAACTCTTATTCAAGGTCAGTTAGCTATTGAGCAACAAAAGGCTCAGTCTGATATGGCATTGTCACAACAAAAAGCCCAAGCACAAATGATGCAAGAACAAGAACGTTCAAAGAATGATATAATAATTGAACGTGAAAAAATAATTGCACAAGCTGAGTTAGAGAAGTTTAAAGCACAATTAAAAGCTGAAACTGACTTAGCCATTGCACAAATCAAAGCTCAGGCAGGGATGATGTATGGCGGATAAGTCATTAGAAGAAGTTAAACGTGGTGAACAAGCAGCACAGATATTAGATAACCCTATCTACAAAGAAGCTATGGATAAAGTAAGAGAAAGTCTTATTGCTAGTATGGCTAACAGTCCATTAGGTGATGAGAAGACACATAACAAATTAGTTATCGCTTTACAACTATTAAACCAAATCAACAAGCAACTTACTGACGTGATGACCACAGGTAGGCTCGCAGCTATACAAACGGATAAGCCAAGATTTAAAGTATTTGGGTAAGTGTTTCATTCAAAAGCAATTTGTCAGTATTTTGAGTGAAAACCGTTTTGACATGCAAAAGAATTTAGGTAAGGACAAGCCTACTTAAGACTCTTACGAGTCTTTTTTATTGTCTAATTTCAAGGAAATAAAATTATGAGTGACCAAGTCGCAGAACAGTCACCACAAAGTCGGTTAGAGACTATGCTTGGTGATAGTGTTGAGTCAGATGTTAAACCACCTGAACTTCAAGACGAAGAAGAACAAACACCACTAGAGGCTGAAGCTGAAGATACTGAAGAAGTAGAGTCAGAAGAAGCAACAGATGAGCCAGATGACGAAGCTGAGGAAGAAGAACAGTCGCAAGATGAAGTTCCTGCTATCCTTAAACTTAAAGTCAATGGTGAAGATGTTGAAAAACCACTAGACGAAGTAGTAGCATTAGCTCAACAAGGCTTAGACTACACGCAAAAGACACAACAAGTAGCAGAACAACGCAAAGAGCTAGAAGCGTATGCCCAGCAAATACAAATGCAGGAGCAAGCCTTTCAAGAACAGATGCAACTTAACAATGTCTTAATTGAAGATGTAGCAAAAATCACATCATTAGACCAACAATTAAACCAATATGCAAACGTGAATTGGCAACAATTGTCTGATAATGACTTTGTGGAAGCACAAAAACTTTTCTTTACATACAACCAACTACAGCAAGAACGTAGTCAACTTGTTTCACAGTTTGAAGCCAAAAAGCAACAAGTCGTTCAGAAGCAAACGCAATTGATGTCTGAGAAGATAGCAAAAGGAAAAGAAATTCTAGCAAAAGAGATACCAAATTGGAGTCCTGAGACTAACCAAGCATTGTTATCTACTGGCAAGGATTATGGTTTTTCAGATGCAGAACTCAATTCAATTGTTGACCCTCGTCACGTAAAGGTATTGCATGACGCTATGCAATGGCGAAAACTTCAACAGAATTCTACTGTAAAGAAAAAAGTATCAAGTGCTAAGCCAGTAGTGAAACCTGGTTCTAAAGATACTAAAGCGGAAGCTAGCTCTGCTCACCGTCAATTACGTGAGTCATTACGTAAAACAGGTAAGTCAGATATGGCTACAAAACTTATAGAAAACATGCTTTAATTTACAAAGGAAAAAATCATGGCAACAGCAGCAACCAATAGTTATACCGGTAAAGGTATAGCGGAGTCATTTGAGGATATCATTTTTGATATTTCTCCAGAAGATACACCACTTTTATCAATTGCAAAGAGGTCTTCGGCCGGCCAGACGTATCACCAATGGCAAACTGACGCCCTCGCAGCAGCAGCGACTAACAGAGCACTTGAAGGTGATGACGCTTCATTCGCAACATTAGCATCAACAACAGTATTAGGTAACTATACTCAAATCTCACGTAAAACAGTTCAAATTTCTAACACTTATGACGTAGTTAAAAAATATGGTCGTAAGTCTGAAGTTGCTTACCAACTTATGAAAGCTGGTAAAGAAATGAAACGTGACATGGAGTATGCAATTGTACGTAACCAAGCATCTTCAGCAGGCGGTGCAGCAACAGCTCGTTCATCTGCAGGTATTGAGTCTTGGATTGTAAACCGAGTATTAGCTACAGGTTCTACATCTGGTACAACTCCTGGTTTTTCAGGCGGTACAGTTGCAGCTCCTACAGACGGTACTTCAGTAACATTCATTGAAGCAGACTTAAAGTCAGCTTTACAATTAGCTTGGACAGACGGTGGCGAGCCATCATTAATCCTTATGTCAGCAACTAACAAAGCACGTTTCTCTGGCTTTAGCGGTATTGCTACTAAGTTCAACAATGTTCAAGGTACAACACAAGCTACAATTACTGGTGCAGCAGACGTTTACGTTTCTGACTTCGGTAATCACACTGTGAAACTTGACCGTTTCATGCGTGATGCAGCAGTTTTATGTGTAGACCCAGGTTATGTTGGTTTAGCTTCACTACGTCCTTTAAGCAAAGAAGAACTTGCTAAGACTGGTGACGCAACAAACTGGCTATTAACAGCAGAATATGCTTTAGTAGTTCAAAACCCTGACGCACATGCAAAAGTGCAAAACGTAGGTGCTTAGTAATTAGATGTGATATGATAGAGGGAGTTAATTCTCCCTCTGTTGTATTTATACTATGCCAATATTATTTGACCACAATAGCGTAACAGGTGTAAGTCAGTACTTTGACTATGACCCAGCTAAAGATACATACTACCTAACTAGCACACAAGATATTAGTGGCATGTTAGACAAGATTAAACAGTCCAGAGATAACCCTGAGGTTTGGAATAAAGGTGTTAAAGAAGAATGGGCGCACTTTGCTAGTATTCCACCTGTAGTGGAAATGCAGTTAAAGCAAAAGGGTATAGACATGTATAACCCTAACCAAACAAAAGAGTTAATGAAAGAAATAAACGAAAACTATCCATACTTGAAACTAACTACAAAACGTGGATAAAGACGAATTAAAGAAAGTACAGTTAGCAATACACGACCTCATACAAAAAGAAGAGTATGACGTAGCAATGCCTATCATTAACGAAGTGTTAATGGTCTATCCTAATGATGCAGCTACATTACATTTCTTAGGTTATATCTGGTTAATGGGTGACAAACCTGCATTTGCTTATCAATATTTCCGTAGAGCATTACAAGAACAACCAGGCAATAAAGCATTATGGACTTCTCTAGGTCGTGCATGTCATGAGATGGATATGTTTGATGATGCTATTAAATACTTTTTAAAGTCAGCAGAATTAGACCCTAGCTATGCACTAGCTTATGCTAACGCTTCAGCTTCACTCGTTCAGATGTCAAGATGGGATGATGCAGAGAAGTCTGCAAAGATGGCTTTAGAATGCAATCCTAACGAGCTACACGCACAATTAAACCTAGCTCATAGTTACCTAGCCAAAGGTGAATGGGTTAAAGGTTGGGAAGAATGGAACAAGTCACTAGGTGGTAAGTTCCGTAAAGAATTAGTTTATAAAGACGAACCTAGATGGGATGGCTCATCCGGTAAAGACTTAGTTATTTATGGTGAACAAGGTTTAGGTGATGAGATATTCTACGCATCATGTATACCAGACGCTATAGACATTAGTAAGAAAGTCTACATAGACTGTGATGAAAGATTAGAAACATTATTTAAACGTAGCTTTCCTAAAGCAATTGTTCATGGAACACGTAAAGCAAAAGAAGTGGAGTGGATAAATGACATTACAATTGATGCAAGATGTGCTATTGGTGGCTTACCCCAGTTTTTCAGACCAACGAGTAAATCTTTTCCTGGGACTCCTTTTCTAATACCTGATACAGATAAGGTTGAAATGTGGAAAGCCATGTTTAAACCATGGGGTAAAACAGTCATAGGTATCACTACTAAAGGCGGTACGTTTAGAACTAACGCTAAAGGTAGACAACTTACAGAAGAAGACTTACAACCACTATTAAGACGCAAAGACATACAATTAGTTAGCTTAGATTATAGCGTAGAGAGCAAAATTGAAGGAATTAAGTACTTAGAATTAGCATCTGACGCAAAAGATTATGATGACACAGCAGCTCTTATAGCAGCTTGTGATATGGTTTTAGGGGTCAATACTACAGCTTTACATTGTAGTGCTGCTATGGGCGTTAAAACATGGTGCTTGGTACCTAAATATCACCAATGGAGATATGCTCAAGTAAGTATGCCTTGGTATAGACACATGAGACTCATTTACCAAGACGATAGAACATGGAAAGAAGTCATTGAACAGCTTAATCTCTAACGAATACAGAGAAATGCAGGCAAAACTGCATGAAAATCCTGACTATGGCATAGCAAGTACATTCTTTGCACCTATTGTTGATGATGTTATACAAAGTTTTGGTATTACAAGCCTATTAGACTACGGTGCAGGTAAATGTAGACTAAAAGACAGTATTAAGTCAGAAGTTATCTACACTCCCTATGAACCTAGTAATCCATTATGGAGTCAAACACCAGAACCAAACGAATTTGTAACATGTATAGACGTTCTTGAACACATAGAACCTGAATTACTAGATAACGTACTAGATGATTTAAAAAGAGTAGTAAACAAATACGGACTATTTACAATACATACTGGTCCAGCAGTAAAAATATTACCAGACGGTAGAAACGCACATCTTATACAACAACCTTTAGAGTGGTGGAATAAACATCTCAGCACTCGCTTTACTATTACCAAACAAGTAAAGATAGATAATGGTTGTATCGTATTAGTTAAAAAACAATAAGGATTACGAATGGCATTTACAAACTATACCAGCTTTGTATCAACGGTAGAAAGCTATCTTGCACGTACAGACTTAACAACTGTCATACCTGACTTTGTTCAGATGGCACAGTTAAGAATGAGTCGTGACTTACGAACAGAAGCTATGTTAAAGGTTGCAACTACTACACCTTCTGATAATAAGGTAGCGTTTCCTAGTGACTTCTTAGAGTTAAGAGAGATGCACTTTCAGGGTAACCCACCTATTATCTTAGAGTACCAATCACCTGACTTGTTCTTCCGTAATGGTCAAACATCATTATCAGGTCGTTCACATTATTTTACAATGTTAGGCACAGAGTTTCAATTTGCACCTAGTCAAAACTCTGATTACACCATTCAAATTTTATATTATGCTCAACCTACATTTATCTCTACTACAACAGCTAGTAACTTGTTCTTAGCATACTATCCAGATGCTTTACTTTACGCAACTCTAGCAGAAGCAGAACCTTATTTAATGAATGACCCTAGAGTAGCAACATGGTCAGCATTATATGATAGAGCAATTGCTAATATCAAAACAAGTGACTTAGGTCAAACATACGCATATACAACACTAAACGTAACACCAAGATAAGGAAAATATTATGTCCGAAATGAGTAATTTTTTAGAGAATGCACTTATTAATGCAACTCTACGAGCAACAACATACACATCACCAGCAACAGTATATGTATCACTATGGACTTCAGACCCTACAGACGCAGGTAGTGGTACAGAAGTATCAGGTGGTTCATACGCTAGAACAGCAGTTACATTTGCTGCACCTTCTAACGGTGTAACTACAAACTCTGCTGACGTTACATTTCCAACAGCAACAGCTTCATGGGGTGTGGTAGGCTGGATTGGTATTAATGATGCTGCTACTTCAGGTAATCTTTTATATCATTCGCCTTTAGATACGTCTAAAACTATTGACTCTGGTGACATCTTTAAGATATCAACAGGCAACCTTTCAGTTACATTAGCTTAAGGATAACTCATGCCTTTAGTCGTAAAGGATAGAGTCCAAGAGACTTCAACAACAACAGGCACAGGTACGTTTACGCTTGCTGGTGCAGTTACTGGCTTTCAGTCATTCTCTGCAATAGGTAACGGCAATACTACTTACTACGCTATTGTTGGTGGAACAGAATGGGAAGTAGGTCTAGGCACTTATACGTCTTCAGGCACTACTTTATCTCGTGATACCATATTAGCATCTAGCAATGGTGGAAGTGCAGTCAACTTTAGTGCTGGCACAAAGAATGTATTTGTTACTTACCCTGCTGATAAGTCAATTTATGATGATGCTGCTGGCAATGTAATAGCACTTGGCACTCCAGCATCCGTTACACTTACAAATGGTACAGGACTTCCACTTACTACAGGTGTAACAGGCACTTTACCAATTGCTAACGGTGGTACAAACCTAACAACATACACTCAAGGTGATATTGTTTATGCTTCAGCTACAAATACATTAGGTAAATTAGCAGATGTAGCAACTGGTAACGCATTAATATCTGGTGGAGTTGGTGGAGACCCTGCATGGGGTAAGGTTGGTCTTACAACTCATGTATCAGGAACACTTCCTGTAGCTAATGGTGGTACAAATGCAACTACTGCTCCCAATGCAAGAACAGAATTAGGAGCAACAACAGTTGGCAGTAATTTATTTACGCTAACAAACCCAAGTGCTGTTACTTTCCCACGTTTTAATGCTGACAATACCGTTTCGTCATTAGATGCTGCTACATTTAGAACTGCCATTGGTGCAGGTACAGGAAGTGGAACAGTAACAAGTATTACTGTATCCGCAGGAACTGGAATGTCAGGCGGAGGAACTGTAACTACTAGCGGTACTGTTACTTTAACAAATGCTGGAGTTACTTCTGTTACTGCTGGTACTGGAATTTCAGTTTCAGCAGGTACTGGCGGAGTAACTATTACTAATACTTCAACAAATCAATTAACTACAACTACTGGTTCTCCTGCTTATTATGGAGCTAGAGCTTGGGTAAATTTTAATGGTACTGGTACTGTAGCTATTCGTGCAAGTGTAAATGTAAGCTCTATTACAGATAATGGAACTGGTTTATACACAATTAATTTTACAACTGCAATGCCTGATGCCAATTATAATTTTACAAGTGGTTCTATTGGGGACAATGGAAATGCTTATATTGCTGGTTGGGACCCTACTGGCTCATATACAACATCAGCATTAAAATTGGCTGTTTCTAGGGCAGGTCTAGGTGGATACACAGACGCATCTGTAGTAAATATAGCTATATTTAGATAAGGGAATAGCATGACACAACGCATTATTTACCAAACAAATGAAAATGGAGTGGCAATAATTATTCCTACACCTGAAGCTCTTGAAACTATGACTATAGAAGAAATTGCTGCTAAAGATGTGCCACAAGGAAAAGAATATCACATTGTAGACGTATCTGAAATACCAACAGACAGAACATTTAGGAACGCATGGACATGGCAATAATTATTGATATAGATAAAGCTAAAGATATTACCAAAGATAGATTACGTCAAGAACGTGAGCCATTACTATTAGCCCAAGATGTAGCATTCCAACGTGCTTTAGAATTAAATGCAGATACATCTTCTATTGTTGTAGAAAAACAAAGACTTCGTGATATTACTAAACTTGTTGATATTGCAAACACAGTAGAAGAATTAAAAGCATTGACAATTAAATAATGTTAAAACTAGCAAACGAATAAAGGAGCAATAAATGTTTGGCATAGCTAGCTTTTCCCAAGCTCCTTTTAGCTCATTAGTAATAACTGGTAATGTAATAACTGCTTCTGCTGCAATTACAGCAGATGCAACCGTAAGTGCATCAGGAATACGCTTTAGAACATCTAACGCAAGCATTAATGTTACTGCAACAGTCACAGTTACAACAAGCGGTTCTTTAGTATTTGGCACAGCAGTTATAAATGGATTTGCAACAGTATCTGCATTAGCTACAAGAACTACATTTGGTAGTGGTACAATATTAGGAACAGCTACAGTATCTGCTACTGGCGGTTCTATAGCACTCTCTTCAGCAAGTATCACAGCAACAGGAACAGTAACAGCATTAGGCTCATTACTAATTCCTGGCATTGCTTCTATTACAGCCAATGCTACAGTTACAGTTACTTACAACAGAATTAGATTAAACAATAGTTCTATCACAGGAACTGCTACAGTAACAGCACTTGGTGGCTACATTATTGATGGTCACGCAGATATAGATGCTTATGCACTATTATCAGTAAGTGCTAAAGGTATATTTGCAGGTTTTGCTTATGTAGAAGGTGTAGGAACAGTTACTGCTAAAGGTACAAGGCAAGGTGAAGGATGGATAACTGTTACTCCAGGTGCAGAAACATGGAATACAGTCACAGCAGGAACAGAAACATGGTCTGCAATATCACCTTCTACAGACACATGGACAACAATTACAGCAGGAACAGAAACTTGGACTGATACAACTCCAAGTATAGACATTTGGTTACGACAAGGATAAAAGATGGCAAAGACAAAGATTAGTGAATATTCAGCTACGTCAGCAGATAATACTGACATATCTAACATTAACATTGCTGAAGGATGTTCACCAGCTAACGTAAATAATGCTATTAGAACAGTAATGGCACAATTAAAAGACCAACAAGCAGGTACGAGTGGTGACCCATTTACTTGCTCAGGCACATTAGTATCATCTGGCACTATTGACATTACAGGTGGATTTAAACTAGATGGTTCAGCAGGCACTTCTGGTCAAGTATTATTATCAGCAGGTGGCAGTAATACTCCTACATGGGGCAATGCTTTTGTTGCTGGTATGATTATGTTATGGTCAGGTTCATCTGCATCTATCCCTACTGGTTGGTTATTATGTGATGGCTCAAGCTCTACACCTGACTTACGTAACCGTTTTGTAGTAGGTGCTACATCTACTTATGCTGTAGGTGCTACTGGTGGTTCTACAGATGCTATTGTGGTATCTCATACTCATACAGCGACAGTTACCGACCCTGGTCACCTTCATACAGTGCAAGGCAATACAAGTGGTGCTGGTGTTCTTGGATTTTTAAAACAAGATGCAGCTAGTTCAGGAACTGTTAATACATCAACTGCTACAACAGGCATAACAGTAACAAATAGCACAACAGGTTCAAGTGGAACTAATGCTAACCTTCCACCATACTATGCACTTTGCTACATTATGAAGGCTTAATATGCCTACACAACGTATACAATTTAAAGAATGGTTACCAGACCAACCTAGTATCCTAGACACAGTATCAGAAGCTAATAACGTCACTCCTTTAGCGATAGGATATGGTCCATTTAAGTCAGCAGTAAACTATTCAGGTGCAGCTACAGAAGACCTTAATAACTGTTTTGCAGCTAAAGTGGATAATGATGTAAGTATATTTGCAGGCGGTGCTACTAAATTATTTAAAGTATCTTCTACAGACTTAACTATGGAAGATGTATCTAAAGCTGGTGGATATACAGGTGTTAATAGATGGAAGTTCGTTCAATTTGGTAACTATGCACTAGCTTCTAATGGTTCTGAAAAGATACAATATTATGATGTAAATTCATCTACAGACTTTGCAGATTTAGCAGCAGCAGCTCCAGTAGCTAAATACATTACAGTAGTTCGTGACTTTGTAGTAGGTGCTAATATAGGTGCTGGTACATATCCATCACGAGTACAATGGTCAGATATAAATGACCCAACGGATTGGACTGCAGGTGCTGCATCACAATCAGACTATCAAGAACTTCCTGACGGTGGTGATATTACCGGTATCACAGGTGGCGAGTTTGGTATTGTATTCCTAGAAAAATCCATTGTGCGTATGTCATATATTGGCTCACCATTATTCTTCCAATTTGACACTATCTCTCGTAACGTAGGTTGTATAGAAGGTGGTTCTATAGCTCAATACGGTGGCATATCATACTTCTTATCAGATGATGGTTTCTATTCATGCAATGGTCAACAAGTAGTTGGCATTGGCTCAGAAAAAGTAGACAGATACTTCTTTAACAACGCTAACATTGGTGATATTGACTCTATATCAGCAGCTATAGACCCAGAACGCAATTTAGTTATTTGGAATTACACAACAGTTTCAGGTAACAGAGCTTTACTTATCTATAACTTTGAAACACAAAAATGGTGTGAAGCAGACACAGATGTAGATGTTTTATCTACTTTAGCTACTACAGGTACAACTTTAGATGGTATAGATACAGCTTATAACGTAACAGCAGGTTCTTTTGTAGCAGCCAAGTCATATACTATTAGAAGTTTAGGTACAAAAACAGGAACATATAGTAGAACAGGAACAACTGTCACAGTCACTATTACGGCTCATGGTTTTTCTACTGGTAATGTATTAGCTATAGACTTTACTAGCGGAACTGCTTTAGATGGTAATTATACTATTACAAGCACAGGAGCAAATACATTTACACTTACTACAGTAGCATCAGGTTCAACAAGTGGTAATGTAGAAGCATCTACATCATTTACAAATATAGGTGCAGTAGCTAATACTGTAGGCGTATTGTTTACAGCTACAGGTGTAGGTTCTGGTACAGGTGTTGCTATTGATATGGCAGCAAGTGCTGCAGCATTAAAGACTGTAGATACTCTTACTACTACACTAGACGATAGACTATACGCAGGTGGTAAATTCCTATTTGGTGGTGTTCGTGATACTAAAATTATCACATTTACAGGAACTCCAGCTACAGCAAATATCACTACAAATGACCTAGAATACGGATATAACTCTGTGCTTACTCTTATTAGACCTTCTGTAAATAATGGCTCTGCGGATGTTTCTGTGGCTTCTAGACGTATGTTAGATGATACTCTTACATACTCAACTGCTGTATCTGCAAGTCAAGAAGATAGATGTGCTGTAAGAAGCTCAGGTCGTTATCACAGAGTTGCTTTAACACCTACTGGTGCAGATTGGTTCTCAGCAATTGGCATGGATATAGATTACTCTACACAAGGTACTAGATAATGGCACGTAGTGATATGTACCGTAAACTACCTTGGACAGGTGGTGATGCTAGAAGTGTCGCAGAAATTGTAAATAACCTTGTAGAAGGTAAAAGCAATAATACTGGTGAAATTACTTTAGCTACAGGCAATGCTACAACTACCACGATATCAGATGAAAGAATAGGTTATAATAGTATAATACTACTAACACCTATTAGTACTGCTGCTGGTAGTGATACTGTTCCTTATGGTGCGTTTCAAGACTCAACTGACCAGACTGCTGCATCAACAACAGCAGCTTATGCAATTACATTTAACACTACTGACTTTTCTAATGGTGTTTATTTGTCAAACAGTTCTAAACTTAATGTAAGAAATAGTGGTCTTTATAATTTAGAGTTTTCTATACAGTTTAAGAATACAACCAACGACTCTCAAGACGCAGAAGTTTGGTTTAGAAAAAATGGCACAGATATTGCAGCATCAAACAGTAGGTTTGGTTTAGCACCAAGAAGGTCTGCTGGTGACCCAAGTCATATTATTGGTGCATTAAACTTTTATTTAGAATTAGTAGCAGGTGATTATGTTGAACTTATGTGGAAAGTATCTGATACTGGTGTGTCTATACAACATTATGCAGCAGGTACAAGTCCAACAAGACCAGTTACACCAAGCGTTATTACTACAATGAGTTATGTATCAACTTCAGCATCTACTAATGTATATGTAAGTGCTAGAAGTAGCGGTAGTGCAACACTAAAACATTTTGCAAACAATACAGCAGATAAAACATACGGATATATTATAGTAGCGTGATTTTACATTACATACCTAAAGACCAGTTACGTTCACATTGGGATTATGTCAAACATGGTCTTGAGTTAGTAAGACAACGTGGTCATACACAATGGATAGTAGAAGATGTCTATTGCGACTGTTATGAAAACAGGTCTATGTTATTTGTAGGTATGATAGATAACAAAGTAGTAGGTTTTGTAGTACTTCAGCCTATAGGTGACACACTTCATGTATGGGCTTCATGGTCAACCATTAACGACAATACACTCTTTCAACAAGCATGGCAAGAAATTCAAGCAATAGCAAAACAAGGCGGTAAGTCTAGAGTTACATTCTCTTCACAACGAAAAGGATGGGAACGTAGAGCAAGGGAATTAGGATTTAAACCTCAAACATGGGAATTTATACTTTAAGGAAAGCAATATGATAAGTTTACACAATTGGCTCAATAATTTAGTTCAGTCATTTACATTTTATGGTGGTGGTGGGTCAGGTGGCGGTGGAACATCTGAAACTAAACAACAATTAGACCCTACAATTGCACCATTTGTTAAATATGGTCTTGAAGAAGCTAAAGGTTTATATCAAACACAAAGTCCTAATTATTATGCTGGTCAAACTTATGTTGGACCATCTTCACAAACTACTCAAGCATTAGGTTTAGCAGGACAAAGAGCATTAGCTGGTAACCCATTAATTCCTGCTGCACAACAACAACAATTAAGTTCTATTCAAGGCGACTATTTATCTGCTGGTAACCCATATTTTCAACAAGCATTAGCAGGTCCTACACAACAAGCTACACAAGCATACAATGATGCTATTAGACAAGCACAAGGTGGTGCTTCTATGGCTGGTCGTTATGGTTCAGGTGCATCTGCTGATATTCAAAACAGAGCAGCAAACACACTAGCTACAACATTAGCTAATACATACGGTAACTTAGCTTATCAAAACTATGCTGGTGAACGTGGTATGCAAAACCAAGCAGTTATGAATGCTCCTGGATTAGCACAAGCTGACTATGCAGATATTTCACAATTAGCTAACGTAGGTAAAACTGCTGAAGACTATCAAAAAACTGCTTTACAAGCTGATATTGATAGATTTAACTTTGAACAAAACAAACCATATCAAAAACTTGCTTCATATCTTGGTGCTGCTTATGGTGCGCCTATGGGTCAAGTATCTACAACTACTCAATCTGGTGGTGGCAAGATAGTATGTACAGCTATGAATGCTGAATATGGCTTTGGTAGCTTCCGTAACGCTATTTGGTTAGCTCAATCTAAAGACTTAGACCCAGCATACGAAAAAGGTTACCATAAACTATTCTTACCATTAGTAAACTATGCTTACAAGACTGGTGAAAAGAATGCCCTACAACGCATTTTAAGGGGTGTTTTAGAGCATATTGCAAGACACCGTACTGCTGATATATGGAAACAAAAAAGAGGTAAAACTAGAGATACTTATGGCATGATTTATCGTGCTATTTTAGAACCTATTTGTTACGTAGTAGGAAAGGTATAATATGGGACAACTATTAGTTCCTGCCATGATAGGTGCAGGTGTAGGTGCTGTAGGCGGTGCTGTAACAGGTGCTAACCCATTTAAAACAGCTTTACTAGGTGCTGGTCTTGGAGCAGGTGGTGCAGGTCTATTAGGTGGTGGTGCAGGTGCTGCTACTGCTGCTGGTGGTGCTGATTTAGCTGCTGGAACTGTAGCTCCTGCCATATTAGGCACTCCTACACTTAATGCTAGTTTGCTTAGTCAAGGGTCATTGGCTGGTTTAGGTGCTACTCCTAGTGTATATGGTGGATTGGGTGCATCTAGTCTTATGGATAAAACAGGTGCTTTCTTAACTAATAACATTGGCAATCCATTTTCAAATATGTCTACAATGGATAAAATTAATTTAGGCTCTAAAAGTTTTGATGCTTTAAATCAACCACCACAACAAATGCAAACTCCTCCTTTAATGCCTATTACAAGAGGAAATCCTGAAATGGTATCTTCACCATTAAGTAATGTAGCTCCTAATGTTATGCCTGTGCAAGAAAATAAAATAGGATTAACAAACTTAATGACACGTATTCCATTAACAGACGAAGAAAAGATGAGATTACAACAATTAGCTCAAGGATATAGAGGATAATAATATGGCTTTATTTGACACAAATAGTGGCTTAGGTAATTTGTTTAATGGAATGAATATATTTGGTACATCTATTCCTACAGGCATTTTAGACCCTAACCAAGAAGAAAAATTAAGAAATCAAGCATTATTATCAGGTGTTTTAGGTGCAGGTGCTACATATCTTGCTACCCCTAAAAACTTAAACGCTAAAAGTGCATTGCCTTATCTAGGTAAAGCATTTTTAGGTGGTATGAGTTCATCTCAAGGTGCTGTTGATACTGCTTTAAATAATGCGTATAGACAACAATTATTAGCTGGTAAAAATGACCCATTTGGAACTATTGATATTTCTAAATATACTCCAGAGTCTATTTCTGAATTTCAAAAAACAAAAGACTATGGTACATTAAAACCAATATCTCAAGCACGTGGTACTAATATCGGTAACATTGACCCAAGTAAATTTACATCTGAGTCATTAGCAGAATACCAACAAACAGGTAATTTAGGTGTACTAAAACCAGTATCAATGCAAGTTGGAAATATTGCTGCAATTGACCCTACTAAGTTTACTGTTCAATCTATTGCTCAATATCAACAAACAGGTGATATTAGTAGATTAGTTCCATCTGTATCATCTATGGAAACTAGAGGTGAAGTACTTAAGAAAAGTCTTTCTCCATTAGAAATGAAAGTAGAAGAAAAGTCAGCACAAGATTTAGTAGACTTTACAATTGGTGGTGGATTTTCAGATGTGCAAAAAGGTTTATCTCAATTAGAAATAGCTAAACAAACACTTCAACAACAACCTGAAGGAAGAATTACAGGTAAGTTAGTCGGTGCACAAGATGATACAGGTTTGCTTAAATATACAAACCCAGCAGCTCAAGATACTAAAGAACAAGTACAAGAAATTGCTCAACGTAACTTAAGACTTATTCTTGGTCCACAGTTTACAGCAAAAGAAGGTGAAGCATTAATTAACCGAGTATATAACCCTGCATTGCCACAAAGTGTTAATGTTAAACGTCTTGATTTGTTACAAGAACAAATGACAAGTGCAGCTAAAACTAAACAAGAAGCTGTTGACTATTACAATACTAATGGCACTTTAAAAGGTTTCAAAGGTAAGTTATATAATAGCACTAGCGAATTCTTAAATGAATATAACACTAAAATTAAGTCAACTGAAAAAGCACCAGCTAAATCTGCTACGCAACAACCTAGTGGATTTACAGAAGGTTCAAGAACTAAATCTAAAAGTGGTAAACCAATGATATTTAGAAATGGTCAATGGGAGTATGAATAATGGCTAGAGTGCCTTTAGAAGATTTACCAAGTAATTTAGTTCCTACAAGCGATTTGCCTATGGAACTATCTTCTTCTAATATTGTGCCTGAAGATGACTTACCATCTTCTATTCTTAAAAAAGAAAAAAGCATGACAGAAAAGATAGGTCGTGGTTTAAGTTCTATTGCTAGAGGTGCTGCTGTTCCTGTAACAGGTGCAATTGCTGGTGGTGCGTTAGCAGGTCCTGCTGGTGCTATAGCCGGTGGATTAGCTTTGCCTGCTGCTGAATTGCTTACTAAAAGTTTAAACTTAGCATTGCCTGATAAATATGATATTCCATCTCCTACTGCACAAGTAGAAAAAGGCTTAACTAAATTAGGCTTTCCTAATCCTGAAACACAAGTAGAAAGAGCATTACAAGTAGGTGGTAGTGCATTAGGTGGAGTAGGTGGTCAAGTAGGTGCATTAGGTCAATTAGCTAAAACAGCTACAACACCTATTGGTCGTGGCATTGCACAAACATTATCACAACAACCAGCAAGACAAGTTGCAGCAGCATTACCTGTAGGTGCTACATCACAATATGTTGCAGAAGAAACAGGTAGTCCTTTAGTAGGTATGGCAACAGGTATTGCAGCAGGTATCCCATTTGCTATGGGTGCTAAAGGCACATTACAAGCTCCTACTGTGCAAGAATTAAAAGGACAAGCTGGTCAACAATACAAGTTTGCTGAAGATGTAGGTGCTGTATTTAAAAAGAATTCTTATAACCAATTTGCTAACAAAATAGAGTCAACATTAGCTAAAGAAGGTTTAGATAAAACATTACAACCTAGAGTATATGCAGCATTAGAAAGAATTAAAGATACAAAAGGTTCTAATGTAACACTTGAAAATATGGAAATATTAAGACGTATTAGTCAAGCAGCAGGTTCTAGTGCAGACGCATCTGAAAGACGTTTAGCAAGTATTTTAGTAGAAAACCTAGATGACTTTGTAGAAACAGCTCAACCTGGTCAATTAGCTAAAGGTTCATCTGAAGCTGTT
>Ga0208784_1000356_pt1 | contig 22617 bp, 27 predicted proteins | sample DEB19_08_DNA_FD_184531 | JGI IMG/M metagenome (GOLD analysis project Ga0208784, IMG submission 184531) | Aqueous microbial communities from the Delaware River and Bay under freshwater to marine salinity gradient to study organic matter... | ecosystem: Environmental > Aquatic > Marine > Coastal ... | reverse complement strand
TCTCGTCGAAGGCGAAATCCTCGCTGTAGTCCTGGTGCATCGCCCACCAGCACAGGGTCTGCGGATGCTCGGTGCGGTTCAGCACCTCGACGCGGAAGTAGGGGTCCATCAGCCCTTGCGGAAGGTGATTGGCTTGGACGAGCACTCGATCTGGGCGACGCGCCAGGCTTTGCCGTCGAGGTCGAGCACTGTCAGATGCGGGCAGCCCATCCACAGTTCGCCGCCGATGATCTTGAAGGTGCGGTCCTGCGAACGGCCTCGGACGTAGACAACGTCGCCGAGACGGAAGCGCCAGGGATGGGTCAGGCGATCGTGCGCCTCAGGTAGAAGCGCGTTCATGACGTGTACTGCGGTGTGGTTGCATCGATCACGCGGCGCACGGCTTGGTACAGGTCCACCAAGGAGCGATCGTTCGTCAGGCGCCGATCGAAGTAGGGAAAGTTGTCCAAGCTGCCTTCGCTGGCGTGGCTGCCGCGGCGACGGACGCCGGGGCGTGTGACCATCCACAGCTCTCCGCCTAGCTTCCGGATCAGCTCTGCCTCGTTCGGAAAGCGGACGTCATCGCACACCACAGGCAGGTCGTTGTCTAGGTAGTACTTCACGTTGCGCTGCCAGCACTTCAGCCAGACGTCGGGGCTGATGCACTCGCGACCCCACTCCGTGCCGATCGTGCACAGGAGGTGGCGAGGGCTGACACCGAGCTCGGGGAGGATCTGCTCCTTCTTCGCAGGGCCGAAAAGGTCGTCCATCTGGTCGTGGGTGTAGCCGGCGTGGGCCAGGAAGCTCCGCACCATCGCCTTGAGGGGACTGGCAAAGCTGACCGTCCGGTAGCCGTAGCTCGTCAGATACGCGGCCACGCTTGACTTGCCCGACTGGGGCGCAGGGCTGTACAGACCAATAAGGCGTGGCATGACTAATCCAGTGACTTGAAGAAAGGTTCGAGAATGTCGGGGGAAAGAATGCCGATGAACGACAAGTGCATCGCGTGGCCGGCCCGGCGGTAAATCTCCGGAGGCGCACCGCTCTCGGGGTCACCGAGCACGCTCCAAAGGAGCTTCGTCAGCTCTGTCGTGATGCGGTCCGCGTTCTCGGGTTCGATGAACAGCGCGGTGACCGCCGCGAGGGCTTGCTCCGCCAACAGGTCTGCGTCGAGACCGAACTCGTCGAGCTCGGTGCGCAGGCTCTGCAGTGCCATGGAGTTGGGGGCCAGCACCGCCTCCACGCTGATGTCGCGGGCCATCGCCATCTGGCCGATCAGTGAGCCAGCCATGGCGCAGCTCAGGTAGTCGCGGACGCTTGTCGAGCTGCTCACTTCCGGCCCCCCTTGCGCTGGCGGGCGAAGGTGAAGCGGCGCAGCCGCGCCAGGAAGTGCTTGTACAGCTGCTCCAGAGCGCGGGCGTCGAGGGTCTCGATCTGAGGCTCCGAGTCCGCGATAGCGACGACGATCTTGGCCTGGGTGATGTTCAGCCCAAGGTGGCCGTAGACGTAGTTCGCTGCCGCCGTGTAAGCGGCGCACTGCAGGGAGTACTCGTAGATCTTGTCCGGCTTGCGCGGACTGTCCGCCGTTTTCCAGTCGCACAAGGTCGGCTGGTCGCCGTCCTCGGTGAGGTAGCAGATCGCGTCGAGCGTGCCGGCGTAACCGTCGGGATGCCACACGGCGCCCTCTAGGAGAAGCGCCTTGTCGATCGTGTCCAGGAATGGGCGCGTCGACTTCCAGTACGGCGTCGTGGCGAAGCTGAATTCAGGCTCGGTGCCGTCGGTCAGCCAGTTCTCGATGTTCAGGTGATGGCCGTTGCCGCGGAAGCAGGCGAACGAACTGATGAAGTCGGCCCGCTCCGCGCCAACCGACTCGCGCCAGAGCTCCAGGCCGGTGTTGTCGCGCGACCCTGAGAGGACCGTCGTGACACTGTGCAGGCTGCCAACTGGTGTGGTGTACAGGCGCTCGTCGCCCTCGTGAGAGCGGACCGGTTCGTATCGAGGGAGAAACGGAATGCGCCCGTCAACGAGTGCAGAGCTCATGCGAGTAATCGATGCCTGGCTGTGGAAGGAGCAGGTCGTTTGGCTCGCACTCGAAGATGTCGAGAAGGGCGACGAAGACTTCGGGGTCGAGGTAGCGGCTGCGGGCGAACCGGATGCGGTTCAGAGTGTTGAGCGTGACGCCGAGCTCGGTGGCGAGCTTCGGTGCCGACCAGCCACGTTTGAACGCACAGTGTTCGACGTTGCGCGCATAGATGGTGACTAGAGACGGCTTCTGCGAGGCCATGGGCGAACACTTTTCGACCAGACTAGGAAAGGGGGTGGGTATCGCGCCACCCCGATTCGGAACTGGTTACATCAAGCCGACGCTTCAGCGAAAGGGTCGTCGCCGTCGTACAAGGCGTTGAGGTTGCAGGGCCACTCGTCGTACGCGGCCTGAATCTCCTTGCTTACGGGCTTCGGAGGGGCAGCAACCAAGGTGTACTCGGTCTTCTTGCCCTCGCCTGTCTTGCTGATCTTGATGTCGTATTGCGTGGGGTCGCCGTAGTCTTCGTCCTTGATGTACTTAAAGAGCTGGTCCATCAGGGTTTTCTGCGTAATCTGCAGAATCTTGAAGTCGCCAGCTGCGTAGTCATACACCTTGGCAGCTAGGAAACGCTTGAGCGGGGCGTAGCCCTCTTGTACCCGGACGTTGGCAGGAAGCTTCTCCGGCTTGGTCTCCCAACGGATGGGCTTGTTGTCCTCAGTCCAGGCTTCGAAGCCTGTGATGCCGGTGCCGAAGAAACGCAGGCGGAGCTCGCCTTCGATCTTGGAGGGATAGATGTAGCGCCCTGAGTCAGATGACTCCTTGGCGATCTCCTCGATGACGTCGAGGGACAGGAAGGTTGCGGTCATTGCAGGATGTCGATGAGAAGGGATGAGGGGGCGGCATGTGCGTTGGCGTGTTTCCGGATCAGCTGTTCGCAGATCTCGGAGGGAGAGGAGCCGGTGCTGGTTGCCAGGTCGACGAGGTGTTGGTGCGCCGTATCCGTGAGGTACAGATGGCGCTTGCGCTTCCGCTCGCCGTAAAGGAGATGGGGAGTGCCCAAACCTGGGGGTCGACTGCCGACACCCTAGGCCGGTTGCCTGGGGGCGTCAACCAAATCTGGTTGACCGATTCGGAAGAATTTCAGAAGGGGTCCCGGCGGCGGCGGAGAGACTGGCGGTTGATCACGCGCTGGAGGATGGCCCCGAGCTCGGGGTAGTCATGCTGCGCTCCGTAGATGGCGAACTTGGCTCTGCCGTTGTCGCGGTACACAGGGATGACTGGATGCTCAGTGGCACCGGTAGCGGCGTCGGCCAGTAGATCCATGTACGGCCGCAGATATGCAAAATCTGCATAGTCGCAACTGACCTCGAACTGGCCGCTGCCCTCGTCCTCGTGGCAGAGCAGCCTCACGTTGGGGCCGTACGGGGTCTCATGCAGCCTCACTTGCGCTAGCCCCACGTACTTCCAGGAGATCGTCTCAGTCGGGTGTGCCGTGGATTTGCTGAACACTGCAGCAGGTGCGTGGTAGTGGCAATGTACCGCTACCGCTAGTGCTGGCATTCCGCCAGGCACTACCTGTGCGCAATCGCCCACAAGGCCCTAACTGTTAATCAGCGCAAGGAGTTCTTCCTCGTCTTCGGGGCCGCCAATCCCTGCTGTCAGAGCGTTAATGGCTGGTAGTTCCATCAAGAGCTGGTCCGCTGTCCAGCGCACTCGGCCGTGAATTACAGCCAGGAGTCTCTCGACCCGTTCGACCTCGCGCACCGGGTAGTGCTCGCGGACGACTCGGTCGAGGTCATCGATCAGGTCCAGGCCCTGGGCCATCAGCAGACGGCGGACGAGCTTACCCCACGCCACGGACATATCACCGGCCTGACCTTCCGTGAAAAACCGGGTAGCGATGTCGATGTCCTTGGGGACGCGAGCGCCGCAGAACACCTCGACCCACCAGCCAAGGGACGGAGGACTGCCGTCCTCGGTGATGGCGTAAGCATTGCTGTAGAAACTCGAGCTGCTGGTGCCAGGGAGCAGCTTCTTCGTCGTGGCGTAGCGGTGGACGTAGTAGTTCAGCCGCGCGATCGCGACGAACGTGCGGGGTCCGGGGCTGAGGAGTGTGCCGTGCCGAAGGCCGCTGATCTGACTGGAGTGGAGCCAGCCCTTGTTGTCTGGGAGCTCAAGGCAGCTGGTCGCCAGGTTGACCATGACCGGATGGGACCAGCCGTTGGTGTCCATCCAGCGGGTGAACAGGAGGGAGAAGTTGCGGACACCGTTGTCGAACTGGTCTCTCACCGTCCCAGACGGGTCTCGGTCTAAGGCGAGCTCGGGGGTGGCGTGTTCTATCACCAGGAGGGCTCCCACGCTTCAACGGATCGTCACTTGACCATAAAAGTGTTTGAGCCCACTCGACAACCCTTTAAGAAAAAACCCACACCTTTAGACCTTGTCCGGATCTGGTGGTGCCGGTACGGTGACCAGGGCTGGTCGGCCCGGCGCATGAAAAAGGGGGCGGTGAGGCCCCCCATGTGCTGCAAATTCGTTCGAACCCTAAATGGTTGCTTCACAATCTGCAAGTCCTACTCCTGACGACCTCGGGGGTAAGGCCATCGACCTGCTGCGGAAGGGCGTCTTCCCCAGCTGGTGGCGCTTCGTGCCGGTGGCTGGCAAGGAGACCTACGTCGAGAAATGGCCGTCCGCGCCCCTGACGGCGGAGCTGTGCATCGAGGCGTACAAGGCTCGTCAGTCCTACCGCGGCGTTGGGGTTGTCACCGGCAAGCACTCGATGGGCCTCATCGCCCTCGACATCGATGGCCCGGAAGCCGATGCCCGATACAAGGCCGAGGCGGGCGAGGAGTACGAGCCCTACGGCGAGGAGCAGACGATGTCCTGGACGTCCGGGCGGCCGGGCCGGCGCCAGATCATCTACCAGCTTCCCCAGCAGATCATCGATGAGCTCGAAGACATCTCCACGCTGATCCTCCGCTTGGACGGTGCCTGGCACAAGGGCAACTCCGACGTCGAGCGTCAGGGCTCCAAGCAAGGGCAGGGCGTCATCCAGGACGGCGATGCCCCCTATGAGGAAGTCGTTCTGCGCTTCAACGCCTGTCAGTCGGTGCTGCCGGGCTCGCCCCACCCCGATACAGGCGGGCGCTATCGCTTTCTGAACTACAACGAAGGTCGCGTCGCCAGGGCGCCGGGTTGGGTGCTCAGCGTGCTCCTGGGCTTCCGCAAGCCAGTGCCGTGGCTTCCCGATGCCACTCAGAAAGAGCTCGATGCCGAGCTCGGGGGGCAGACCGTCATTCCGCCACGGCAGATCCGGGGCTGGTTCTTCAAAGCGGAGGTGCAGGCCAAGCTCCAGCCTCGGTTACAGGAGCTGGTGTTCCAGCACCCGGTGTTTGACAAGTACGGCTGGCATCAGCGCGAGGGGAACAGCCCACAGATGATGTCGGGCTGCCCTTGGCACGGTGGCAAGAGCGGCAACACCTTCCAGTTCTCCGCGGAAAGCGGTTGCTGGCACTGCAAGGCGTGCAACGTCGGTGGTGACGTCCTCGACTTCATCCACAAGATCAAGGTCGACGACCTCTTCGCTGGGAAACCCACCGGGGCGGACCTTGAGAAGTACGTCGCCGACCTCGCGGAGAAGATCGGCTTCAACTACCCAGAGGACGCCAGGGCTCAGATCACCAAGGAGGTCCCGCGGCTCGTCATGAACGCCAGGGATTTCCACGAGGCGCTCATCAAGATCCACGACGAGGAGATGAACCCCGCGCTGCGCGTAGCGCGGATGGCCGAGCTCGCGGCAGAGACCGGGCGGCGGCTCAACGGGTCGCAATGCCTCGCTGCCATGGATGAGTACCGGTACTACCGGGACTCGCGCCGGCAGAACGAGAAGAAGCACTGGTGGCAAGACGTGGAGCGCATGCAGTTCCTCGTGCCGAACCTGCTGATGAGGCCCGCCCAGGTGATGCTGCACGCCGCTGGTGGCCTCGGGAAAACGTCGGCATGCATGGGCCTGGCTACGGCAGTGGGCCGAGGGACCCCGATCAAGATCCGCGGCATCGAGCTCCCTGTGAAGCAGGGCACGGTGCTCTGGGTTCAGAACGACCAGAACCCAGCCAAGCTCCTGCAGGACTGCGAGGACAACGGCATCAACCCCGCCCTCGACAAGTGGTTCATCGTCAAGCGCGGCTTCCAGCTCAACCACACTCACGAATTCGCTGAGTGGATCCGGGCCTACAAGCCCGCGCTCGTGGTCGTGGATTCGATCGGCTCCTGCTCCACCAAGATGCAGGTCGAGGAGAAGGACAAGGCGTTCGCGAGCCCCTTCTATTACTACTCCGAGAAAAACGGTGACCCAGGCGAGGGGGGCTTTCCCGCCACCTCGATCATCTGGATCCACCACGACAACGCCCAGGGAGACGCCAGGGGGACGCGCTACCTCGTGGCGGCGGTCGATGAGCAGTGGCATCTGAGGACGCTCTCGGAGGACGAGCGGGAGGCCCTGAGGGAGCGGCGGTACAGCCCGAGCAACTGCCGCATGATCCAGATCAAGAAGTCACGCCTGGGGCGCCAGGGCGACCTGCTGGTGGTCGAGCGGAACCAGGATTTCGCGTACTCGGTGTGGGACTACACCCCGACGGAGCGGCGAGAGGACCAGGGCCAGGGGGATCCAGAGCCGAACACGATGGCGTTGCGCATCGTCAAGGACCGGGTGCTGAAGGCCCGGAGCGAGGACGGCGACGGGAACGACCGCATGACCGCCAAGGAGGTCTGGGAGCGCCTGGTCGGCGAGATGGGCGGTCAGGGCAGGCAGGCACCCTCAAGCAAGACGGTGAAGCGGTGGCTGGACCGGTGGGTGGATAGCGGCGTGCTCAAGGAGGGGAAGCCTGTGCCGGTTGAGGGGCAGCGGCGCCCGGTGCCGTCCTACACACTCCCACCCACCCCCTCGCGTGCGTTGCCCTCATTTTCATGTCCTTTGTCCATTCATCCCCGAGATCGCCTGCAGGAACAGGATTTAAGAACGGACATCCCCACCGCGGACGGGGCTAGTGTCTTTTCATCCGAGAGCGCCCAACCAGCTCAGGGGATGAACGGACATCAACCAGAACCGGAACAGGATGTCCGTTCAAGAATCCCAGTCCCCGAGGGCGATCTCGGGGATGAACGGACAACGGACAAAAACGGATACATAAAGGAGGCGTCCAGTGACTTTCGCCGAGCTGATCCAGCCACAGGAGAACCCGAATCACCCCTCCAGCCAGGCAACCCGGACGTTCCCGTCCTGAGGGAGTGGCAGGAGACGCCGGAGGACTGGGCCCAGTTCAACGAGGACTGGTGACCAGATCGTGAACCACCTCTAGGCTGACCAGAGCAGGGCAAGGGGAGGGGTCAGTCGCCCCTTCCCCCTGCGTCACCACCGTTCACCGCTGGTGGCCGCGTAGCTCGTAGCCCCGAGCCCGCTCGCTCAAGACTACGTATGGGGGCAGGAACTGCACCGTTGCGTTATGTCTTTCAGGCTTTGTTCCATCAATTGGCAGATCAGCGCCTTCGCACTGAAGTGACACTTGATCAAGGAACGAGCCAACTTTTTCAGCTCAGAGATTTCGGTGCACTCGTCGATCTGCCTGAGCGCTGACTCCTCCGCAAACTTCAGCGAGAGGTTGTCCATCCTTTTGCAGCAGTTACTTCACAATGCCATCGAAACTTGTTGAGGGCGCCTGCGAAGCGCTTCGCCGTCCAGACTTCGACGTGGTGCGGGGGCCGAGCCAGGCCACCATGCTGCGTCAGCGCGTCGCCCAGATCGCAGGGTCAGGCGAGCCTTTCGGGGTTGATACCGAGACCACCGGCCTCGATCCACGAGTGGATCAGGTGCGGCTCATCCAGCTCGGAATGAAAGATTTTGCACTGATTGTTGACCTCAACGGATGGCGCAAGGACGGTGAGCGGGCTGTGCCGTGGGAGGCCGAGGGCCTACGTGACCTTAAGGAATTATTAGAAGGGCCCCAGCGCAAGATCCTGCAGAACGCGGCGTTTGATCTGAATTTCTTGCGGGGGGAGGGTGTCGTTCTCGGGGGGCTGATCTTCGACACCATGGTCGCCGCCAAGCTGATCAACAACGGGTCGGGGGCGAAGAACGACCTCGGGGCGATAGTTGAGCGCAACTTGGGCTTCGAGATGCCGAAGGAGCTCCAGAAGTCGGATTGGAGCGGGGAGATCAGCTCAGAGCAGTTCGTCTACTCGGCGCGGGACGCCATCTGCCTGCCTCACCTGGCGCCGCTACTGAGCCAGAAATTGCGCGGCGACATCATGCGGGGCGACACCACGAATTGGGATCTGTTTGCGCTGGAGATGCGGGCCCTGCGCCCGATCGCGCTGATGCAGTGGCACGGGTTCGGGTTTGACCGCGACGGTGCGGAGGAACTGCGTCTGTCCCTGACAGAGGAGTCTGAGGCTCTCAAAACGCTGTTCCTGGAGCACCTGGATCAGGAGATTCGACGCAACCTGCCTGACGATCCGAACTCCTGGTTGCCGCGAGATCCAGACGGGAGCATCAACACCCGGGAGAAAGACTCGGGGGTCAAACGGCTTGGCACAAAACTTTACAAGGGCTTCAACCCGCGCTCGCCGAAACAGATGGCGGAGGGCTTCGAGAAAGCCGGGATCCTGCTGCCCCCCGACGAGAAGGGTGCCCCGAGCCTGGACCAGAACCTGTTGGCGTTTTTGCGGAGCAGTGAAGAGCTGGTTGATCAGTACCTCAACTGGAAGACCTCGGTGACGAAGGTCAGCAACATCGAGAAGCTGCTGGAGTCCATTGGTCCGGATGGTCGGATTCACTGCAACTACAGGCAGATGGGCACCGAGACAGGGCGTCTGAGCGCGGCATCTCCGAACCTTCAGCAGGTCAACCGCGGCAAGGACTTTCGGAGCAAGTTTGTGGCGGCGCCGGGGTACGCACTCGTGGTCGCGGACTTCTCTCAGGTGGAGCTGCGGGTCGCTGCGGAGCTCTCGGGGGAGGAGCGCATGCTGGAGGCATATCGAGCAGGGCGCGACCTTCACACCGAGACCGCTTCATTGATTACCGGTGTGCCGCTGGATAAAGTTACTAAAGAAGCTAGAACTTCTGCTAAGATGGCTAATTTTGGTTTGCTGTATGGTGCGGGCGCAGCAACATTGCAGAAACAAGCGATTGCTCAGTACGGCGTTGACATGAACATCGATGAGGCCAGGGAGATTGTCGAGGGCTTTCGCTCCGCTTACCCCAAGCTCTATCGCTGGCAGCAGGAGGAAGGTACGCGTACGACGCCGTGCGTGCAGACCGCCCTCGGGAGGCGTCGCAGGCTGCTCGGGTTTAATGATAAGTACACCACGCGCATCAATACGCAGGTTCAAGGCACAGCTGGTGATATTGCAAAACTTGCTATCGCCAAGTTGTGGGATGCAATCCTTGCCGCTCCTGCTGACGAAGCCAGGCTGATCGCCATGGTGCACGACGAAATCGTCCTTGAGGTCAAGGAAGGGCGTGAGGAGCACTGGGCGACTGTGCTCAAAAACGCGATGGAGTCAGCCGGTGCAGAGGTGTGCTCGAACGTTCCCGTCGAGGCCGAAGTGTCATGGGGTAAGACCTGGGCAGATGCGAAATAACTGACATTCTTTCCTCGTGCGTTCGCCCGTCCTAATCTGGTCGTTGTTTCCCCGCTTACCGATGCTGGTTGGCAAGGCACTCCTCGATCTGGTCAAAGAGCACGAGGATATGAATCAAACTGAACTGGCACGGGCTGCTGGCTACGTCCGCGCCACTAAAACTGGCAAGGAGCAAGTCCTCGTCAAGCAGTTCTACAACGCGCTGCTTCGTGCGCAGGGTGTCGCCATCGCCGTCGGCAAGGCTCCTGGCAAGGTGGCGCAGTACCAGACCACCGTGCATCGCAGCGGTGTGATCCTGCTGGGCAAGACCTACTCGCAGCGGTTCAACCTGCAGCCCGGCGACGAGCTTGAGATCGTGATCGATGACGACGCCATCCGCCTGGTACCCAAGCCTGTGACCACGCCGGTGGCAGCCAAGATCGCAGCCAAGGTCTGAGTTGGACCCGTCGGAGGCCCGAGCTCGCTATTTGCAGAAGCTGATCAGGATCGCGGAGCGACTCCCTAACGGGTTGCTCCAACGCCTGGTTGACGACGCCCAGTTCTTCCACGACTGGAACCTCTGCAAGCGCCGGGCTCGGGCTTCCGCGCGTCTGGCGCAGCACCGGGCGTGGGAGGAGAAGGCAGAGGAGCGTTATTGGAAAGGGGTTCGACGGTGAATGCCCAGTCGATGATGTCGCCGCGCTCGTCGGTCTGCGCGTCATCAAGGACTGTGATCAACAGGTTCCACCACGCGTAGGTGATGTCCGGCATGTCCTGCCAGTTGGTTAGCCACTCGGTGTGGAGCTTGGCGACCCAGCGCTTGAAGGCTTCCTCGTCTGAGATCACAACGACCTGTTCAGGAACTGGTCAACGGCCTTAGTGCGGTGAAATCTGTACCGAGGCCGTTTTGCTGTGCCGATGTTCTTGATGGCGGGCCATTGCAAGACGCCTTTGGACATCTCGTACACCAGCGCCTTGGTGTCCTTAAGACCGACCAGGCGGCAGAACTCCTTGGAGTCGACCCAATCGCTCTCGGGAGTGGGGCGGATGCCTTCGAGCAACGCCACGATCGTCCGTTCGAGGTTGTCGATGCGATTGAGAATCTCGTCTTGGGCTGAGGTGCTGAGCCCGGCCGGCATAGGTCTATCTGGATCTGGTTAGACACTAGCGCGACCTAAAGCTGAATGCCCACCATGACTTTTTGAATCCGGTCGGCCTCGATCCACTTCTGATAGGTCGTCTGGTGCACCTGCAGGCTGTGACCCATGAGTCTCGCTGCGATGTCGGCTCCGACGCCCTTGGTCATCAGGCGCAGGGCGAAGGCGTGACGCATGTTGTACGGCTTGATCGTTACCCCGTCTCGATCGAGGGCGTCGTTGAGCGCCTTGCCCAGGTGACTGGCGCTTTGGCTGGGGCGTGGCATCTCACGGAGAGCGAAGCGCTCGACCCATGCGCTCGGGCACGCGGTGACGCGGCGGGAGCCGGTCTTGGTTCTGTCGTGCACCTCGATCCAATTGTCCTCCAGGAACACGAGCTCGGCGCACTCATGGGGGCGGAGGCCGTAGGCCGCACACATCCCGAAGGTCCAACGCCAGTGCGGCAGGGTGACGTGCTTCAGCGCTGCCTCGATGGCCTCGTCCGAGGGGATGTCGCGCTCGGTGAGTTTGTCAACGCCGTAGCCGCGGCAGGCTTCGAGGAGCGGTTCGGTGTCTAAGCCAAGGGATTTGGCGATTTGGCTTAACAGGTTGCCCTGGTCCCGGCGCACGGCGCTACCCGCGGGCATGGTCCGGATCACGCGCAGCAAGACGGACGCGCTGACAACACCCGAGGGCGGGAGCTTGCGCAGCGCCGGGCCCCACTTCTTGGACCAGGCGTTGTTGCCGCGCTCGGGGTCCTTGCGGTACTTGGAGGCGTGCAGGGCCTGGGCGGCTTTGATGAAGTCGGGGACGGTGAGGGCCTCGGAGGCCGGTGCAACGTCCCAGGCATCCCAGCTGAAGGTCTTGCTGCGGAGCTGCTCGCCAAGCTCGACGGCACGGCGCTCGGCACCGAGGAGATCGATGTCTGAACCGAGGGCGATCCGTTGCTGCTTGCAGGCGCTGCCGTCGCGTGTGGGCAGGGTGGCCACGAGCGCGTAGGACCGCCCTCGGAGTTGGATGGAGCAGCGGTGCTTGCCGGCCTTGAGCCTGGCGTTGGCGGCGTCCAGCTCGGTCATCGACCTGGCTTAGTTCTGGCTTAAAACCCCTGTCAGAGTAGGTCTGTTTGGGCCTAGGAGCCTTGAAACAGAAAAGCCGCCTCTCGAGGAGAAGCGGCTCTGTGACTGGGATTTGCCGGTTTTACTGAATCGGAGCGGCGGGATTTGAACCCACGACCCCCACTACCCCAAAGTGCTCGTGTCTGGCTGAGAAGCGCTGTAATGCCTGCTTTGTCTTGACTGCTTAGTTCGCGGTTGGCTTAATCCTGGCTTAGTAGCCTGACTCATACGCCGCAGCGCCATGCCGAGCTCGAAGCCACAGGGGTACACCAACAACTGGCTCGGGGTACTGGCAGCGGCCAAGGAGGCTGGGGCGAAGTTCCCGGAGCTCGTGGCGGCGCAGTGGGCGCTGGAATCGGGGTTTGGGCAGTACACCTCGGGGCGTCACAACTATTTCGGGCTCAAGGGGGCGGGCACAACGCGCACAACGACCGAGTACGTCGATGGCAAGCCGGTGCAGATCCAGGCCGCGTTCCTCGACTTTGCCGACCTCGGGGAGTGCGTTCGCTGCCTCGTGACCCGCTGGTACAAGGACTGGGACAGGTACGAGGGTGTCAACCGGGCCGCGACTCGCGAGGTGGCGGCCAAGGAGCTGGTCAAGCAGGGCTACGCCACCGATCCCCGCTACGCGGAGAAGCTGATCAAGCTGATGGACGAGCATCTGCCGGGGGTGGCGGAGGCGGCCCCCGAGGTTGTCAAAGCAAAGCCCAAGCCGTTGCTGTTCGAGTTCGAGGCGACGCAGGACACCTGGCTGAAGAAGGAGCCGAAGCAGGCCACCGAGCTCGGGGACAAGGCGAAGGTGCCGGTGGTAAGAGGGAAGCGCTATGGCGTATGCGGCTACAGGGAGGCTGTCCAAGACGCGCACGCGCAGGTTGAGCTGGCCGCAGGGGCTGGGACGTGGTTTGTCTTCGAGCCGCACTGGCGGAAGGTGCAGCGGGAGGGAGAGGCCATACCGGCCTCGGTGGATTGGGGGGACTTCGGGTGTCTGGTTACGCCGAATCTCACCGTCGGGGAGATCCTGCAGTGGGATAAGCGCCGGATTCCCACAGAGGGCGCATCAGTTCGCAACAGACTGCTGCACACTGCAGCGGAGTTCCAGAAGCTGCGCGATGCCTGGGGCGGGCCGCTTGGGGTGACCAGCTTCTATAGGCCCGAGCCGATCAACGCACAGGTCGGTGGTGTTCCGGGCTCAAGGCACACCACGGGGGAAGCGTTCGATGTCTACCCCGTGGGCCGAAGCCTGGAGAGCTTCTACCAGTGGGTGCGGGTGCGGTGGACTGGTGGGCTAGGTGATGGGCGCCCTCGGGGGTTTTTGCACCTGGACACCAGGGGTGGCGGCGGTTTTGTGGCGGGTGCTGGGGTGCGACCGGTAGCGGAGTGGGTGTATTAGTTAGCGGCCTTGTCCGCGTGTTTTCTTGCGGCCATGATTTGGTTTGGAATGTGCACCTTGGCCTTGACGTGTTTTCTTCGGGGGCAGCGTCTTATGCTCGATCTTTCCGAGAGCGGTCTTGGACTTGACGGCCAACGATTTGAGGCAACTGCTTCAGCGTATCGCTGATTTTTAGGTGTAGAGCATATTCAGATTTGGCACCTAGAAGATCAGTACGTTGCGGCGCCTGGCGGTAGTTGTCTTGTTCAGCGCTGCGGCATAACTTGTCACAACAAAGGTGCCGGCAGCTGCGAATAGCTCGTCGGTATCGGATAGGTTTGCGTTGTTGCCGGTAAGCGCAAAGCTGCCGAACGTCGCAGAAAGCAGGCGACTGGTGCGGAGAGTGGCTGCATTGCCGCCAACGGTGAAAACGCCGGCAGTGGCAGTGAGCTGAAAGGCTCTGAGCGCCGACAGCGTGGCGGCGCTGCCGGTGAGCGCGAAGGTGCCGCTATCTGGGGCTACAGCCCAGGTACGGCGGAACGCTGCCCCGTTGGAGGCCAAGCCAAATGCGCCCGCCGCAGCTCCGAGCTGACGGGCGTGCGTTTGCACCGCCGGCTGGCCCGTGAGTGCAAATGCACCGACATCCGCCAGAAGCTGCTTGGCCGACAGCTTGGTTAGCGTCGCGGCATTGCCAGCAACACTGAAGCTGCCTGCGGCGCAGTTGAGCTGGTACCCCTGCGTCAGCCCCGCTGGCTGGCCGCTGACGGCGAATGCTCCGGTCTCGGCAGCGAGTGCCGGGTTCTGGCGCAGTGTCGCCGGTTGCCCAGAGAGCGTGAAGGTGCCGGCAGTGACCGGCATGGTCTGGCTTTGAGCCAGGTTGGCGGGCTGCCCCGAAAACGTGAAGGCGCCGACGAGCGCATCGATCTCGTAGGCGCCAAGCTCGGTGAGGCTGGCCGGGTTGCCGGTGAACGCAAAAGCACCGGTGGCCGCCTGAACCGCCCAGGTGCGGCGGAATGCAACCGGCTGGCCCGTCTCGATGAACTCGCCAGCACCGCCACTCAGGTAACGACCGCGCAGCAGGGCAGGGGCGCCGCCGCTCAGCGCAAAGCTGCCGCTGTTGGCCTCGATGCGCGGGTTCTGGCGCAGCGTTGCCGGTTGGCCAGCTGCCGTGAATATGCCGGCGGCCGCGGCCAGCGCATACCCACGCCGCACGGTCGCAGGGTTACCGGTCAGCGCAAACGCGCCCGTCTCAGCGGTGAGGCGATCGGTATCCGCCAGACCGGCCTGGTTGCCGGTGAACGCAAACGCTCCAACGACAGGATCAAGGTGATGGCCGACGCTGAGACCTGGCGCACCGCCAGCAAGAGCAAAGCTGCCGGTGTCGGCGGTCAGTACCTTTGAGGCCGCCGCCTTGCTCAGCGTGGCGTCGTTGCCAACGAGGCTGAACGCACCAGTGCCGCCCTCGATGACGACGTTGTGGCTAGCTTCAGCCGGCTGCCCGGTCAGGGTGAACGCGCCGGTGCCGCCCGTAACTGGGCGGTTCTTGGTCAACGCTACGGGCTGACCAGTTAATGCAAACCCACCAACTTCGCCTGTTAGCGTGTGATTGTGGTATAGCGATGCAAGTCGCGTTGCGACGCTACCGATACCTGTTGATGGAGCAGTTGGCTCGTACGGGGTCAGTGGCCCTTCTTGGTGCTGCGCTCCCCACGCATAAAAACCAGTTGTACCGTCACCTACGTAAACGGTATTAATATTTACAGGGTAAACCGTGTAGTTGCAAATAGATGAGTCTGATATGGCAGTTTTAGTAATAGATGCTCTATACCAGCCGTTTCCTTCGTTGGTTAGCGAAGTTGCACTGGGAGAGCCAGTTACCGCGAGTATTGTCCCTGTGTTGAGGTTGACTCTAATAGTAGGCGGATCAGAGCCTGAACCGAACGCAATACCATTATCCCCCAGCGTCAGCTCAATACCGCGTGATGTGTTGTAGGGCTTGAGGTAAATAGACGCTGTATACTCAACTCCAGCTTCGTAAGTCCTTGTTCTCCTAAAACCATGAAGGTTGCTAGTCGTATTCTCAACGAAAAGCTCTGCTGTCAGCGTTCCGTCTGGTGCTGTTGTTGCGTTCTCAGTGGCGGTGACACCGAGCTTAGTCCAGTAAGGGCCAGTGAGTTGCTCACTATATGCTAAATCATTGAATGATGGTGTAGCGAAAAACTTGCCAACATCGGCCTTTATAGCAGCTGGTTTCTTCAGCCCTGCATCATTGCCGGTGGCAGTGAAAGTACCCGCCTCAGCGGTTAGTGCATACGCACGGGCCAGCGTGGCGGCGTTGCCCGTCAGCGTGAACGCGCCGACCGTCTCGGTATCAGTGCGGTTCCACAGCTCGCGCACCGCCACATGCACCGCGGCGCGGTCGTCGCTGGCGGTTGTAAAACCAACTAAGCGGGCACCTCGGCCGGCGGTGGTCTCGCGGACCATCGCAGCCGTGTAGTTGCCGAAGTCAATACTGGTGAGCGATGTGCTGTTCGCACCAGTCGTCGGGGGTGCGTTAAGACCTGAGTAGGCGGCTGCGTAGCGCAGGCTATTGGTGCCAGGAGTGCCGTCATCGACACTCTGCTCGGCCATCGTGCCATCGCCTTCCAGCAGCACAATGCCGGTGACGTTGGTGTTCGTGGCCGCCGTTACGGTGGCCGCCGACGCGTACATAATCGCGGCGTTGCTGGTCCGGTTGACCGTGATCGTCTGGTTGCCGCTGGGTAGCCCGGATCCGGCAAAGAACAGATCAGTTCGGCCAGCTTCACCGGCACTATCGATTGCGGCGCCGCCTTCAACTTGCGTCAGTGTGACGCTGCCGTAGGTGACGGTACCAACCGGATTAAGAGTGCTGTTGGCGACATGCACAAAAACGAGCACACCCCGAGGCGTGCCCGTCTGTGTATGTGTCCAGCTGAACGCCGTCTGGTTGGTTGAGCCTGTTGTCCCTGTATGGGACTCCGAGGCAGAGCTATGTGCAACAGCCATTGCCCTGCCTCCGTCGTTTCAGTTATCAGGCCAGGGTCAGGATGCCAGCAGCGTCCCAGGTGATCGTGAACGTCTCGCCGTTCAGCAGGTCAACGGCAGCGCCGTAGTCGTACCAGCCGATCAGCTCGTCGTTGGTGGCGGTGTCGTTGTACAGCACGACGTACCGGAACGTCGGAACTGTGCCGGTGGCGGTGAGCACCAAGTCGTTGGCATCCAGCTTGTAGCTGCCACTGGTCTGCGCCGAGGTCACACCCGCCAAGTTGCGGCCGGTGGTGGTGCCGTTTTGGATGTTGGTGTAGCTGATCTGGGTGATGTTGCTCAGCTGCGTGTTGGTCGCCAGCGGAGCGCTGTTGGTCAGAGCAACGGTCAGGGTTGCGGTCTGAAAATTGTGGACGCCCTCTAGGGCTGCTTCTACAAAAGAATTAAATTTGTTAAAGGTTGCCATTGGTCAGAAGGCGATGGTGACGTTCAGTTCCCCTACTGTACCGCTGACTGCCGTAATGACGAGCCAAACATAAGAGTCCGCCGGGATCGGTTGGTTTTGAACTGTTGCGGGATCACCGACCGTGGAATTGGTGACTGTCTCACTAATAGTTGCAAGCACTCCAGCATTGGTGCGATTGCTGGCGTAGCGTATTTCATAAGTAACGCTAGGTGCGGTACCACTAACTAAAGCGGTAACCGCTGAAATTGTTGTTTCTGTGTCTGTACGAAAAACGGTAAAATTATCACCAGCTTGAGGGCCGGCAATCGTAATAGAACGTGGAGCAGCATTGGGAATTTTGACAGCTTCCCACCTATTTAATGCATCTACCCACGTCAAAACATCACCATCCGCAGCAAGATCGGTGTAAACGTCATGCAGCAGGCGCAACTCAGCACCTGTGTTTGCTCGTACAAAAATAACTCCATCTGTTGCGTGGCTTTTAACTACAACAGCTGTTGGAATGGACAACGCGGGCGCTGGTTGTAAGTTTTGCTCCAGCACCATGGCGCCGGGATTAACCGTGCAGGCCCACAAAATAGAATCTTCTGGGTAAATTGAAGTATCAATGCCCTCGATGAAGCCAAACGTACAAACCATTCCAAACTCGCCAGCATTTATTGCTTCTGCTGTAACACCAAAATAAACGTAACCTGGATATTGACCATTAGCAAGAAGCGGTCCAATTTCAATGCGGCCGGATACTGAGTCGGCGCCAGTAAACATTACGACTCGACCTTTTATTAGGGAAACTGCTGACGTGTTTTTGCACAAGCAGTGTTGGTCCTGACCGAGCCTGCCGACAACATTGGGACGGTGCCGTACGACGGGAGTTGCATTGGCAGAATCCCAAGCAATTTGGCCGGTGCTAACTGTCTCATTGGCAGCTACATCAAGCCCGAGCTTGTCAACGGTGGGCTCAGTGGTCCAAGCGGTGGCGTAAGGAGGTCCAGAAGTACGAACTAACAAGTCGCCTTCGGCACCATCATCGGGAACACCAGGCCCTGCTGGACCGGATGGACCCTGTGGTCCCCCGGCGGCCAACTCGACGATGACACCGGTGTCGTTCTCGACGACGACTGTGTTGTAGGTCTCGCTGACAGAGACAGTAGTCATGGCGCTGTGTAACCTTCGGAAGTTACAATACTGCCTTCAAGGTAAAACTCTTTGATACCTGATGGGTCAGTTAGTAGGAGGTCGTACTGTGCCTCTTTGGGAAAACTTGTGGTTTGTGTTGCTGTAAGAGAAAGCGTAATCTGTCCCGCGGCTCTATTTGTGTATGTAATCGCAAAGTCTGCGTGTTTTGTGGTACGTGTGTAATCCCAGGCTTGTGCTGCCGCTGCCCAGCCTGTTAAGTTAATAGGAGCCCCTGTGCTGTCTTTTAGTGTGAGCAAAACGCTATAATCAGCGCGGCGCTGCAACTTGATATTGTAGACACCGGGCTGATTCATCGTGTCGACCTCCTGGCCGCAGTCTATCGAGCTCGGTGTTAGCGGAGTGCGCGAGCAGCGGCGCGGATAGGGTCGTAAAGACCGATGATTGCCTCTACTTGAGACTTAGCAGCTTTCTTGCCAGATACATCGGCGATTGCGCTTGCTACAACACCAGCTACTGAGGACGCTGGCGCGTTGTTGTACAGCAGTACAGGCACCTCAGCGTCAAGTCGCTTGTAGATCTCCGGGAGACCTCGGCGGACGGTCTCGGTGAGGGCGGCTCGGAGCAGCACCTTGGCGAGGTCGATCAGGAAGGATTTCATGGGTCCTGGCGTGGGGAGCGTTGCCGTCCTCGGGGGGCGGCCTGACTCGGCGAGTCAGTGATGTACGCCCAGAGTGTCGAGGCTGCACCACCGGCGACAGTGAAGGCTTGCGTCCACTGGTTGCCGCACTGCCCGGGGCGGCGGATCTCGCAGCTCAGCACGTTCGCGCTGGCCATCACGAGCATGTAGGAGTAGCAGCCGACGAGCAGCTTCAGGACGAGAGCGACGACGGCTGGGTTGCTCATCCGCGGCAGCCTTCCGCTTGGGTCTGAACTTCGATCTTGGTGAGACGCTGCTCGATGTCGTTCAGCCGCGTAAAGGTCTCGCGGCGGTCGGCTTTGATGTCGACGTGTAAGGTCTCCAAACGACTGGCGACGTTCTCGACGGCAGCGGTCAGCCGAATGACGGCGTCGCGACCCTCGCGGTTTCGGCTACCCAGTGCACCAATTCCCATGGCGCCGACCGTGATCGCGGCCCCGAGCGCGGCGGCTATGACCTCGAACACAACGCGCGAAAGCAACCCTGGTATAGGTTCAGACTATCGAGGGCGGGAATGCTGACCCTGTCCCTGGGATGTCGTCTTCGGGGGACCGGGTTCGAAGGACCGGCGGAGGCTGGAGATTCCTGTTTTGCTCTTGCTGGCCAACGCAATCTGGTGCATTAGCCAGTCTAACGAGGGTCTTTTGGATGTTCGCTACACGCCGCCTGCACCGCGGGTCAGGGTGATAGTGACGGTGCGTGTCATACCTGTAGCACTTCCGAAGATCATGTCACTTGTGGAGATCAGGGACAGGGATACGTCGACGAAACCTCGGGTGTCGTGGACTTCCTCCGGTGGGGAGGCGTAACGCCACACCATTGTTGAGGGGACAAGCGATGTCGCGCTGCTGTGGCCAGCCCAGACCTCGGTGGACAGGGCAAATGGGATGTGCCCTCCGTGCTGAGCTCGGTAGTGGTCGCGGATCAGCTTGGCCTGTGCCTGGGTCAGCGCGAGGAAGCCGAGATCGAGGACGTGCCCGTAGCTGGTGTTCCCGTGCTTGAAACGGATGGAACCGCCGCCGAAGCCTTTTTCCTCGGTGACGGGGAACACGCCCATGCTGTAGCTACGCGATGACGCTTTCAGCGCAGGGAATGTTGCCATTAGTTCTGCAACGTGATCGTGCTACTACCGAGGCTGAACGTGGCGCCGGTGGCAGTCACGTCGCCGTTGAAGTCGACGTAGCAGACGAGCTCGTCGGCGGTGTTGGCCCCGCCGCGGGACTTGTAGACGACTGCCGCCCTCGCGGTGATGGTGGCGGTTGACCAGCTCACGGCGCCGAAGGTGATGGTGATTTTGTCGTTAGCTGTGTCCTTGGTGACGGTGACAGCTGTGGTGGCTCCGCCTGAGGTGTAACCGGTGCCGGTTACTTCGTTAGTGACGTTGCTGCGTTTGGTGTCGGTGTCTTTGTTGGGGGTGTAGGTGCTGGTGACCAGCATGGCTTTGAAGGTATCGGTATCGAAGTCGATGGCACCTTTGGCCATGTCATCGATGCACGAGTTGTAGATGAGGCTGGCCATGGCGTGAGCGCGATGTATTGAGTTTAGGCGTTAAGCGCAGCTTTGATTTCTTCCGGTGATGTGGCGCTATCGATAGCGACTTGCATGGCTGCGTATTTAAGGCGAATTTCCTGACGCGCAGCTTCTGCCGCACTCGGGTCTATACCAGGAATCTGCTTGGCGATGATGTCGTCGTGTGGCGCGAACTCAGCAGCACGCATGGCTCGACGCATTTTGTGGGCAATTTCTTTGCACTTGTAAAGGTCATGCTCCACGGTGCCGTTGTGTAGTACCCATGCGGCACGGAAGGTGCGATCTGGGGGCACTGCGTCGTCTTCAACAATCGCGTAGTCCGCGCCTGCTGGCACGTCCTTGGCTGCTACCTCGTCAATGGGCAACTCGCCTGTTGGGATGACGATGCTGAGCCCGCCGGCTTGGTTGGTGTAGATGATGAGAGACATGGCGTTAACGGAAGATGCCGACGTTTACATCGGCTACGTCATCAGCCGTAAAGGCTGCCTCAAGAGTGGAAACGTAGCCTGTCCGTATCTGAGCAGAGGAAGTAGTACGAGCCGTGCCACTAAATATTCTATAAGCGAGAGTGCTATTAAAAGAATACGCGCAATATCCGGTCAGAAAGTAGTTAGTATCCTGCAAGGCCGCTGCGAAGTTGACTGTGTAATTACCTACCCCATTGTCAGTAATACTACTGACGTTATAGCTTGCGCGGATGGTCACAGTGCTTGTGCCATCAAAGTTCACCCACGCCACTAGGCCGCGCTGGCCTTTAATTAGTCCTTGATCAAGTCCAATCATCACGCAATCTCCTCGTAGCCGATCACCAGCTCTAGGTCACTGGCGGCACTGGCGAGCGCTCGGATGCTATCGCCTTCCTCAAGGTAGAAGTACGCCTCGCGTGTTACCAAAACTTGAGTAGCGTCAGGTGGAACAGGGACGGTCTTCGCTAGATAAAAATCTGTCGTACCGTTGTAATAAGTGAGGCTGATGTCAGCGCTGTTGGTGCCGTCTACATTGGCGCAATAGACGCTGTTGATTTTCAGCACCTTGCCGCTGGCAGCGCTGTTCGTTAAAGCTGCAGCCAAACTAGTGGTAACTGCGTAGCCGTCAGTCTTGCCAGTGATCGTTGTTGGGCTTTTAAGATTGGGAGCTGCCATGGGGATTAAGCGCTAGTTAATTCTAAGCGTCAGGGAACGCTGCGCGAGGGATGTAGAAGTTGGACGTGTAGCGAGCTACGCCTTTGGTGATGCGGAGATCGTCAATGCGCCCGTTGTAGTTGCGTCCGTAAGTAGCATCACCCGCGATCGTGACGCCTAAAGCCACATTGGAAATCGTGTAGGTAGTTGTGGCAGTGGCCCTGCTGACGCCATCTACATAAATTGCGTGTGCAGATCCATTACGCACAACAGCTATGTGATGATACGCTCCATCAATTACCGAAACACCTGAAGTCGTCATCATCGGCCCAGCAATGCTGTGGTTCTGAACCCACCACGCTACCTCTCCTCCACCTGTGCCTGAGTTGTTAATCAACAAAGTCCACGAGCCATTTGTAAAAGCGCCGTTCATGCGGCTGATCAGAGTGCTGTATTGCGTTGTCTGTGTCGTATTAATCCACAGTTCTATCGTGTAGTCGTCGCCGCCGAACTCAAGAAGGTCTGTATCGGAGATAGTAAGTGTATCGCCAGTCCCATCGAATAAGCCACACCCGCTTCCGTATTTGGAGTTAGTCGTCGTGATCTGCGCGTTGCCGTTGGCAGTGACTGCCAGCGCATTGCTACTGGAGTCCGTGAACGTCGTTGAGCCGTTTGCACCGTCCATGTGCAGCAGCAGGCTCACGCTGGAGAAGCTGGAGTCAACGGTGGGGATGGTGGTGTTGTAGAAGGGCAGGGTGGGAGGCGTGAAATTGCTGGTGTAGCGAGCTACCCCTTTTGTAACGCGGAGATCATCGATGTAGCCATTAAAGTGCTGATTAGATGCAGGTATAGACCCTATCCAGACTCCATCAGCAACATAAGTATCAGAATTTACATAAGTCGCACCCTCTTGGACTCCGTTTACGAATAGACGAGTCGAGTCACCCGATCGGCAGACCGCCACATGGTAGAAATTCCCTCCTACGATATTTGTCGTTCCGGTTATACGGGCTGCAGTATTGTAATACCACGCCAAAACGCCAGTATCCCAGAGATAGAGAACTGGATTGACGGCGGCTCCCGTGTTCCTGGTTGAGAATATAGGCCCAAATCCAGTGGCGGATGCCTTGACCCAAGCTTCAATCGTAAAATCGCCCGACAAGTCCCAAATAGAACTATCCGCAAGTGTTAAATAATCGCCGTTCCCATCAAACAGCCCACTACTCCCCCCAAACTTCGACTGCGCCGTAGAAATTTGCGCATTGCCGTTTGCAGTGACAGCCAGATTGCCCAGACTGCTATCAACAAACGTCGTGCTCGCATTGCTGCCATCCATGTGCAGCAACAGGCTGACGCTCTCGAAGTAGGGGTCAAATAAGGCGGTTGGAGACGGCCAACCACTTGCGTACACCCGCGCG
>Ga0208784_1000352_pt1 | contig 22663 bp, 7 predicted proteins | sample DEB19_08_DNA_FD_184531 | JGI IMG/M metagenome (GOLD analysis project Ga0208784, IMG submission 184531) | Aqueous microbial communities from the Delaware River and Bay under freshwater to marine salinity gradient to study organic matter... | ecosystem: Environmental > Aquatic > Marine > Coastal ... | reverse complement strand
TTATTCAGGTGGAGGTGGTGGTGCTGGAGAAATTGGTGGTTCAGGGACAGCTCCCGGTTCTGCCAAAGGAGGAAACGGATTATTTAGCGATATTATGGGTATTGGATATTATTGGGGTGGTGGTGGTGGCGGGGGCGGGTATTCAACAACCGGTGGTAATGGAGGGTTAGGTGGTGGAGGTGGAGGTGCTGTGAATAATACTATTGGAGGATTGGGTTATACAAACGGGGATAATGGAGGTGGCGGGGGTACGAACTCGCACGCAAATACACCAGGTGGAAATGGTGGAAAACATACAGGTGGTGGCGGAGGCGGAGGCGCCCATTATCAAGGATTTAATAAAGGAGGAGATGGAGGTAGTGGAATAGTCATAGTAAGATATAAATCACAATATGGTACTACAAATTTTAATTATGAAGCACAATGGAAATATAATAATAATACACCTTTTGTTGATTATTATGGTAATGTAGCAATAGGAACTAAATCAACCGATAATTATACTCTCAATATTAAAGGTAATATTAACATAAGTGGCGATTTATATAATAATAATATTAAAAGAAATCATGGAAACTATTTTGAAAATTCTAAAAGCAAAGGTCCTATAATTATTCATAATGCTATAAGAACAGCAGAAGACCTCACAGGAGTAAAAGGCTGGCATTATGTTAAATTTTTATCATCTGCCTCAACTGATTGGTACCCTTCATATGGTAATAGAGATATTATACCTAAAATTAATAACAAATATATTTTTGACGATTTTGGTAGTTTTGATAATGTTTTTCCTAATATTTGGAACGAAGTAATATTTATAAGGGATGATAGAAATATGTATAATTCGGGTTCTAGCTATGGCGTTCAATATGTTTATGTCGATAGAACTATGTGCGAAACTATGTTTTCTATATCTAAAGATTGGTCTTCGTTAATAGTCAAAAAAACACAAGACGGATTTAATACCGCTATTAACTATTACAATTATTTTACAATAACTAATTATCAAAATATGACACCATTTATTTTATGTAAAAATAGAAATAGTAGTCCTACGACAGATTTAGTATATCACGAAAAAACTTTTGCTGTAGATGGTTCTTTGGGAAATGACTCTGTTGGTATTTGGTCCGCGCGCACATCGCAAGTTAAAAATACAGAATATCACGTATTAGTTAGAAATTCTTTAGAAAATAATAGAATATCATCTATTATACCTAAGCCTTTTTATACAAGTTTAACAAAATATTTAGAATTTAACGCAGAAAAAGCGAGCGGAGTTAATGGATGGCGCTTAGTTAGATTTTTACCACCAACCTCCCAAAGATGGTATAATTCTAACAATGATAATTTAGCAGGAACAACAACGTATGGAACATCTTATGATTATAATAATGAGTTTAGTGTCCCATTTGGTAATTTTGATGAATTTCTATTTAGTACAACTGGAATGAAACATTGGCTACATACTACTAAAAATGACGCTATCGGAAATGTATATGATAATGTCAGTAGAAAAATAATTAAATCTTCTATTATCCCTATGACATATTATGCCAGATGGTATAATAGAAGTGCTAACTTAGAAGATCCATGTATTGGATTGCGCGATAATGGGGCACAGCCTATAAATAACCCATATAATGGAGGTGATTTAATATTATATTCTGAATCTGATGCCGGTCATTGGTCTCAACCAGCGATAAGTATTGATGGTGGTATGTGTGTATTTGTTAGAAATACAAATGATAATAATCAAAATTCTCATAATACAGAGTACAAATTACTTGAGTTTGAACATAGCACGGGTTTTGAAAATCAAACCGAGTATATTATAGATTTTCCAACAGAAACCTTGTGTGATATTTTAGTTATTGGTGGTGGAGGCGCTGGCGGATTCAATGCTGGTGGTGGTGGTGGTGCTGGTGGTCTTGTATATGGTTCAAATATATTAATGAAAGGAGAATACTATATTAAAATTGGTAGAGGTGGTATATCTAATAATTCTACTAATGATAATGGAGAAGACACAATAATATACAATGAAAAATATAGTATAATCGCCAGCGGTGGAGGAGCTGGCGCAGATGCAGCGTCTAATGGATTAAATGGCGCTTCAGGTGGAGGTGGAGCTTCTGGAAATTCGGGAGCAGATAATATAGGAGGTGTAAAAAAGCAGATTACTGAAATTCAATTTGAAAATAAAACTTTAATTGGTTATGGTAATAACGGAGGATTAGGAAGACGTGAAGAATCGGGGGGAAATACTCGCGCAGGTGGAGGTGGTGGAGGCGCAGGAGAAGATGGAAATACATCTGGAAATTATGGAAGTGATTTAGGACAAAGCGCAAGAATAGCATATGGCGGTGACGGGGGTAATGGTAAAGAATATGAAATAAGTGGAATAAAAAAATATTATGCTGGAGGTGGTGGCGGCGGTATATATAATAATTTAGCAACAGGATTTCCAGGTATCGGTGGTCTCGGTGGAGGCGGAAATGGAGGACAACCTAATACAAAAGGAATAGATGGTGCTAAAAATACCGGAAGTGGAGGTGGAGCTGGTGGCGCAAATATGGCGGGAGGTAATGGAGGTTCGGGTATAGTTATAATTAAATATAGAGATTTTGAAACACCAAATAAATTAGTACTATGGACTTATAATAGCAAAAATTCAGATGTGTATTATATGGGTAATTTGGCAATTAATAAAGAGAATGCCGTATCAAAAGTTGATGTTAATGGAGATATTACGGGAACTTCTAAAAATTTCAAAATCTCACACCCTCTGGGGTATAATAAATGGCTTTTACATAGCAGCATTGAAGCCCCGAGATATGATAATATTTATAGAGGTAAAAAAAAATTAACGAAAGGTAAGGCAATAGTTGATATAGACACTGAATGTAATGAAACAGGAGGAATGACAAAAGGGACTTTTAATAAACTTAATAAAAATCCTCAATTATATTTGAGAAACAATAAAACATTTGACAAGGTTAAAGGAAATATTAAAGACGGAATAATTTACATATATTGTGAAAAAGAAATTGATAATATTGAAATAAATTGGATGGTAATCGGTGAAAGAATGGATGATAGTATTAAATTATCCGAATTAACTGATAATACAGGTAGTTTAATTTGTGAAAGATATATGTCAAAATAAAATAAAAACAAATAATTATATATAGTAGATTAACTAAATAATAAAATTATGGGTGAAATATGTGCTTTACATAATATGAATGATTATATGCATTTCATCGGAATCGTCCTTTTATATATAATATTTATAGTAGTAGTTATTTATTTTATTTATAATTTATATTGTAAACACAATACTATAATTGAAAAATATAACACATCAACAGATGCGGCACAAATAGGAACAATAGAAACGCAAGAACCAAGTGGTTATTATGATTCTGGGAAATCAAATCAAAAAATTTTAAATCATATAAGAAATAATATTGAGAATATCCCAAATCATGATATAACTAATGACAATATTCATAACATTATGAGAAATCAGCGAAATTGTACCATTAGATTTCAAGAAGATAAATGTACGGAAAATAGCGATAGTAATTGCCAATATACATTTAAAGATTGGAAAGAATCAGCCAACTTTCCAAATAAATATATAACTTCAACGTCTCATAATATAGATATTAGGAACGATAATGGATTTTTAAACCTTAGTTGTTTTAAAGAACCTAAAGGTGATGGCAAAGATTACGTATATAATATATTTAAGGATGGTATTAGTGTAATTAGAGCTTTACCTTTTAACAATAATAATAATCCAACATACGTATCACAAGCTAATAATAATACAGGAAATTATATTAGTATGTTTTTTAATACAAATCCACATAATACTGCTGAAGCAAAAGCTGCGAATGTATCTAATATTTTGAATGATATTTGTAGTTATCAACACCCGATTCCTCCAAGTTTACCATCGGGAACATTATATAAATTAAATTTATCAAAAATTGGTGATGATTATATCATAAATAGTATTACAACTGCTACTATAACTAATGGTGTAATAAGTGATCTCAATAACAGCAATATTGATAATAATAGCTTGTCAACTATTGGATCTGAAATTAAATTGTCATATGACGCAACAAACGGCATTACAATGCAAAAAGGAATTGGATTACAAAATTTAAGTGTTAATATTTATAAATTTAATTTCAATAAATTTTGTAATGATAAAAAAATAATAGGTTTTAGTCAAGCACAATATATAGATTTATATACTGCTAATATATATGAGTATCAAAATAATGCAACCAATACATTTTTTCCAGATAATGGTGTTGTAATTATGAATAGTCAAGATGTAACAGCATTTAATAATTTATTTGATACCAATGATGGAATAAATAATATTAATGGTCTATATGGTGTAAATATTACTAATACCGATATTACAAGAAAAATTAATGAAAAAATTGAAGGTAGAATAAATAATATTACAACATCTTTTAATGGTACTAAAGTTGCTGATAAAGAACTGATAGAACAAAATAAAATTAATGAACAAAATAAATTAAATAGTTTAGAAAATATTAAAAATACACAAAAAAATAATGTAAATACTGATATACAAAATATTTTCAATGGAAATTTTATAACAAACGATAGTAATCTAAGAGTGAGTGCTAATAATTTACAATTAGAAAGTTTTTACAATTTTAACAAAGAATTCTTTGATACTGGAGCTGCTACTACTACCTCTACAACAAACGACAAATGTATAATAACAAATGGAGCAGGGACATCAGCAAATATTACTTTGAAAGCAGGTATGATATATAATAATAATAACGAGATATGGTCTTCACTTAATGGAGGTGACCGAGCTAAATTCCTTGTAGAATTCAAAGACAATATATATTCAACACGACTTACAGATAGTACAGAACCTACAGCAACGCCTTCTGTGCCAAAACAAATACCTCAAGATAAGTATCAATCTCATACATTGACTTTTGAAGGATCATCTGGTTCTTTATCAGATGATGGAAATCAAAGAATACATACTATTAATTTCCCTGAAAATGTTGTCGCTGATATTTTAATGATTGGAGGTGGTGGTGCAGGTGCGGTGACAGATGGTGGTGGTGGTGGTGCTGGTGCTTGTATAGTTTCAATAGGAAATATTTTAAACGGAACTTATACTATTAAAGTTGGTAAAGGAGGAGAAGGAGGGGTGAGGAGTTCGTCAATTATTACTAAAAGTTCAACAAATGGGTCTAATACTTCAATATTTGATAATTCTGGAACAGAAATTTTTAGAGCTGTTGGTGGTGGGAGAGGAGGTGGATTAGAAACCGATAATAATTGGACGATTCTTGCCGATTTTCAAGGCAAAGATGGAGGGTGTGGAGGAGGTGGAGGATTTAGGCAAACTACAAGCGGTACTCCTGGAGGAAATCCATCGGCGACAAATATTGTAAATGGTATACCAAATAAATCTCCTGTCGTTACATCAACATATGGTATTTATGGAAATTCTGGAGGCTTAGCTCAACAATGGACCACAAATAATTATAGTACAGCAAATTGTGGAGGAGGGGGGGGTATAGGTACAGCAGGTGCTCCAGGTGTGGCGTCATTAAATAGGTCAGGTGTAGGAGGTGATGGATTAAATCAAGTCGTTATTAATTCTGTTACATACAATTTTAATGACCATTTTTTAAATGGAATGTATGGTGTAAATGGATATATTGGTGGTGGAGGTGGTGGTGGTGGTTATAGTAATTCCAGCGCAAAAGTTCCAGGAGGTTTGGGAGGAGGAGGGACAGGTGATAATGCTAGTGCGAATAGCACATTTTTAGATGCTCCAGCAAATGGAGTCCCATCTACAGGAAGTGGTGGAGGAGGAGGAGCAGGTAATGATAATACCTATGGTGGCAACGGCGGTTCAGGCATAGTCATCATACGATATTATGTCGTGTCAAGCATAACTCATAAATATTTGGCATTAACTCATAATCCATATCCTGTATTAACTGCTGATAGTACTAATTTAGTTGCTTGGTATAAGTTTGATGGTAATTTTAATGATAGTAGTGGTAATGGTCATCATTTAACCGCTGTTAATACTACTATTTCATCTACTAATTCATTGATTTATGATAGTGCTAATTTCTCAGGTCAAGATGATTATTTAGAGTTTCCATCTTCTATTAATCCTTATACTATATGGAATGGTAATGGTATATCTTTTACAATGTGGGTTAAAATAACAAGTAGTGGAACATGGTCAAGATTTATTGATTTTCAAAGTAGTACTACATCCGGTAGTTCAGGGTTTTTAATTTCAAAAATTGATACTTCAAATAATATAAGAATAGAGATTAATAGTATAAGATATGTGATTACACCATCTGTAAATGTATTTAATGGTAATTGGCATCATTTAGTATTTACTTGCTCTTCATCTGGGGTATGGTCTGCTTATGTAGATGGAACAAATCAAAATATATCATATACTCAAAATATACCTAACTTAACTTATGTAGCGAGGTATATAAATAAAAGCACATATTCCAGCGATGGCAAGTTTGATGGTCTAATGGATGGTTTCCGTATATATAATAAGTCATTATCACAAACAGAAGTATCAACTTTATACACTAATATAAACATACCAACAACATACCAAGTAAATTTCCCTGTAAATACAACTTGCGATATTTTAATAGTTGGTGGTGGTGGTGGTGGCGGTGCTGGACACGGAGGAGGAGGAGGTGCAGGTCAATTAGTATATATTAATCAAGCGACTCTAAATGGTACATATAATGTAAATGTTGGTAAAGGTGGTATTGGTGGAATAAGTACAGAAGTATCTGGAACAAGACAAGCAACTAAGGGTATTAATAGCTCTTTTGACATTGTCATTGCAGAAGGAGGTGGGGCAAATACAAATACTTTAAGTGATAAAAATGGAGGAAGTGGTGCTGGGGGGGATGGATATACACCAGATGGTGGAACAGAAGGTAAAGGATTAAAAAATGCTAATGTAGATACTTTTTCATCTGGTTCTGTATATGCTTTTGGTAATGATGGTGGTATTCAATCTGATACTACAAAGAGGATAGCCGGAGGAGGAGGAGGTGCTGGTGCTCCCGGATTAGATGGTACTTCATATGGATATGGTGGCGTAGGATTAAGTGGTATATCATCATTGTCAATTGATTTTAAAACACATTTTGGATTACCCACAAATGATACTATTGGTGATTATGATAGTATAAGTAATAAAGTTTATTTTGCAGGTGGAGGGGGGGGTGGACAAACTCCTATATCTGATAATAGTTCTCTTGGAGGCGGTGGTAAAGGTGGTAGTAGTACTATTCCAACTACAAATCCTGGATTTAATGGATTAGCAAATTCTGGTGGTGGCGGAGGTGGCGGCAGTGGTGGAGCAGGGCAAGGAGGAGATGGCGGTTCAGGCATAGTCATCATAAGATTTCCATATATAAGAAATTATGACTTAATTTCATATGATGCTCAGTGGACATATAATAGTGAAAATACCAGTGTTTATCATTTAGGTAATGTTGGTATTAATATTAATGCTGATACTTCTAATTCATTAACAATAGCAGGTGATGTAAATATCAATGGTGATATATATATTAATAATGCTAAATTTAATTATTCTAATACTATAATTGAAAACGAACAAGTTTTTATATCATATGATTATATTGAAAAATTAACTGGTATGAATGGATGGACTAAAATTAAACACAAGCCATCAGGTGTATCAAGTTATTATCCCGGACATACATTTGATGCTGGTGGAACAATTGACGGATCACAAGTAATCGGTAATCCCAATGATAATACACAACATTGGAGTATTCCATTTGACCAAGCAAATGCTAAATATTTCTTATTTCACATAAAACATAGTGATTTTAACTCAAAATATGAAGACAGGTGGATTGTTATTGAAAGAAGTGAAATAATTAGAACTTCTGATTATGCTGGAACTTATGGATATAATAGTGGTTATATTCATTATTATAAAAGTAATCTAAATCCTAATGGTTTTACAGAAAAATCATCAACTAATTATAGTGGTAATGCTATTGACCAAGCACTTTATAATAGAACTAATAGCACATATCCAGACCCTCAAATATCAACTTATATGACTACTAAAAATGGAACAACCTATGCTCCTTGGTCAACAACACCAGAAGGATATCAAGTTAAAGAAGTATATACGGAGGCTTATGACACTTCAATGAATTTAGAAGAAGGTGGAGTATATGTTAAATATACTGATGACATTCCTATAACAATACCACAACCACAAATACCTTTGAATAATTATCAATATATTACACTAACATTCGAAAATGCTCATCCAAATTATACTTCAACTACTGATGGAAATCAAAGAACACATATTATTAATTTCCCTGAAAATGTTGTCGCCGATATTTTAATAGTTGGTGGTGGAGGTGGTGGGGGAAGTCATGGTGGTGGAAATTATGAATGTGGTGGAGGTGGCGCTGGTGCTTTTCAATATATTAATAATGTAATGTTATATGGTGTTTATAATATTATAGTTGGTAATGGAGGTTCGCCATCTGGTAAAGGTTATTCTTCTCAAATTAAATATTCTAATAATATTTTATATAATTGTGAAGGTGGTGGTGCTGGTGGTGGTTCTAATGGTATTTTAAACGCTAATAATAACGGTGGAAGTGGTGGTGGAGGACAATTTGGCTATAATAATTTTGGAATTGCAAATGAAAGATTGAAAGGTTTCAATGGGGCAAAAGGAACTACTAATTCAGGAATAAATGAAGGTGGTGGTGGTGGTGGGGCAGGTGGTTCAGCTATATTAAAATTTGGAGGTATAGGTAAAATATGCGATATATTGGGTAATAATAATTATTATGCTGGTGGTGGTGGTGGATGTACATATAGTTCTATAAGAGGAGATGGAGGTTTGGGTGGAGGAGGAAAAGGTAGCACTTCTTCTTTGCAAGCAGAAAACGGATTAAATGGTACAGGTGGTGGAGGTGGTGGAGGTTATTTAGTCGGAAATAAACCAGGTGGTAGTGGCGGTTCAGGCATAGTCATCATAAGATATTATGTTGCGTCAAGTATAACTCATAAATATTTGACATTAAATTATACACCTCTTTCTAATTTAGTATATGATTTTACTCCATATAATGATTTTACAAGTTGGACGAATTATGCCACACAAATTGGAGCTACTTGGGATTTAGAATTATGGTATTCAACTATCGGTGTATTTAAGGGAGGTTTTGGATATATTCAATTACGATTACCAAATGATTACGATAATATAAAAATAAATTACGCAAATCCTCACACAACAGATTACACTTATATTTATATTGATACTTTACAAAATCTTCCAACAACAGTACCTACTGATACTTATAAGGATAGAGCAGCTCCTTATGAATCAAGAACATATAGTACATCATATACATTCGGACAATATTTGAAAATTGTAGAATATGATAATGCTGTAATTGGAGGAGACCTAATAATAACATTTAGTAAAAGTCAAACAAAATATACTTTAAATGTTCTCGAAGATACAACTTGTGATATATTAGTTGTTGGTGGTGGTGGTGCTGGTGGAAATTCTATGGGTGGTGGTGGTGGTGCAGGAGGTGTCGTATATACTATTAATCAAACATTAAATGCTGGAACTTATACTATTGGAGTTGGTAAAGGAGGATTAGGAATATCATTAGCACAGGATTATGGTACAGGACAAGGAACAATTGGAGCCGACCAAGATGGAAAAGATAGTTTTATTAAAGATACTAATGGAAACTATGTTTCTTTGAATATGGGAGGAACTAATCAAAATTTAAGAGCGTATGGTGGAGGTGGTGGTGGTATTTACTTTAACCCAGTATATGTCAATGGAAGAGATGGAGGTAGTGGTGGTGGTTGTAGTGAATCAAATAATAATAATTGGGTAGTAAATACAGCAGGTTCTGCTTTACAGGGAAATACTTACTGGAATGGAATTACTTATGTCGCAGGTGGTAAATCAGGAAGACAAAATACAACACAATATCAAGACTATAACGCAGGAGGTGGAGGGGGGGCAGGTAGTAATGGTAATGTATATAAAGATGGTAATAACGGTGTCTCAATAAATATTACTGGATCACAAAAATATTACGCAGCAGGAGGTGGAGCAGGTCAATACTCTATAAATTATTCAACCAATGAGGGTATAGGAGGTTCTGGCATTGGAGGAAATGGTAGAATATATAGCGGAACATCATATTTGAGGGAGGCAACAAGTGGAACAAACGGAACAGGTAGCGGAGGAGGAGGTGGATCATACACACAAGACCCAGATAATCCAGCTGGAAGTGGCGGTTCAGGTATAGTCATCATACGATATAAAATTAATAATTATAAATTAAAAGGATTAAGTTGGAATTATAGTAATCAATATGATGATGTATATTATATGAATAAAGTTAGTATTAATAAGTATAATGCAACATCCCAACTAGATATAAATGGTGATATTGTCGGTACTTCTAAAAGTTTTAAAATAGTACATCCTATTTCAAAAAATATATATTTATATCATGCTTGTATTGAAGGTCCTCGTTTTGATAATATATATCGTGGAAAAAAATTAGTTATTAATGGTTATTGTGAAGTTGATATTGATAGTGAATGTAATAGTACAGGGGGGATGACACCTGGTACTTTTGTAGCTTTAAATGATAATTGTCAATTATATCTTCAAAATAATCAAACTTTTGATAAAGTTAGAGGATATATTGAAAATGGAATAATAAAAATATATTGTATAAATACTACCGAAAATATAATGGTTGATTGGCTTGTTATTGGTGAAAGAAAGGATAATGATGTTATTAAAAGCTCATTTACAAACGCAAGTGGTAAATTAATATGTGAACATTAATTTACCTTGTATTATTTTTATAAATATTTATACTAATTAAATATAGAGAGGTAATTCAATGCCGATTGGGCTGAATAATACAGATATAGAAGTTGATTATGGAGATGGTAATGTATTTAATATAGATATTCCTAAATATAATATAACAAATACTGATGATACTTTAAATGAAGAATTACCTGTTATTACAAAAGATATATTAACAAGAACACAATATGATACTCAAAGTAATACTGTCAATATTGAAGAAGGTGATATAAATGGAACAAATGAAAAATATATCGCGTACAAATATACAAGTTTAAATGATAATGGATTAGGGCAAACTGAATATAATTTAAATTTTAATAATCCTGTGTTATGTGATATATTAGTTGTTGCGGGTGGTGGTGCCGGTGGTGGCAATGGTCAAGGTGGTGGGGGTGGTGCTGGAGCATTAATATATTATGAAGACATTATATTACAAGGTGATTATACTATTAAAGTTGGTAATGGTGGCATAAATGGTAATGCAGCAAATTCTGGAAATTCTGGTTATGATAGTGAATTTAAAAGGGCAAGTGATGGCAAGCAACAATTTTTAGCAAAAGGTGGTGGTGGTGGAGGTACTTGGAATAGTGGTGGTTATTTGGCTAAAAATGGTGGCTCCGGTGGTGGTGGTGCTGGTGATAGTACATCCGGTAAATTAATTGCTGGCAATATTGTTAATGATATTGCTATTAATATTATTACTGGTTCAGCAACAGTAGTTGATTACTATGATATTACTATGTTTCCAGGTGATAATGGTATTGATAGTTTAAATGATATTGGTTGTTTTGGTAATTATGGTGGTATAGAAATGTCAGGAGGTCATGATGATTGGGGTGCTGGTGGTGGTGGTGCTGGATCAAAAGGAAAACCAACATCAGAAAGCATGGGTGTTCAATATGCTGGTGATGGTGGCAGTGGTAAAAAATACAATATTACTGGTACAGAAGTTTATTATGCTGCTGGTGGTGGTGGTGGTATCAGACCAATTAATAGTTCTTTAAGTTTAGCACAAGTTGGTGAAGGAGGATTAGGTGGCGGTGGTGCTGGTGGTGGTGGCGGTGATGGTACTGATAATTCAAATTTGGATAGTAGTGGTATTAATGCCCAACCACATACTGGTAGTGGGGGTGGTGGAGTTGGTGCTGTAACACCAGCAAATTATAAAGGTGGTAATGGTGGTTCTGGTATTATAATTATCAGATATAAAAATGAAAATATTAGTAATGATGCATATATACCACAAGGAGATAATGCGATAGATTATACTATATTGGATTGTGATAGTACTAATTTAGTTGCTCATTACAAATTTGATGAAGGTGAAGAATATACAGATTCAGCAAGTGGTATTCATAATTTAATTGATATTTCCAAAACATCATTATTTAATAATACTCATAAAATATTTGGTAAATCCGCTTATGAGTCGGGAATTGAAGCAAAATTACAAATACCTTATTCTATCGCATCACAAATTAGTGAAATTAGCTGTACTACTGGTATTACATTTTCATTTTGGTTTAATATGAGTACAAACAGTGGTGCTTGGGCTTCTTTATTTGATTTTTGTGATACGGCAAGTGATACAACATCAACGAATAGATTCGGTATTTCTAAAAATAATACTGCTAATTCTATTTGGATTGGTATTAAAGAAAATAATGTAACAACATCTATAACATGTGGTGTTGTAGATAATAAGTGGCACCATATTATATGGTCTATTGACAATAAAGGTATATGGAGAGTTTATTTTGATGGAATTAATCAATATCCAAACAAATATAAAAAAATTCCTCAAATTTATAATTATAATTATAGTTATTTATTTGGAAATATTTATTCATCTCAAACTATTGGTTTTATAGATGATTTTCGCATTTATAATAAAGTATTAAATCCACTTGAAATCCATTATTTAGCTAACAAATCTATTAAACTTGTCCCAAAAGAAATAGATAGTGAATATAATTTACTAACATTTCTTTATCATAATGATTTAAATAGTAATAATGAACAAACAGAATATAATTTAACTTTTGATAGTCAAACTGAATGTGATATTTTAGTTGTTGGCGGTGGTGGTGCTGGTGGAAAGTTTGGTGGTGGTGGCGGTGCAGGGGCAATATTATTTAAAACAGGTGCTAATTTGAATGGAATTATAAATGTTAAGGTGGGTAGAGGAGGTGTAGGCTCATCATCTTATGTTAATGGAGAAAATGGAAAAGATAGTTCTATAACAATAAATGGAACAGAATATATTTCTGTTGGTGGTGGTGGTGGTGGTACCAGATTTATAGAAAGCCCATATGCAGGGAGAGGAGGCAATAATGGTGGTAGTGGTGGTGGAGGTTCTCATAGTGATACATCAACAACCGCAAATTCAGGAGGTATATCAATTAAAAATACATATACTGGATGGGAAAGTTATGGTAATGCTGGTGGTGAAGGCAGGGACATAATTTCTGGAAGTCCAAGCCACGCGTCAGGTGGAGGAGGTGGTGCTGGGAGCGTAGGTAGTAATCAAACTTCTACTGGTGGGGGGAATGGAGGTGCTGGAAAAGAATTTATTAGTTATTTTGGAACTAACGTAGGACATAATGGGTGGTTTGCTGGTGGCGGGGGTGGTCAAACATATTCGGGAGCGGGTAATCCAGGATATCCTAATGGTGGAAATGGTTTATTTGGCGGAGGTGGTATAGGTGGGTTTGATGGGGGTACAGAGATAAGTGCGGGCGAAGGCTTATCTGGTACAGGAGGTGGTGGAGGAGGAGCAAAATGGGATGGTGGTACTGCCGAAGATATAGATGGAGGAGATGGCGGTTCAGGAATAGTTTTAGTGAGATACAAGCGAAATATGGGCACACCTACTATAACAGCAAGTAAATTAGCACAATGGACTTATAATTATACCAACCCAAATGTTTATCATTCTGGTAATGTTGGTATTGGTACATTTCCTGTTTCTAATTTTAGTTTAAATGTTAAAGGTGATGTAAACTTTAATAAATTATATAAAGATGGTATATTAATCAATACAGGAATAGTTAAAGAATTAGAATATACATTTCCATATTTTACTTGCTCTCCAAATGTTACATCTACAACAATTCCAGGAACTTCATACAAATATATAGCATTTAAATATAATCCGAATAATGATAATGGAAGTGGTCAAACAGAATATGATTTTACGTTATTATCTCATATAAAATGTGATATTTTAGTTGTAGGTGGGGGTGGTGGTGCTGGCTGTTTTGGTGGTGGGGGTGGTGGTGGTGGATTATTATTTGCTAAATCAGCTACTATGAACGCTAATAATTATACAATTAAAGTAGGTAATGGTGGTCTTGGGTATCAAATATATGCAGGTACAGCAAATGGTAATAATGGCTACAATAGTGTAATTACTATAAATGGTATTGATGTAATTGCTTATGGTGGTGGCGGTGGTGGTACAAGACAAAACAGTCCTTATCATGGTAGAAATGGTAATAATGGTGGTAGTGGCGGTGGTGGATCACATCATAATGTAGGTCAAACTATCGGTGGAACATCTACACAGACATCATATAGTGTTGACGGAATATATTTTGTAGGTTATGGAAATAGTGGGGGTAAAGGTAGAAATGGAACTGCTGGTGGTGAACCAAGTCATTCTTCTGGTGGTGGTGGTGGTGCTGGATATGCTGGTGAAGATGCTGTACAGAGTACACAAGGTGATAGAACATGGCCTACATATGGTGGTGGTGGCGATGGTGGCGTTGGCCTGGATTTAAGTAGTTATTTTGGAACAGATGTTGGACATAAGGGATGGTTTGCTGGTGGAGGCGGTAGTCATACTTACTATGATAATGGAAGAGTAGGTTGGGGTAATAGTTACAATGGAACACATGATAACATTCGAGGATTCGGTGGAGGTGGTGATGGTGCGTGGGATAATACAAACCGATTCAGTGCTCAACATGGTATGCCACATACAGGTGGTGGAGGAGGTGGTGGTGGTGTTACAAGTAATACATCAGGTAATGGTGGATCAGGTATAGTTATTATAAGATACTTAGATGAAAGTCATGCTAATGAACATACTTTCACAAATTATTCTGACAATAATTTGTTAATTAATAATAATAATTCAAATTATGATGTATATAATATAATGTCTTTTAAATATCTCGATAATATCATAACAAATATGTATCCTACATTTAGTCAAGATACTACACATTTAATAGTACATTATAAATTTGATGGCAATTATAATGATAGTAATCCACAAAATACCAAATATCATTTAACCAATGTTGGTACAGACTTTGTAGAAGATGGTTACATCAAATCAGTTTATATAGATAGTGATACCGACCAATTATATACAACTAATAATATGCCGGCTATAATAAGCACATCAACATATTCTTGGTGTTGCTGGGTAAAACAAAATAATGAAAGATGGGGTGCTAATTATTTTATATTTTCACAAGGTGTTAGTGCTACTTCAACAGAAATAGGTGCATTTTTTATAAATAATAATACACTTAGATTTTATGTATTTAGTTATGATTTAGATATTACGTTACCTTTTTTTGATACCGCTGTAAAATCTAGATATAATCATTATGTATTTACTATTAATAATAATACTATTAAAATCTATATAAATGGTATTCTTATCGGTTCAAGAAGTGTTTCCGCTAATATAAGTTCAAATAAATTATATATTGGGAAACGAGGTACTACTTATTCACGTATAAATGTGGCAGATTTCCGAATATATGGTAAAGAATTGACTGCTACCGAAGTTTATGAATTATATACATTATATAATGGACAAACGCCATATAGTGTTACTTTTAATGAACCCACAGAATGCGATATTTTAGTCGTTGGTGGAGGTGGTGGTGGTGGTGCAAGCTTGGGTGGCGGAGGTGGTGCTGGTGGTTTAATTTTTAATCCAAATGTAACTTTGTCAGGACAATATACAATATTAGTAGGAAATGGAGGTTTAGGTGCTACTTCATATCTTGTTAAGGGTACTAACGGAAAAAATTCTAAAATATCTGGTGGTAATTTAATTTTAGAAGCATATGGTGGTGGTGGTTCTCAGGGACAATCTACGCAATATAACGATGGATATACAACAACTACTACTGGGGATGGAGGTTTTACTGGTGGAAGTGGTGGTGGTGGTTCAAGATATCTCACTGGTGGAGGTGATGCGATTGACAACCCGCCATCAAACACTAATCCTGAACAAGGTGACCAAGGTTATGATGGTGGTACAGGTGGATATAATTCACAATCATATGGTGGTGGAGGAGGTGGAGGAGGAGCAGGAGGGCGAGGCGGTGATATATTACCAGGTTATGGAGGAGCGGGGGGATTAGGTTTAAATTATATTTCAACGTTTGGTACAAGTTTAGGTGATAGTGGTTGGTTTGCTAGTGGTGGTGGTGGCGCTAGTGCTGCAAATTCTATTGGAGGAATAGCTACATCGGGAGGGGGAGGATATGGTTCTAATGGAGAAACTAATAATGTCCCAAATGGCAAATCTATAAATGCTTTACAAGGTACAGGTGGTGGTGGGGGTGGTGCTAATACCATTGGTGGCAACGGTGGTTCTGGTATAGTAATAATAAGATATAAAACAAATATTACAACACCATTTAATTATAGATTAAAAGAATGGAAATATAATAGTGAAGGTAATAACAATACTTATTTTATGGGAAATGTTGGTATTGGTGTTACAAATCCACGTGCGACATTAGAAGTTGCTGGTACAATATCTAAAACTTCTCTTTCTTTTAAAATACAACATCCTTTAAATAATAATAAATGGCTAATTCATGGTAGTTTAGAAGGACCTCGTTATGATAATATATATAGAGGAAAAAAATTAATAAGTGGGGGCTATGGTGAAATAAATATTGACCACGACTGTAATACAACTGGTGGTATGATACCTGGAACTTTTTCTAATTTAAATAACAATCCATATTTATATCTCAGAAATAATCAATCTTATGATAATGTTATTGGATATATTGACAATGGTATTATAAAGATTAATTGTGAAAACACAATAGATGATATAGAAGTTGAATGGATGGTTATTGGTGAACGTAAAGATAAAGATATAAAAAATTTACAAATCACAGACAATCAAGGTAGATTATTATGTGAACAACAACAATAAATTATTTTATAAATTTAAGTACGTTAATATACTATTCAATTTATTTTCTAACTCATTTATTTTCTCTTGTTGTTTCGTAATAATGCGGTGTAATTCTTGGACGCTACTTATTGTTAACGCATGAAAATATTCCTTCTTCAACGAGTTAAATCTCTCTTCTATTTTACCATATACAAAGATTCTCCCATTTATTTCAGTATCAATTTTATATGTATTTTCATCTAATTTCTCTAATACTTTTATTTTAATTTCGTTAGCAGTTGGGTTGCCTTCTCCATCTTCTTTTCCTTCAATATAACAAGTATATTCGATATTTAATTCTAATTCTTTTTCTAATGTTAATATATTACCATTAACAGAACCCATTAAATATATATTAGGGATTAAACTTGGTGTCGTATCATCTACTGCTTCTGGTAAAACTTCTTTAACTTCTTCTGCAATAAAACCATACACTTTTTTATTAGGGTCAAAGTTTTTAGTATCATCAATATATCTGTATTTACACGGTTTCAATAATAACAATTTATTTAAACATTCCCTATCATCTAACTCTTCAATATTTTTTTTAATTTTAATACTTGATGATGTTGCAATCCAAGATGTCGCTACAATTGACCCATTTACCCTCAAACAGCAATTACTAAAAAATATATTTGTTCCACTGTTTAGAGCGCTAGAAGAACCGCCAAAATAAATAAAATTCGATGATGGTGTTGAACCAGTACCAAATAATTCTGTATAACTATTATAATAAATCCTTAATCGTTGCGAATATGTATCATTAGGTTCATAAGCAGTTGAATTATCTGCTATATTACCAACTCCAATGACAAAATCGGCTCTACTATAAGATGATTTAGCAATTGCCTGTAATACAACATTACATTTATTATTCATATCACCAACAAATGGTGTTGCTAATTTTAGATACGAGTTAAGTCCCTCACTCGCAGAATTAGCACGAATAATAGCAGTATTTGAATTATATACTTTAAATCTACTATTTTCAATTATACCACCAAATAAAGCATCTCCTATATGATTAAATTGTAAAGCAGTTGTTGAAGTTCCTGCGTTTTGAACTCTATATCTCCACCCTACTGCTCCTGCTCCAACAACATATGGATATGTAGTTAAAGTATATTGATTTCCAGTACCATTATCACTCGCATCTAAATGTAATCCCGATGCTATTTGGTCGTATAACATTTTAATATGTGTTTTATACAAGGGATTTGTATTTGATATACCAACATTATTATTAGCAATAGTAATCTCTCCGCTTGGAGGCGGAACATATGGTGTACCCGACTGCCATATTTCCGCAGCAGTCCAACTTGAAGATGGTGCAGGTCTGTAAACGTCTTCTTGCCAGAATGACCTATTTATACACATATTTCCTGAGGGGTTAGATTCTCCATCGCCAATTCTTGCGTTCCAGTATGCGGTATAATATACTATTTCTGTCGTATTTGGATAATCTAAATAAGTTCCAGAGGCACTTGTTATTAATTGTTTATATTCTGCTCCTGCTCCAAAATTATTAGATATCCATACAGGTGTTCCAGAAGTAGAAGCACCATCTCCTGTTTCAGTTCCATTTGCTCCCGTCACCTCCGTCCAAGCACCAGTACCTATTTTTCTATATAATTTGATACCCCACCATCTGCTATCTGTCGTACTATTTAAACCAATTTGTACTATCATATTAACTAATATTTTACTTGCTGTATTTGTTGGAGTAATCGCTATTACAAAACCATCTGTTAAACTATCGTTTATAGCATCCCATCCTGTATTATTTTTTACATCCATTTTAGTATATGTTAGATGTTTCGTTTGTACAGTCATACCATATGATAATATTGAATTACTTTCATAGTCAACCCAAGATAAATTACCAGAAGAATCTGTTGAAAGCACTTTACTTTCCTGTGGTGTTGTTGATGGAAGTGTTAATGTGTAGCTTTGATTCGCAGAATGTGGTGGCCCTTTTATAGATACGCTATGTGAGTTATTTTCACAATTTAGTTTAATAGCACCTGAGCCATTATCAATTGTACCTTTTATTGTTACATTATTTGCTAATATATTACCAACGACTTCTAATGTTTCTGTTGGTTCGCTCGTATTTATGCCAACATTACCAGCATTATAATATATTTTTGTTCCATTTTCTTGCCATACTGTTGACGTTCCACCATCGCCACCCCCAGCATATTCTATACCATTTTTATAAATAGTACCTGTATTTGATAAATAAATATTACCTGATAAACTAATATTACCACTTACATCTAGTAATTGTGATGGAGCATCAGTACCTACGCCAATATTGCCTGTCCCTCTTTGTATAGTTAATCTTTTTACAGAATCAGATATATAAAATTGATTGTTATCTGTTCCATTACCTTCATTGTTTACACCTGTTTCCCATATATTGGTTTCATAACTCATTATATAATTCTAATTAAATTAAATTTTTTTTATTAATATTAAAAATTGATAGATTAATACTAATAATATTATACCACTATCATGAACCACAGCAACTTTGATCTTCTTATCAACAACGAAAACAAGCAGATTAAAGTTTACAAATATAACAAAGATTTAGACAACAATGTAAAGGATATATTTAGGGAATGTTATAGTGACTGGTCAGGAGTAAGTAATGATATTATAAATCAGTTCAAAACACATGTAGCAAAATTAACTGATAACAACATGCAAATTACAGGTTGTGTTTCTGGAAATACTATATCTCTATATAACCGCGATTATAGTAGACATTACTATGTAAAGTTTGATAGTGACCTTGAAATAGAGCTATGGTACATTGAAGGAGTATATAAAGAATATCAAGTAGCTGATAGTTTCGACTTTCTCCTCATGATGCTTGCATATTAAATTTTACTATTTTAGATTAAAAATTGATTATCACAATGTCCTACATATTTTTATGTTTCAAAATAAAGATAATACATTCAATAAATCAATTGATATATCTATTGATGATATGATTAATTGGCATGAATATCCAATGGTTTCTATATTGGAACTTTGCAAATCTAAAAAGTATGATATTCATATTTCCGAGTAAATTAAATATAATACTTTATTATAGATTTTATAAAAAATTGATTACACAATATTTATAATTTTATTACATCAAAATGTCATCTGAATATGGTTGGACTGCGGAAGAAAAATGTCAAGATACATATTTCTATACAGGAGGCTTACATGAAATGATGAATGAATATCTATACATTCTATCTAATAACGAAGAAGGATATACCGATGATATTAATGGCGAATACGAAGAAGATGGATATAATGAATTATCAGATGAAGAAAAACGTTATTATGATGAACTTATTGATTACTATGATAGCTACTATGACGATTATAATGATTATTAATAGATAGAAGTTAACAGTAAATATGAATAAAGGATATATACCTGCTTTATATTTTTTATCTATTTGGATAGTAATATATAGTTATTTATATATTGCTAAGATATTTCCTTATAATCCAATAATATTACTTTGTATAGCAACAGGCTTTTATATAATAAATATTGGCAATATTTCATACAATTACAACAAACATACATTAATAGTATATTATATAACTATTAATAGTTTATTAAAAATACCACCATTACTTATGATATATCGCTATAAAATTAATTATAAAGATATTATATTTAGCATTATATTTATAATTATATATGTAATATTCATTACATTAATTGGTGAGGATATTTTATGTATATATAAAAATTATACTGATTTTATAATAAATAAAAATAATGGTATTCCTGGTGAATTATATTATTATATTAATAATTTTGTTTAAATAGATAAATATAATGAGCAGATTGAATTTAGGTGTTGAAGACACCAAGGTTGAAGACACCAAGCAAGAAACAAATTATGGTGGTTCACCATATCTTGAATTTATAAAAATAAATAATCCTATCGACGAAGCACTATATTCGTGCAAATATAAACTTACCGAAGATCAGGATTATTTTTATACTATTTGTCAAGAAAATGGTGATGTTTTAATTAATGAAAAGCAACAATATGAAGAATTAGAACCATGTTATAATTTTTTATGTAAGGTAAATAATCCTTACAATGAAGTGAAAATATCTAAAAGTGATGTAGATAATATAGAAAAATTGGCATATAAAAACATTCCTGTGGATTTCGAACTATCTACATCTCAGCTACGCTCTCGGCAAGAAAGAGAAGAGCAACTACAATCATTACAATTTACTGAGCCTAGTAATACCCCACTTAGCTCTATGGAATTTAATGATGACAGCTCTCCAAAATATACACATATATCTAATGCAACATCACATAGAGCACCAAGGCCATCAAATGGGATAAAAAAAAAATATAAGAATAAATCCATTTCGAATAAGAAAAAACTTATGATAGGTGGTGTTATCAGACGATTTGCTACTGTTAGTGATAACACAGGTGAAAGAGCCATGCAATCGCGCATGGTACCTGAACATGTTGAGTTTTTTTGGCATATATGGAACCATTTTGCGCCATCTTCTTATAAACACCCTGATCCGAGAAATTCTGTTAGATTTTCTCTTCAAAATCCTCCAAACCCTATTTATATAAAAATGCCTATTTATCATCATTCTAATGGGATGTTAATTTGTTATATATTACTAAGATGTAATATTAAAAATGGTAATGTAATATATTCTGTACTATTTGAATTTACTAATTTAATACATTGGAGTATTTTTTATTCACATTGTCAAAGTAATATGAATAATTATCAAGTTTCACAATTTCATATTACTATTAACGCATTCATGAGCACAGTCAAAAAACGTATTTTTTTTGAATATACTGATTATATCAATAATCAAATAAAATATGGTGAAAGAAACGTTATTGGAGTTGTATCTCAACTAATGATACGCGCAATGTATCAGCTTGTAAGTGGCAGAAGCCAAAGTTCCAATGCTATTATGGATGATGATTTTATGGGTTTAAGGACAGCAATGGACGATGCAGGATGTTTTGTCAATGTTGCAAATACATTAACAAATATTGCTAAGCAACACATTGAACTTGTAGAAACAATTCAATATGTACTAACAAGAACTTTAAATTCAGATATTTTTGGATTACGTAATATTATAATTGATATAACATCTTTACTATCATCGCCAGCAGAATCAACACGACGAGGGGGAGGTAAAAACATGAATAAATATTTAAATAAAATTAATAATATTAAAGAAAAGCTTAAATTATTAAAGAAAGACAAGGTTAAAAATGATGTTAAAATTACAATGCTTAGTAATTCAATCGACGATATTAAAGCAAAGCTCAAAAAGCAAAAAGAAAAGGATAAAGCAAAGCTCAAAAAGCAAAAAGAAAAGGATAAAGCAA